>Ga0114982_1000679_pt1 | contig 18018 bp, 20 predicted proteins | sample Shrwel_input2_FT_FD_87183 | JGI IMG/M metagenome (GOLD analysis project Ga0114982, IMG submission 87183) | Subsurface microbial communities from deep shales in Ohio, USA - Utica-3 well 1 S input2 FT | ecosystem: Environmental > Aquatic > Deep subsurface > Shale gas/oil reservoir > Produced... | reverse complement strand
TGATATTCGTTGATTTTTGACGTTCAGGTCAGAAATCAAAAAATGTGCGAAGGATCCAGCTTTGGATTTTGAAATTCTCAGAGGCCAGCCAGGGATCGGTGATCGTTTTTGTTTGTTCTGTGCTTGATCGCTTGGTTTAGGGTGGTTTGGTGGATATGTGACATGTTTGTATGCGCCTTGCCGACCCCTACGGTCTGCGCGGGGCACCCGTGAGGGCTAAGCCGACACAAGAAGACCATGAGGTCTCTATACCGCCTCCTTCCAGTCGGCGGGGCAAGCCTGGTCATGAGGTCTCTATACCGCCTCCTTCCAGTCGGCGGGGCAAGCCTGGTCATGAGGTCTCTATACCGCCTCCCTTCGGTCGGCGGGGCAAGCCCGGTTAGGAGGTCACAGTCATTCAATTTAAGTATGTATGCAAAATAGAGATGGACATACTGATTGCATGTCGTTCAATAGCCGATCAGCACCCCGTTAAAATTAAGACAGTAATTCCTATTACTCGTATTCATTACAATGCTGATACCTATTTCCCACCATCACTAGAAAACTTTTATGACATGGTGTGGTGCTACGGCTGTCCCATCTACACGCCATTTAACCCAGATAATGAGCAGTGGTTCGGTTTGACGCAGCACGTGCTCTCTGAAGCATTGCGTGTCCTAAAAGTGGGTGGAATGTTTGTTATGCCTCTAAATCCAGACCTGATTAAGAGGTCTTCATTGGAAGATATCATGCATAAGGCAAAGACCAATATAGTGGATCCATTTGACGGTCGCCTGTCAATGGAATTAACAAAAATAGCGGACATGCCGGTTCATGTAAAAACTAAATACAAAGATGCGCTGGTATTTACGAAGACGATGAAGGGCGCGGGGCGACGGCTCAGAAAGACAAGGCGTAGACGTTAAAAGGTGGACGTGTGACAGCTGTTCATCTAGTACCGACGATACCCCGTCTTATTTCGTGCAACCTTGATACACGCCTTATCCAGGGAGATCGCACTATAGGGAGTGCCCCGCTTCACCAACAGACTGTAGATCGCCTGATCGTGACGATGTTCACGGAAACAGCTCAGGTTACGGGCCACTGAAGGACTATTGTCCACCAGATGATAGTCACAACAGGTCTCATACCAATCCTTTACGAACTTACGGGTCTCGGGGCATACCAGTAATAGAAGGACTCCCCCCTGACGCTGCTCCGTCTCCAATACGTCATCCTTGAGTGCATCGAACTTCAAGAGTAGATCCATCTTGTTCCAGAGCTTTTCGGGTTGACACGTACTTGTCCCAATATGTTTGTCAACCTTGACACGCTCAATGCATTCCACCATGAAATCACGCTCCTTCACATCGAACTCACAACCACAGTCCAGATACATGAGGATATCCCCATCCTTCATTTGATCCATATTCTTCTTGAGCAGATAAGACTTCCATAGCCAAAATCCGAATCCACGTGGGTTCTGCATAATGAACTGCCCGTGTTTTGGCCAGAAATAGGGGTCCGCCTGCAGTTCATTAACGGTGTAGAGAGTGGTCTTGTTAAACACCTGAAGCTCATTCGCCTGTGTTACAAGGCGCTGCCCTGCCTCTACGTAATTCGCATGACTACCGAATGTAATAAATTCAACAGACATCCTGATATATGAAGTGTATGCGATGCTTTAAATTCAAAACACCCGTACAATAACAAGGATGTGCAACTGTACAAAGTCCCGTTTTGTACGTGCTGGTGGTGGTATTCGTGGACTACGCAGTGGACCTGGATCAGCTCCAGAACCAATTTTCCCTCCCATTGCCATACCCACTGTTGATACGGCTATCTGGGGCCCTCCTCTGTGGACGGTTCTCCACACACTGGCGGAGTTCACCCACGCACATGGCCTGTATAGCCCCTGGGTTGATACACTGCGCTCTCTTGTGGGGAATCTGCCATGTCCGGAATGCGCCTTCCACTATGAACAATATTGTCGCAAGACTGGTCTGCCAAAACCAAGACGCCCCGCCGATCTTCATGTGGCAATCCGCACATGGGTTGGGCGCCTTCATAACGAGGTAAACAAACGGACGGGGTCCGCTGCAGGTATCTGGGACTATCCACAGCTGACTGCGACATATGGGGGTGATCGTACGGAGCGATTCGCTGTTGTACGGGGTCTCTTGGCGGGGTTACAGGGTACCCTTGGTGCGCCGGCATGGGATCGTCTGTCGGCTCTGGTGGGGCAGATTGAGGCCACATAACCGCTACAGTACTTACATTTTGATTCTAACATTGCTAACATGATAGAATCAGAATATGGTTGCATCTGCTACTTAATGACGGCGCTGGGACTTGCTCTTGCGCTGGCTCTTGGACTTACGCTGGGATTTCGTCTTGCGCTGGGACTTGCGACGGTGACGACGACCACCCTTCATGGCGGGCATGGCGGGGGCTGCAATGGCAGAAGCATTTGGAGGAGTGACACCAGTGAGAATATTTGGCTTTGCTGCGGCGTTCATTTTCTATCAGAGATAGAGAAATTAATCGGCCATGGTGGATGTTCGGTGAACTCTAACACGGGTAGATCTCCGCCCTCACTGGCTGCAACTTGGCGCCATGCAGTTATGTAGACGATCTCCCCATGGTATTGACCACATGGTCTTACCATGACAAGCGACACCGGTGTAAACGCGGTTGCCGGTGTTTCGGACGGCGGGATTGTCGGTGTCAGAGACTCCTGAAAGTCTATGCGGTAGGTACGGGCAGACGGTGCCAACCATTCGTCTCCCAGTTCACGACGCAGTGTGGAGGTGAACACGTGTAATTGGCCTTGATCGCCACCTGCAATGGCAAAACGCGCGGGTATTGTCATCTTCTGTTCTCTTGAACGGATGCGACGGATTTAGATTCCAGACAGACACGACGGTTCCATGCCGGACAAATGATGTGTCTCCACCGATCTGCAAAAGCACGGGAACGATGCGACATGATGAGCTGTTCAATACCGTATTGTGTTGCGGTTGCATTGTTTAACAGCGGCTGCAGTGCCGTCACGGCAAAAAGACTATCCATCAGGGTGTCAATATCGCAATCGGGATGGTCATCCAGGTCGTAGAAGAGTTCAATCAGGAATCCTAGTGGGTCTCGTATCGTCATATGCTATCGGGGGTGCCGTTGTCAATGCAACAGATCTGCCGACATTCGGGGCAGGTGTGGGGAATCCGTGCAGCGAGCCATGTGCGAATTGCCTGTGTCTGGAAGACGTGTCCACAGCTTGTCACAGTGGCGTTCTCCTTGGTGATGGTCTCCATCGTGATTGGACACGGGGCTCCATCCGCAATCGCCTTGTCAATCACCAGGGCGGCGACGTGCTTGGGAAGGGGTGGCGGTGCTGGCGCGGCACCAGTCGCGTCACCTGTAGTGAAGTAGGTGACATGGGCAACAGGGATGGTAATGGGTGTTGGATCCAGTGCGGGCCAGTCCAGGAGAGGACGGAGCGCCGCTTCCAGGCCGGTGGGGAGGGTAAACATGGATGTGGCTGTTGTGGTTGTTTCCAGCATGGAGAGTCCACGATAGATAGTGTCTGCGGCAGAGATGTCCTCTATTGTGAGTCCTTCAATGTAGGACCCGTCGGTGATCCAGGGGTGGGCGATCAGGGCACGGATATCGGGTTCCTCTATGATGGAGAGCTGGGGCCAGAGACGCATCACACCCTCTTCGCTTATAGTGACAAATTCATCCGTGTCCGCTGTACGATAGAGGCGTGACTTACCTGCCAGTATGTCGTCCATATCTGTGACAGCGGGGAACCACCCATTCAGTGCGTCGCTATGCTTGAAGAGGAGCACTTCGGCTGTCTGGGGATCGATGTAAGAGCGATTGGTTGTATTCATGGTCGTCATGGTCGTCGTTTGTACAAGAGCCTGTCACAGGCTATGTGGTAGGTAGGCGCGTTGCAAGTTTGCCGGCAAAAAGGTGATGCATGGCCTACCTGGGTTGACTGGCTAGCACGATGTCTGACACTACGATGACTACTACGATGAATACAGAGTTCTGCCTTGCCGATGTTGTTGTGGGGTCCACGGTGCTCCGTGGTCGCTCTACTGCCGGTTACATGGTGACCGGTACTGTCAGTCGCGTGATGCCAGGGATTGGCTTCCGCGTTGTGCAGGAGAGTGGACAGCGCTCTATCCTCTGGACGGAGCTGGCCGTTGTTCCTGATGCGACCCCTGTGCTGGTTGTGTCTTCTCCTGATGGATCTGAGCTTTCACCGCCGCCACTAGCACGCACGGATTCCGGTGCTGACTACGGAATCCTCGGATTCCCTGACTGTGCCTTCTGGGAGCGCAACGGAGTGAACCCCCTCTACCTGGCGACCAGTGATCACTATGACTCCGTGACGGGCACGGCACCTGGCTGGCGCGTGAAGCAGCTATTGCAGCAGCATGCCTGTGATGAGGAGGATGGGCCGCGTCGCCGTGCTTGGGATAACCAGATGGCGGCGGCAGAGCTGGCCATTGCAAACACGCCTCTCTACAATACGAACCCCGTGATTGACTTCATGGAGCCGCCTCTGTCTCCTCCCAAGCGCCCTATCAGCCCGTCCACCCCGTTCCGTCAGATCGCAGCGCCAGCTGTCTGCCCTGGCGCACCGGCCCGTGCTGCCCGTAAGATCTCAGAGGCGGCCAGTGACGGAGTCCCCACACTGGTGATCCCTGATGTGTCGGACCACAAGGGTGCGGGGATTCTGCCTGGTGACTTCATCAAGCCGGATCCGCTGATGACGCAGCAGGAGACCCGTCGCTACATCCTGGCAGAGCTGGAGCGGTTCCTCACGGGGCGAATCCAGCGCCACGCTCTGCAGCTTGACGCCATCACGCCGGCTGGTCTTCTGACAGAGGAGATGGAGTCGCTGGTGTCAGCAGGGCGTTGGCCAGCGGCACGTCTCTTCACACTGTTTGCCGCGACTCCGTCCACGAAGCACCGACAGGATCCAGAGATCCACATGGACTTCGTGGCGCGGGTGGCACTGGAGACGTGTGTGAAGTACCTGAATGGAGCACGGGATGGTTCTGCACGGGCGACGGGCTTTGTCACCACGGATCTCCTTCCGAATGGTCGCACCATTGCCTCCTACTGGGATCACAGCCCGTTTGATGGTCTCAGGAAGGCAGCGCCTCTGGCTGATGCCCCTGGCCTGCCTCTTTCCGCCAAGGCAGATTCTCTGCCTCTTCCTGGGTCGCCGCTCCTCCGTCAGATCGCGGCACCCACGCCTCCCTTCGGTGCGGTGTCGCCTTCCCCAGACATGTCACCCATTGCTGAAAATACGGGGCTGAAGCTGACCGTGTATGAGGGGAAGACCTACTTCCTGAGTGAGGAGACTGGAAAGGTCTACTCCCTGCGTCAGGGCGGGATGGAGCTGGTGGCGATCAAGGAGGGGGAGATGTTTGTCTTCTTGGAGGATTCTGACTCGGATGACTCGGAGGAGTCTGAGGCAGAGACTACGGATGGTGAGGAGTCTGAGGTGTCAGAGGATGAAGAGTATGAGGTCAGTGACTCTGAGGATGAGGAGGATTCTGATGGTGATTCTGCCACTTCGGAGACGGAGGAGGGTGACAGTGACTCTGATGATAGTGACTATGTCCCCGCGGATGGCGTTGATGCCGATGGCCACGTGGACGGCTGGGGTGGCACGCTCCGCCCTGACAGGCTGCATACACTCCGTCCTCTCCCTCACCGTGTTGCGCCCCTTGCGATCCCTCAGGGCCCGCAGGGTATCGATGAGCGGATTGACAGCCGCATTGATGCATGGACGGCGACCTTCGGTCGCTTCGTGCGGGCCAAGTACACCTTCACGGTCTCTGGATCCAACATCCTGGCTATCTGGTTCGCAATCACCGTCTACCTCTGGATGATCAACTTCATGCTTGCCCGCCGTTAGATATCCATCCACTCAAAACTAAACCCCTCAAACCGCAAGCTCGGAAACCACTAAAACACTAAAAATCTAAAATCCCATAAAGAGGGCCGCAACGCTCGGAAACCAAAAAAACCAAAACTTTTTGGTGGAGGGGGGTTTGAGTGGGTTGAGTATTTTCTAGGGGGCAGAAGGAGGTGCAAGTGCCGCATCAACATCCACACGGATACAGCAACAGACACCGATCAGACGATGAAAGAAACCAGGGGCCCTCATGTCAGCCAGGACTGCGGTGAAGTGATTCTTTGTAGCGTTGGCCCAACGGTGGATCCATACATGTTGTTGGTTCACAGGCTTGTCAGGTCTCTTGTAGTGTTTCGATGCAACGAGAACAGCGGGCTTATCGGATTGTTGACGGCGTTTGAGATCACGGATCTCGTCAGCCATGGAGGTAGTGTATCCCCGCGGTGCGGACCATGGGGCGATCTTGGGATCTAAAGGAGGAGATTGGGGTTCCTGAGGTGCAGGATGCACCTTCGTCTTGCCAAACACGTAGTCTGGTGGTGGTGGTGGTGTTCTGGCACCCAAATAATAGATCTTATATCTCTCTGGCATTGTTGTCGTCGTGTTGTCGAGGCCTGTTTGTTGGTGGGTGGTCAGCTGATCACGTTTTCGGCGCCGCCAGAGCAGCTACCAGATCCCGCAGAACCGGTGCATAGCGCTCTCCGCAGAACCGCGAATGCATGACATAACGTGGGTCCACCAGATATTTTGTGCAGAGTGTGGTCACCAGCTCCTTGATCGCTGGACTTACAGCATGGATACCGGTCAACGGGATATACATGGAGTTGTAGGTCCAGACATGACCCCCCTCATCTGCCCAGAGGTTACACTCTAGGAGACGTTGATCCAGTGTGCCAATCGTGAAGAATCGTTCCTTGCCTTTGTTGGCGGTGATGATGACCAGATCGCCTGGACGGCTGGCTGCGAACACCTTGCTGTTACATCCCACAGCCTGATGTTTGGCGCCGATGAGGAGATCGGTGTAGGAGCAGTGACCGGCACTGAATTCGTCGGTGTACGTGACACAGCGGACTTTGGTTGGCATTCTGTTGTGTCGTCGTTTGGATGCTTGGTTGTGGGTAGCAGGGGTAAGGGGCTGATCATGTTTGTGTCACACACCGTTCCTCAAACGCCAAAATGTTTTTTGTTTTTATTTTGCATTTGGGATAGAGAAGAAAGGAAAAGAAATCAGCTGGTCTTTACGCTGCAACCAGCTTGCGAACACCCGCCAGGAGCTGGAGTGCGGCGGCCAGCTGTGCCTCCACGGCTGCAGTGCGCGCCTTGCTTGCAGACAGAGCTGCAGTCAGCTGCGTGATGCGGGCCTCGGGCTCCGTTACCTCTCCCTCCTCTGCAGGGGCCTCAGCGGGCAGCTCCGTGCTGAGCGTCGCCTGGAGCTCCGCCGCCTCCTCAGACGTCACAGATGCAGCACGGGCTGCACCGGCGGGGAGACCATCCTTGCGGGGGCGTCCCACAGGGTTGCGAGGCTTGGTGGCATCCTCTGCGGCCTTCTGTGCCCTTGCGATCTCGCGCTCTGCGGCCTTGGCCGCCTTGGCGATAGCATCTGCGGCATCCTTCTCAGCCTTCGCCTTCGCCTTCTCCAGATCCTTCGCGGCCTTCTCAGCCGCCTTCTCAGCGGCCTTTGCAGCGGCCTCCTCTGCCTTGCGGGCAGCAGCTGCGGACTTCTCAGCAGCGCGTAGAGCCATCTGCTCACGGAGCTTGGCGGATGCTGCAGCGGCCTGTTGGCGGAGCTGCTCTGCCTTCTCAGCAGCGGACTGCATTGCAGGCGCAGGTGCGATGGTGATATTCTCAGTCATGGTGGCCATTCTGTTAGTAGGTTGTCAGTAGTCGTCGTTGAACTCTTGGTATCCTGTGACTGGCTACTTGGGCCGGCTTGCCTTTCAACTTTTTATGGGGTTTGTGGGGGCTGTGACCTGACACTAACACCTCCTAGTCACCAAAATTTTGTAGTTCTTTTTGGGGTGCCATGACCGTTTGGTGATATTTCTGTTTCTGTTTTTCTTGTTGGGAGTGGGTGCTGATCACTCGTCAGCAGGAGGGAGCGCCGCCTCTGCCACCTCATCTGCGATGTGACTGCGCAGCCCGTAGCAGGTTGCCACCTCCTCCTGGCCGATGGAGCAGCCGTTGCATGGCGGGGCGTACATGGAGTAGCCGCGTCCGCAAGAGGGGCTGTAGCCCAGTCCGCCGCGCACCAGCCAGCCGTGGAGCTCACAGGCTGACACCATGGGATCCGTGATCTCAGGGCGCATGATGGGAGGACCCAGAGGCTCTCCAAGGTCGGCTGCAGTGGGCGGGAGTGCAGGTGCGGCCTCATCCTCCTGTGGTGGGAAGAGCAGGAGGGCTGCTGCCGCCTGCAGCGGTTCTGGCTCTGGTGCCGGTGCAGTGACATAGATCACCGACACCGTGATGTTGTCGTGGCACGCGCTGCCGCCGAACTTCTCCATCGAGGAGCGGATGCCCAGTGCCAGCACCTCTGCCGCTGCCGCCTCTGCGTTACAGGCACCCAGGAGATCAGGGCGGCGCACGATGGCCTGCACCTCTGCGAACTGGGTCGCGTCCCAGAGACCGTCAGAGGCCACCACGATCGCACGCGTGGAGCCAGGAGCGGGGCCGTCCGCGACGGTGATGTGGGGAACGTCACTGACACCGCAGACCTTGAGGTCGAAGTCGCCCAGAGCCCGCGTCATCGCCAGGGAGGCGGAGCCATCGGGTGTCTGCACGTAGGCGCCCCAGGAGCCGTGGACATCCGCGTAGGTGTAGCCGCCGACGGGGTTCAGGGCCCATCCACCTGCTGCGGCCGCAGAAGGCGTGAAGACAGGGCGACGGGGGTAGACGCCGCGGTCATCGAAGATGAAGCGCGTGCTGGGATAGGCTGCGTGGATGCGCGCCCACTCAGACAGCGACGTGGGACTGTGATCCTCTGTCAGGCTGAGGCCGTCTGCATCCTCTGCAGCATCGTCAAAGATCCTGATATCGGAATCCCCCACGTGGGCGAACTCCATGGCGCCGGTCTCGTGGTCGACGCGGAGGACGGAGGCGGTGGTGCCGCCGCGCACGGGAGTGCCGCGTGCGCCGTAGTAGCCACGGTGGTAGAAGGCCCCGCCGGCCTCCATATGGGCGATTCCCTTAGAGCCCAAGTGTGCGCGGAGACGCGCGCGGATGGCGGCATCTGCGGTGGCGAACACCTCTCCAAGTGTCTCCGTGGCCTTGGAGGCAGCGAAGTGCTCCACTGCCCAGGTCGCGAACTCGGCGCCCAGGTTGGAGTGTCCGTCAAAGACACCGATCAGCGTGTGGTCCGCCGCCGTCCTCGTCAGGGAACGGTCCTGATCGTAAGAGGGGCGCCCCTTGTCTGCTGCGGTGCCGGTTGCAATTGAGAGAGCCATCTTCGTCGTCGTCGTTGAGAGGAGAAGGCTGGTTGCGTGAAGTCGTGAGACTGGACGTGTTCGTGGGGATCTAGGCTATCTGCCGTTGTCGCGCCACTGACTTCCCCCAACTCCTGCCCTGAGTGCTTTCAACTTTTATTGCCCTGTGCTGCCGCCTGCACCAAAATTGTATTTTCTTGTTGGTTTTTTGTATGGAATGGTGGTGGATGCCATCAGATAGGAATGGCACGGCTCATGCTCAACGACCCGCCTGGTGGGATATACGAGAGTGTTGCACCCTCTGGGACTGGTTCGTATGTAACCCACTCTCCATGTGTGTCCGTTGCATACATGAGGAGCCCATACTTGGCTGGTGTGACGAAGACTGGCACCATCTCACCATCCTCCTTGTGCCAGTAGACCGGCAGGGCACCCACGCGCGCCTCCGCAAAGAGCGGCTTCTTGGGATTTGCCGTCGCTAACGGTAGCTGAGACTGGAGCCACTCCTTGTCGCACCGCAGTCCCTCAAGGTAAGCAGTCTTGAGTATCTCCTGAGTCATGATATACTGTTGCACGGTTTCAATCTCCTTCTTCACAATAGTCAGGAATCCACCACGGAACTTGAGAGTGGGCTTGCGCGGATCCGACGCGGCGGCCATAGCGGCCTGGAGACGCTCGTAGTTGGAGGGCATCGTCGTCGTCTTCGTCGTGAGGGGGGTGAGAAGGCTGGTCGTTGTCGCGGTTGTTCTCGCACTAACATCCCTCAACTCCTGCCCTGGGTGCTTTCAACTTTTATTGCCTGTGCACCAAAAATGGAGTTGTGATGTTTTCTTGTTGGTTTTCTGTTTTTGTGTGGAAGGGGCTGCGGCATCTGACACTCTCAGTACCTTCCACCCGTAATGATTGTGAACACGGTGTGTAGACACGCTAGCCACATGATACCATTTCCTGCAGAGGCACGTGTGCGCTTCTTCTTCGGCAGCAGGGGATGACTCCCCACCCCTGAGGATGCAAGGGGTACCTCATCCGTGGCAAGGCTAGCAGAAGAACGTGGAGAGTTTGACATCGTCGTTGATTGTGTGCAGTGGCAGTGGCAGTGGCACTTATCATCAACTTTTACTGTTCGTCATAGCAGCAGTGGCACGGTGCTCCATCCACCGCATGGCAGCAGTAGCGGCTACAGAAGGCGCCATAGCCATCAATCTGCTTGAATGTGGACCCACAGAACCCACAATCTGTGTACAGACAGATGCAGTCGGCCAGCTTCCGTTTGCAGTCGTTGCAGGCCATGCGCTCCTCCAGCTCCGCCAGGTACTTGACACAATCGGAACAGTGACAGTTGATGTCTAGCTCTGTCTTTTCCTGCAGACAGAGTGCGCAGAATGGTTGTTTCGCTTGTTGGACAGACATCGTGAGGGCCCTGACTGTGTTGGGGTGGTGACGGGTGGGCGGCACTTTTGGCTTAAACCAAAATGTTCTGTTGTATTTTGGTATGCGTGTTTTGTAGTTCTTTGTTGGTGTTTTGGTTTGTGTGTGTGTTTGTGTCTGTTTGTTTACACCAGAGTTGCATCAGGGATGAACTCCGTGCCGGTGCGCTGGGCCTTCTTGTAGGCGGCGCGGAGCGCCTTCATGTCGGCGCGGTTCTTGGCCTTGATCTCTGCGGCTGCAGCCTTCTCTGCAGCCTTTGCAGCGGCCTTCTCCTCCTTGGCCTTGTCCTTCTCGTAGGCCAGCCATGCCTTGTGGGCGGCCTTGGCGGCTAGCTTGGCCCTGCGTAGAGCCGCCTTCTCCTCTGCCAGCGCCGCCTTCTCACTGCGCACCGCCTCCTCAGCAGCGCGTGCAGCAGCTGCCTCCAGCTCTGCCTTGCGGGCGGCCGTCATGACAGGCGTCAGGATCGCAGTGGCCGCCGGCTCAGGGAAGGGAATAGCACGGTTGGTGATGGAGCCCTGCGTGGCCGTTGCCCACTCCAGCTGCTCCTCCGTAGGCTTGTCCAGGCGGCTCCAGGCCACCGGCACGGTGATCTCCACCACCTCGTTATCCACGCCACGTGCCCGCGCGATCTCGGCAACGGATGCCAGGTGGCGCTTGTGGCTCTTGGTGGCATGGCAGTGGACTGCTGCACGGGCACTCAGGCCCAGGGGCGTGTTGTCGTCCACGAGATCCGCCTTGACATCACCGGTGATGGTGCCAATGTAGAAGCCCGTGCGGCCGGCCATCACCAGGCGATCTCCCTCACAGAGACCACTGACAGTGCCCCAGATGCGCCCACGCACGTTGGCGGACTTGTCGGTGCCGTCAATCTTCACGGAGACACAGGTGTTGGTGGTGGTGATGTCACCGATCCAGCAGGCGTAGAGGCCAGCGGAGAGGAGGAACTCCTCGAAGCCGCGCTTGTACTGGGCCTTGTTGGGGCTGACACGGTATGTAGAGTGGATCATCTTGGTTGTTTGTTCGTCGTTGGTAGCTGTTGAGCTATCGCTTTTGTGGGTTTGTGGGGATCTTGGCTATGCCGTTGTCGCACCACTATTTGTGTATTGTTGGGGCGGCACGGTGTGTCAATTTTTATTTGGGTTTTTTGTGTGTTTTTTTAGTTTTTGTTTGGGTCAAAATATCTATCCTATGACTGATATCCGCCCGTATGAACCAAAATTTTTGTCTTTGTTTTTATTTTGGTTTGCGTGTTTGGAGAGATATGCAAGAGAAGAGAAGAGAGGGTGCCTAAGCAGTACCGCACAGGACGGCCGGCAGGCCGCGGACGAGTGTCCTGACGGCGGCGGGCTCGCGGCGGCTCATGAGGAGGCGGTAGCGGAGGAGGCTGACAAGGCGCCCGCGTGTGGCGCCGTCAACGGAGGGAGGGAGGGAGTTGACAGCGTTGTTTGCCGTCACAGTTGCAGCGACCATGAATCGCTCGGACTCCTCCTGGAGGGCGCGGCAGGCGGCCTCTGAGGCAGCGCGGATCGCCTCCAGACGGGCGGCCCATGCCTCTGCAGCCTCCATGCGTGACAGCTCTGCCTCCAGGGTCACGAGGATGTGGGCAGCATGGTAGCAGGCTTCGTCTGCGGCGCGGCAGATCTCGTCAAAGGCCTCGCGCTCGTGTGCAGAGTCAAAGAGGTAGATGCCGTCAGGGCTGTTCAGAGCACCGCGACCATCCTGTGCGGCAGCTAGCGCTGCACGGGCGTCTTCTACACGGAAGCGGAGCATATCGATGGGGGTGAGCATTCTGTTCGTCGTCGTCGTAGGGAGAGCAGAAGGAAGCTGTCGTGGGGATCCGGACTACTGTCTTTGTCGCGCCACTTACTTACACTCTACTGGCATAGATATTGTGTCAACTTTTTTAGGGCACGGAATGAGGGTTTTGCTCCCACGCAAACACACAAACCACGCAAACACACAAACCACTCAAACACGCAACCCTCAAACACGCACACCAAAAGTGTTTTTCTTTGATTTTCTGTTTGTGGGACTGTTTGTGTGTTTGAGTGTTTGTGTTGTTTTTACGGGAACTTGCCGTCGCTGTCGTACGCGCGCTTGTCCGCGCCGCCGTCCAGCAGGAGCTGGTGGCACTTCGTGTAGTAGTGCTTCCCCGCGTAGTGCAGCGGCGTGCGGCCCTTCTTGTCGCGGCCATTCGGGTCCGCGCCCGCGGCCAGCAGCAAGGAGATCATGTCCTCATCGCCCTTGCTGGCCGCGGCGTGCAGCGGCGCCCAGAAGCCTGTCGGCGCGTCGCCCTCGCGGCTGTAGAAGGGCACTCTGGCAGGGGAGTTGACGGGTGCGCCGGCCGCCAGCAGCTGCTTGACGACGGTCGTGTTGCCCTGATCCACTGCGAAGGTCAGCGGGGTCTCCTCGTTCCAGACACCGCGGCTGTGCATGTAGCCCGCCATGTCCAGCATGGTCTTGATGGTCGCCTCGGCGCGGCCAGGCAGGTTCTGCCAGACAAGCTGCTGGACGGCGCGCATCAGGGCGGAGTGACCCTGCGTGTTCGCCTTGTTGTATGCTGCACCGGCTGCCAGGAGTTCCTGCACTGTCTCAACGGCGCGTTCTCCCGCGGCGACATGCAGAACTGTGTCGTTGTTGCGCGGGTCCACGGCGTTCACGTCGGCGCCGCAGCGCTCGATGAGCGGCTTGATGAAGAACGCCTGGTTGAACTGTGCCGCGCGGAAGAGCGCCGTGTCTGCCACGTGACCTGGCAGGGCTGACAGAGCCTCACACAGGGCGTCCACATCACCGGTGTTCATGATGGCTGCCACCTCCACTGGCAGATCCTGGAACCGGCGGTCACGGGAGGAATGGTGATAATGGGCATCCATGGCTTCTGTTCGTCTTCGTCGTAGAGAGAGCAGAAGGAGGCTGTCGTGGGGATCCGGACTACTGTCTTTGTCGCGCCACTGACTTACACTCTACTGGTGACTCTCTCCTGTCAACTTTTTTGGGCGTCACAGGCCAAAAGTGGATTTTTTTGTGTGGTGTTTTGTTGTTTCTGTGTGTTCTTTCTTTGACTCTGTGATATGTGTAGAAAGCGTCAAACCAAAATTTTTTTGTTTTTTTGGGCCTCTGTGGCAGTTGGAGATGTTTCTGTTTTGTTTTTATGTTAGGAGGCCGGCGGCCTAGTAGTAGATGCAGACCTTGTGCCAGATCTTCTCACCCGTGGGGGAGAGGCCTAGGCGCTTGTACTCCAGTTGTTGGAGCTCCGCGCGGAAGGCCGCCTGCTCGGCGAGGAACTCAGGCGTGTCCACCTCGGAGCGCATGAGGACCGGCGGCACGGCCTTCCAGTCGCCCTCCACGTGGTGGCGGGCCAGCCAGAGCAGGGGGAAGTAGATGGCCGCGGCGATGCTGAGGCCCATGACCACGCGGTAGAAGACGGCCTCTGTTTTGTGGCTGCGGTTCCGCCAGGCCCAGACACCGAGGAGCAGGGCGAACAGGAAGAGGATGATCTCGTTGCTGATGTGGGCGTTGAAGTGGCCGTACTCGTAGGTGATGGGCTTGTAGTACGGGATCCAGGACTTCTGGGGGCCGCCCTGCCACTCCACCATGGTGACCAGGAGGTCATCGTTGGGCACGAAGCGCTGGAGGCGCAGGAGGGAGGCTGCAAAGGCTGCAATTGCGCTGAACATCTTTCTGTAACTATCGTCGTAGGGAGAGCAGAAAGAGAAGGCTGTTTGCTGTTCGTGGGGATCCTGACAACTGTCTTCGTCGCGCCACTGACAGACACCAACTGTGGGCCATTGGGCTATCAACTTTTTTGGGTGGCGGAAAGCAGTGGCCACTCCATGTGAGCCAAAATTTTGTGGTTTATTTTGGCCTTTAGAGATGTTTCTGTTTGTCTGTTGTCTGTTGTCTGTTTGTTACTTGGATCCGCCACCGGCACCTGCCGCTGCGGCCATGAGACCCGCGCCGGTGAGGGATGCACCGGTCAATGTGATGGTGAAGGTTGTGCCGGCGGGTTTGGCTGCAGCGGCTGTGGAATAGCGGGCCATCTGGACACGGAAGCGTCTGTCCTCCTCTTCGCGCTGCTCCTGCATCATCTCCTCCATCTCGGAGTCAGTGCTGCAGTCATCGCGATTATTGGCGGGACACCACATTCCACCGTTGCAGCCGATCTGCTTGCAGTCGTAGCAGGGATCATCACTGTCATCGTGGTCGGCCGCGGGGCAGACAAACCCGTCACAGCTCCACCTCCCACAGTCGGTGCACGGGCCCGCGGCACAGTACTCACACTCGGTGGAGCCGCAGATCTCGTCACACTTCAGACAGATGTGGCCGGCGACGCGGCGGCGGGCCAGCACGCAGACGTTGCAGGGGCAGTCACAGATCTGTGTGTTGGTGCAGGAGGCACAGGGGGCACCGGTGTGCCCATGTCTTTCTGTTTGTTGTGCTACTGCTGCAGCGGCCATCTTTCTGAACTATCGTCGTAGGGAGAGCAGAAAGGAAGCTTTCGTGGGGATCCGATCGTAGAACGATCGGTCAACGCAATTCGCAGAATTGTGGGGATCCAGGCCTCTGCCGTCGTCGCACCACTAACTGACACTATCTACAGAAACCCTTCATGTCAAGTTTTTTGACGTTACAAACACCAAAAAACTGGTGGTGCTCTGTTTTCTGTTTTTTTTGGGAGTGGCCTCAGTCAAGCAGATCGTAGCCGTCCTCAACTGCCTCTGCCACGTCGGCATGGGACTCTGGGCGCACGCGGATTTCTGGCTCAAGTGCTGCCAACAGTGCTGCCGCCTTGTCGATGTTGCAGCCGACCCACTGGCGGATTGGAAGTGCAAGGGGACGGCAGTCTGTGCCCTCATCGATCTCGTCATCGGCGATGCCAAGGTCCACGCCCTGGTCCGCCATGAAACGGGCAATATGGTGCAGATCCACCTCACAGTTGATCCATTCCTCAATGAGGTGTTCGAACACGGCCAGATAATCGCCCTTGATCACTGTCACGTTCTGTGAGTCGTCGTTGATAATGCAGAAAGTCATTTCGTCGTCGTTGTCACTGATGGTCAGCTGACATGAAACGGTTGGCGGTGTCACGTTTTGCCCGTGCTCAAACACTCACACACTCAAACCAAAATGTTTTTCTGTTCTTTTTTTTATTTTTGGGGGGGGAGAGAGTGGGTTCTGCACGCTCAAATGCGGTCAATGTCAACCTCCTCATCACTTGCAGCAGCAGCGGCAGCCTTGGAGCGACCGGCAGGGATCGCCTTCTGTCGCCCGTCATCCTCTGGCTCCTCAGCGGCGCCGAACTCAAAGCCGGTGTCGTCCTCTGCGTCATCCGCCGCTGCAGTGACCGTCGGTGCCGCGAAGAAGCCCGTGGGATAGCGTGCGCCCAGGCGATCATACACCTCCTTCACGCGCTTGCAGATGGAGATAGGGAGCTTGCCGGTGGCGAGACCTCCGCGGATAACAATGACGTCACCCACAGACATACAGTTCCTGCGGTCTCCCTTCGTGGCCGCCTTTCCCTTGAAGGCGATGGCGCCGGCGATGCGGCAGTCCACGTCAGGCGTGCCGTCCAGGTCCATGACCTTCAGACGGTTGCAGCCGCTGGATCGGGTGACACGGCCGATCGTGATACCGGTGTCAGGGAGTGACTCGAGCTCGGCACGGTTCTTGGCCTTCTCAACGGCCTCCACGAACTCGTCGGTGGCCTCGGTGGCCTTCTTGCATGCACGGAGTGCGGACTTTCCTAGTGGGCGGGACATCTTAATCGTCGTTGATCTCTGTCGTCGTCGTCGTAGAAGGAAACAGGGCGCTCTGCCCTAGTGTTGGTTGCAGGGCGGTGGCGTCACTTTTTGCACGGCTGACAACCCCGCACCAACCCGCAAAGCTCTGACACCAAAATTTTGTAGTCTTTTTTTGGGAGCAGGGCTCTTTGGTGGTGTTTCTGTTTTGGTGGTGTTGGTGTTACTCCACGTCCATGCCCACGCGGATGCGATAGTGGAGGGCGCCGGCGCGCGTGTAGCGGGTGAAGCCCATCTGGGAGAGGGTGAGCTCTGGGAGCGTGTGCAGGTAGGTGCGGGCCTCCTCCGCCTGCGTGCCGCAGTTCTCAAAGAGAAGGCGGAGCAGGTAGCGGTGGCGGAAGTCCGTGGCGGGGAAGAGGTAGGAGGTGTCGGCCAGCCAGAAGGCCAGGATCCGGTCGGTGTCGTCCTTGAAGGCCTTGGCCACCTCCTTGTAGATGGCGGTGACGCCCTGGTTGTAGGCGGAGGAGAGGACTCCAATGCGCGCGATGCACATGTGGAGATCGGGGAGTGCTGCTGCGGCAGCACGGCGGCTGCGGGTACCGGAAGACATCGTCGTTTGGAGGGAGGGAGGGGGTGGTTGGTTGGTCGTCGTGCGGGTGTGGATGTGGGTGAGTACTTACACTCTCCCTGTCACCAGGCTGCTTCAACTTTGTTGAGTGGGGGAGTGCTTGCAGAGGCCGTCTCCAACCAAAATTTTTTTGTTTTTTTTGGGCCAGATGGCTTTTAGGAGAGAGGAGTCTGTACAAGAGGGGGAAGAGAAGAGAGGATTAGTTGGACCTGTGGATGCAGGCGCCGTGCTCGAATGTCTCGCCAGGGTGGGTGAAGAGGCAGGCGTGCTTCTTGGAGCACTCCGCACCGAAGGAGCAGGGGCGGTCCACCTTGGGGATGGTGTCCCCGTGGACGTAGCGGCAGCCAGGCGTCTTGCAGGCGTGGGCCTCGCGGCAGAAGCGGGGAACCGGTGCGCCCGTGCGGCGGCCGTTGTCTGTGCCAGGAGCAGACAGGGGCGCGAAGCTGCGGAAGGCGGGCTTCTCCTCCACAATCGCCGGCAGGCGGATCGCGGCAAGGCGCTCGGCCTCCTCAGGGGAGACCCAGACACGCGGAGGCGCATCGTCATCCACGGCGTGCACGTACTCGCGGCACTCCTGCAGCACGTTCCAGCCGCTGTCGTAGAGCCATGTCATGAAGGCGCGGTACTCTGCGTCGGTGAGGTCCGTGGTGTTGTAGTGGAACGACACGTGCTCATCCAGGTTCAGCGCGAACGGCTGGGCCCAGAGGTCCTCCTCCTTGTTGGCGCGGGGAGGGGGCATCACCCAGTCCCGCATGAGGAGGTCACCCCAGCGGATCTCGCCGCGCATCATCTCCTGGAAGATGGGGTCCGCGTCGTTGATGGCGCGGAGCGTCTCCACAGGGTCCTGCTGCAGACCCAGCGACCGCTTCGCCTTGATGGGGG
>Ga0114982_1000677_pt1 | contig 18037 bp, 15 predicted proteins | sample Shrwel_input2_FT_FD_87183 | JGI IMG/M metagenome (GOLD analysis project Ga0114982, IMG submission 87183) | Subsurface microbial communities from deep shales in Ohio, USA - Utica-3 well 1 S input2 FT | ecosystem: Environmental > Aquatic > Deep subsurface > Shale gas/oil reservoir > Produced... | reverse complement strand
TTCGACCAGGAAAACGAGCTGTATGCGGGGCTGGCCGGGGAGGGCTGACCGTTTGTCCACTTTCGGGGCGTGGCGCCCGCCGATAGACTGAATTCCGATTTTCTGACGGTTAATGATGACCCGACCATGAAAAAAACCGCTGTCGTAATCCTGCTGGTGCTCCTGACCCTCGGCGGCATCCTGTTCTGGCGGCAACTGCCTGCCACGGTGCCGACCGAACGCCTCAGCCCGCTACCGTTCCGGCAAAGCATTGTCGCCACCGGCCGCGTGCAGACCGAGGCGACGCTGCCGGTGCGCGCCGAAACCGACGGACTGCTGCGCCAGCTGGCGGCAGAAGGCCGGGCGGTGCAGGCGGGCGAGGTACTGGCGGAGCTGGATGACCCCGACGGCGCAGTGCAGCTGGCGCAGGCTGAAGCCGCGGTGCGCGTGGCCGAGTTGAACCTGCAACGGCTGGCGCAGCAGGAACGGCCGCAGACGCTGTTGCAGCGCGATCAGGCGAAGGTGCTGAGGCAGCAGGCCCAGCGTCAGTTCGACAACCTGAATGAACTCAAGGCGACTCAGGATGTCTCGGCGGATGCGCTGGCCGCCTCCCGTGAAACCCTGGCCCTGCGCGACAACGACCTGAAGCAGGCCGAATTGCGGCTGGCGGCGTTGCAGGAGGGCGGCATCGACACCCGCAGCCGCGCGGCGGCGCTGGCGCAGGCGCGCGAACAGGCCCGCACCGCGCAATTGCGCCAAAGCCGCGCCCGCGTCACCAGCCCGGTGGCCGGGGTGGTGCAGCAACGCTTGGTGGAACCGGGTGAGCGCGTGCGCGCCGGGGACAGCCTGCTGGAGATTTCCGCCGCCCAGGGCCGCGAGGTGGTGGCCGACCTGGATGAGCGCTGGCTGCCGCAACTGGCGGTCGGCCAGGCCGCGACACTGGTGGCTGACGCCTGGCCCGACCGGCCGTTCCCGGCGCAGATTACCCGCATTTCCCCCGGCATCGACAGCGTGCGCGGTACCGTGCGCCTGCGGCTGGGCGCGAAGCAGTGGCCCGACTTCCTGCGCGAGGGCTTGACGTTGTCGGTGCAGGTGGCCGGGCAGGATGAGGCGGCTGTGCCGACGGTGGCGGCGACCGCAGTGCAGCAACTGGCCGGCCAGACTGGCGTCTGGCTGGTGCAGGACGGCAAGGCGGTGTTCCGGCCGGTGCGCCCCGGCCGCAAGGCGGACGGCCGGGTGGAAGTGCTGTCGGGCCTGACACCACAGGAAGTCATCGTCAGCAACCCTGTCGGCCTGAAGGCGGGCCAGTCGCTGCGCGCCTCGGGAAAGACGCCATGAATTTCGAATGGCAGCTGGCCCTGCGCCTGCTGCGCGAGGGCCGGGCGCAGACCGCGCTGATCGCCGCCGGTATCGGCCTGGGCGTGGCGGTGGTGGTGTTCCTGACGGCGCTGATCAACGGCCTGCAGGCCAACCTCATCGCCCGCACGCTGGGCTCACAGGCGCACATCACCCTCACTGCGCCTGACCGCACCGTCATTCCCGCGCAACTGCCTGGCCCGCTGGAATTTCAGTCGGTGCAGCCGCGCCCGCAGCGGGTCGCGCCCATCCTCAACAGCGCGCTGCTGCTGCGGCAACTGGCGGCCGAACCGGAGATCACCGCCATTTCGCCGCTGGTGTCCGGCGCGGCATTTGCCTTGCGTGGTACGGCGGACAAGTCGGTGGCCGTCATCGGCGTTGATCCCGAGGCCTATACGCGCATCATCCCGCTGCAGACGCAGCTGGTGGCGGGCGAGTGGCGGCTGGGCAGCGAGGAGGCGGTGATCGGCCGCCGCCTGGCCGACGAACTGGGCATCCAGACCGGTGACCGGCTGACGCTGCAAAGCGCGGGCGGCCGCAGCCTCAACGTCACCGTGCGCGGCATCTTCGAACTGGGGGTGAAGGACCCGGACCGGCGCTGGGTGCTGCTGTCGCTGCGCTCGGCGCAGAACCTGCTGAATCTGGCCGGGGAAATCACCGGCATCGACCTGACCGTGCGCGACCTGTTCACCGCCGACCCCGTGGCCGCCCGCCTGCAACAGCAGCACGACATCACCGCCGAAAGCTGGATGACCAGCAACCAGCAGCTGATGACCGGCCTGCGCTCGCAAAGCGCCTCCAGCAGCGTCATCCGTTTCTTCGTGCTGGTGTCGGTGGCCTTCGGCATCGCCAGTGTGCTGGCGGTGGCGGTGGTGCAGAAGCAGCGCGACATCGGCATCTTGCGCGCCATGGGCATGCCGCGGCGAGCGGTGCTGCGGGTGTTCCTGATCCAGGGCGGCGTGCTGGGGCTGTTCGGGGCGCTGGCGGGCAGTGTCGCCGGGGCGGGGCTGGCGCGGCTGTTCGCCGGGCTGGTGCGCAATACGCAGGGCGACCCGCTGTTTCCCATCGCCCTGACGCCTGAACTGTTCCTGTCCGCCATTGCCGTGGCGGTGTTCACCGGCCTGCTCGCCGCCGCCTTGCCCGCCTCGCGCGCCGCCGCCCTTGACCCCGTCAAGGCCATCCGCAACAGCTAGGAGCGCCGCCATGACCCCCATCCTGCAACTGACCGATGTCTGCCACGCCTACGGCGAGGGCGAGAACCGGCAACCGGTGCTGCACAACGTCAGCTTCACGCTGGCCGCCGGGGAATTCGCGGCGCTGGTGGGGCAGTCCGGTTCCGGCAAGTCGACGCTGCTGAATCAGGTGGGGCTGCTGGAGCACGCGCTCAGCGGCAGCATCCGCCTGAACGGGCAGGAAGTGACGACGCTGGACGACAATGCCCTGACCCGGCTGCGCAACGAACAGCTGGGTTTCATCTTCCAGTTCCACCATTTGCTGAATGCCTACACCGCATTGGAGAACGTGATGGTGCCGCTGAAGATTCGCGGCCGGCCGGAGAAAGCCTTGCGGGAACGGGCGCAGTCGCTGCTGGCGCGGGCGGGGTTGTCGGGGCTGGAAAACCGCTTTCCCAACCAGCTGTCCGGCGGGCAGCAGCAGCGGGTGGCGATTGTGCGGGCGCTGATGGCTGGCCCGGCGCTGGTGCTGGCGGATGAGCCCACCGGCAACCTCGACAGTGAAACCACGGGACGGATTTTCGAGTTGCTGCGGCAGATCAACCGCGAGGACGGCACGGCCTTCCTGATCGTGACCCATGACCACGGGCTGGCCATGTCGTGTGACCGGCAGCTGACGCTGAAGGACGGACGGCTGGTGGGGGATACGTCCCCGTCCCCCGCCCGGTAAGGCTGCGCAAGGAAAGCGGGGCCCCGGATTTTTCAGGTGCATCCTCAGAGACTCCAGACACCTGAGTCATTAACACCCTGTCAACAAAAGCCTCATTGTGACCGGCGCATTGTAGAGATACGGTTTAATCCTGTAATCCGCCGCCTGCCCCCAAGCGTCGGCGCCGCCTTTTGCCCAGGAAGACCGACATGAACCAATTCCGCCGAATTTTACTGGTTAGCCATGCCGAACCCCAGGAGTTGCAGGCCCTCCGGCATGCCCTGCAACTGGCGGCCCGCAATGGCGCCCGCCTTGACATCCTCATTCTCTATCCAACCCTGCCGCCTGAAATACAGCCTTACCGTGAAAGTCTGGAGCAAGGCCTGAAATTACGGCTGACAGACGCCATGACCGGATTGATCCCGGCCGGAACCTCCCCGGAGATTCACCTTGAAACCGTGAGCACGGGCATCCCCTCAGTGGAGGTTATCCGCCGGGTTCTGGCCGAAGGGTACGACCTGGTGGTGAAAGAAGCAGATAGCGGAGATACCCGCGAGGCAGGCCTGCACGCCGGCGACATGGAATTGCTCCGCAAGTGCCCCTGTCCGGTCTGGCTGTGCCGCCCGTTCCGCCATGAGCCGTCCAGGCTGAAAATCGGGGTCGCCATTGACCCCGTGAGTGAGGAGCCTGCAGCCCACGGCCTGTCGGTCCGCCTGCTCCGGCTGGGAGGGGCTCTGGCGTCGCTGTATGCTGTCCCCCTTCATGTCATTTCCTGCTGGGATTTCCCGCTCGAAAACTATCTCCGTCACAGCACCTGGGTTTCCTTGCCTGAAACCGAGCTCACCGATCTGGTGGTGCAAACACGCAGCCGCCACGAGCATACCCTGGAGCGTCTGATTCAGGAGGCGGGGATTGATACGCCGCTGGAGATTCACCGGATGCGGGGTCCTGCCGCCAAATCCATTCCCCATCTGGTGGAGGCGGGTTGCGTCGATGTCCTGATCATGGGCACGGTCGCACGGACCGGAATTCCGGGATTCGTCATTGGCAACACCGCAGAAGATATCCTGAGGAAAATCGATTGCTCCCTGTTGGCGCTCAAGCCCGAGGGATTCGTCTCGCCCGTGCGGCTCTGAGCCGCCGAATTCCGCCAAATACGCCCCGTTGGGCGGCGTCGGTACATTACACCGGATCAAGGAGATTGCCCCGCCATGACGCCACCCCCCCCGTCAGCCCCTGTCTGGCACGCCCGGCCTTGGGAAGAGGCTGCTGAGGCTCTTTCCGTCTCAGCAGGCACCGGACTGAGTCACGAGCAGGCAGCCCGGCGTCTTGAGCAATATGGCCGCAACAGCCTGCCTGCGCCAAAGCGGCGCGGCCCTTGGTTGCGCTTCGCCCTGCAATTCCACAACCCCCTGATCTATGTGCTGCTGATGGCCGGCGCCATCACGTTCGGGTTGAAAGATTATGTGGATGCAGGCGTGATCATCGGTGTGGTGCTTATCAATGCCGTGATCGGCTTCATTCAGGAGGGTCGGGCGGAAAAAGCGCTGGATGCTGTGCGCGCCATGATGGCCGGCCACGCCATCGTGCTGCGCGAGGGGGAACGGCACGAGATCGACGCATCCCTGCTGGCGCCGGGAGACATCGTGCTGCTGGATCCAGGTGCACAGGTTCCGGCCGACCTGCGGCTGCTGAGGGTTAAGAACCTGCGCGTTAACGAGGCAGTGCTCACGGGCGAGTCGGCGCCCGCAGGCAAGGGCGCTGAACCGGTAGCCGGCGAAGCTCCCATCGGTGATCGCTCCTGCATGGCCTATGCCGGTACGGTGGTCAGTTCCGGTCAGGCCCATGGCCTGGTGATTGGCACCGGCCGACAAACCGAGATTGGCCGCATCGGCGCTCTGGTTGGCGAATTGGCCACTCTGGCCACGCCGCTGACCCGCAGCCTCAATCAATTCGCCCGCCAGATCACGCTGTTCATACTGGCGTTGGGGGTCATCACGTTTTTCTACGGATATTTCGCACGCGGGATGTCCATACTCGATATTTTCCTGGCGGTGGTCGGGCTGGCGGTGGCGGCCATCCCCGAGGGCTTGCCCGCGATTGTGACCATTGTGCTGGCCATAGGCACCCGGAACATGGCCCGTAATCGCGCCTTGGTGCGGCGGTTGCCTGCTGTGGAAACGCTGGGCTCGGTTACGGTGATCTGTTCGGACAAAACCGGCACGCTGACCAGGAATGAAATGACCGCTGTGCGGGTCATGCTATCCGCCCGCACCCTGGATGTGAGCGGCGCGGGCTATGCGCCAGAAGGCGGCTTCCAGGACGCCGGCATGGTTGTCGAAGCAGAGAGGGATGAAGCCTTGCAGGCCTTATCTGAATGCGCCCTGCTGTGCAACGATGCCCGACTCAGGAACGATGGCGAAAACGGCTGGCTGCTGGTGGGCGACCCCACCGAAGGGGCGCTGTTGACGCTTGCCCTGAAGGCCGGGCTGGAACCCCATGAGGCCGCCGCCGCCACGCCACGGATCGACGAGATCCCTTTTGCATCGGAACACCGCTTTATGGCCACGTTGCATCATGACCATGCACAACATGCTTTCGTGTTGCTCAAGGGTGCTCCGGAATGCGTTCTCGACCTGTGTGTGCAGGATACCGGCGGCCTGCCGTTCAATCGCGCCGCCTGGGAAACGCGTATGGAGGATGCAGCCCATGCGGGCCAGCGTGTACTGGCGCTGGCGCGATGCGAAATGCCTGTCGGCACAACGGTGCTTTCCATGGCTGATATCCATCCGCGCTTCACGCTGCTGGGGCTGGTTGGCATTATCGACCCGCCCCGGGCTGAAGCCATTGCGGCCGTGGCGGAATGCCAGCATGCCGGGCTGCGCGTCAAAATGATTACAGGCGACCACCTGGTCACCGCAGCAGCCATCGGGCGGCAATTGGGGCTGAACACGGACCGGGTGCTGACCGGTGAGGCGGTGGCGTCCCTGGACAAGCATGCGCTGCAACGCGCAGCCATGGAAACGGATGTATTTGCCCGCGCCAGCCCGGAGCACAAGTTGCTGTTGGTCGCCGCATTGCAGGCCCAGGGCGAACTGGTCGCGATGACCGGCGACGGCGTCAACGACGCGCCGGCGCTCAAGGCCGCCGATATCGGTGTCGCCATGGGGTTCAAGGGAACGGATGCCGCCCGCGAAGCTGCAGATCTGGTGCTGACCGACGACAACTTCGCCACGATTGCCCGCGCCGTGCGCGAGGGCCGCGTGGTGCTCGACAACATCAAGAAGTCACTGCTTTTCATCCTGCCCACCAGCGGCGGCGAGGCGGGTGTGATTTTGCTGGCGATTTTCGCCGGTTTGGCGCTGCCGGTCACCGCCGGTCAAATTCTCTGGGTAAACATGATTACCGCCGTGACATTGTCCCTGGCGCTGGCTTTTGAACCCGCTGAACCCGGCGTGATGAGCCGGCCGCCGCGCCGGCCCACAGAGCCGTTGATCACGCGGGTGCTGGCCGGCCGTATTGTTTATGTCAGCCTGCTGATGATCATGGTGACTTTCGGTGTATTTCAATGGGAAATCGCGCGCGGTAGCAGCATGGAGACGGCGCGTACGGCGGCGGTGAATATGCTGGTGGTCGGGGAGCTGGTTTATCTCTTCAACGTGCGCAATTTCACGGCTCACGCCTTCAGGCGGGATATTCTCAGCGGCAACCCGGTGGCCTTGTGGATGGGCGTCCTGCTGATAGGCTTCCAGCTCCTGTTCACCTACGCCTACCCTATGCAGCAATGGTTTCAGACGGCGCCGCTGGACGCTGTTTCGTGGCTGGTCATCCTGGGGCTTGGGGCCGGCAAGTTTCTCGCGGTGGAGGCCGAAAAAACCCTGTTGCGACGCTATTATGCCGGGAGCATGTGAGGTCCGCCCAACCGGGGTATTGACGTCAAGGTGCGCTTACACCCCGACAACGCAACTCCAACATTGTCACGTTAGCTAACACTCTAAGGGCTTTTGTGTTGCTCTCTGCCGTTCTCCGGCCCGTATAGTCACTTTCGACCCACGCGAATGGAGAATGAAATGACGAAAAAAATACGCGTCGGCCTTTTCGGTTTTGGTAAAACCGGAAGGATCGTTGTCGGGGAGTTCCTCAAAAATCCCGCCATGAATGTCTGCTGGGTGGTCCGGCGCAGTCATGAGGACCGGGGCCGGTCGCTGGCCAACTACTTCGGGCTCGACATTTGCAAAGCCCGCCTGCATGCCCTGGATGAAGTCACACCTGAGTTCTTTGAACGTAACCCGGTCGATGTCATCATCGATTTTTCAGGCCAGAGCGGCATTCATGCCTATGCCTGCGCCGCCAGGCAGGGCATCCGCCTGGTTTCAGCCATCTCCAGTTATGGTGAACAGGAGCTGGACATGCTGGATGAGTACGGCAAAGAAGCCGCCGTGCTGTATTCACCCAACATCACCATTGGCGTCAACTTCCTGATGGTGGCGTCCAAGGTGATGCAGCGTATTGCCCCGCACGCCGATATTGAAATCGTGGAGGAACATTTCAAAGGCAAAAAGGATGTCTCCGGCACCGCGCGCCGGATTGCCGGCGCCTTGTCGCTGGATGAGGACACCCACATCAACTCAATCCGGGTGGGTGGGGTCATCGGTCGGCACGAAGTGATTTTCGGGTTGCCCAACCAGACCATCCGGGTGATTCACGAATCCATCAACCGGGCGGCCTTCGGCCAAGGTGCGCTTATTGCCGCGCAATGGCTGGCGAACAAGGAGCCGGGTGTTTATTCCATGGAGCAAATCGTTTCAGAAAGCATGGCCGGGATTGCGATCGATCTCGCCGGATAAACAGGGGAGGGGAAAGATTGCCGGGAGCCGCCGTCTGGCGGCTTCCGGAAATCAGGTTAAACCGGAGGCAGGGGTGATTCGCGGCAGGCAACCAGCCGCAGCCACGCCAGCCCGGCCACGGCGCTCAACACCGACGCCGCCATGATCGCAATCTTCGACGCCACCACCAGCGCCGGATCGTTGAACGCCAGCAGCGTGACGAACATCGACATCGTAAAGCCGATCCCCCCGAAGAGCCCCGCACCCAGCACATGTTTCCAGTTCATGCCGTCCGGCAGGCGGCTGAGGCCCAGCGTCACTGCCAGCAGGCTGAACAGGAATATCCCCAGTGGCTTGCCCACCATCAACCCCATCATGATACCCAGGCTGTTATGGCTGAACAGGCCCTCATACCACCCGGACGGAATGACAATGCCGGTATTGGCCAGCGCAAACAGCGGCAGCACACCGAACGCAACGATACCGGTGAGCCGGTGCTCCAGGATGTAGGACGGCGAGGCCTTGCCGCCGTCGCGGAACGGAATCAGGAAAGCCAGGATGACCCCGGTCAGCGTGGCGTGGATGCCGCTGTGCAGCATGCAGTACCACGCGGCCAGCCCTGGCAACAGGTACAGCCAGAGCCGGCTGACGCCCATCCGGTTGAAGACGCCCAGCAGCGCAAAAATACCGATGGCAGCCCCCAGCCAGCCCCAGGCCAGCCCATGGCTGTAGAAAATCGCAATCACGACAATGGCCCCGAGATCATCAATAATGGCCAGCGCCGTCAGGAAGATTTTCAGGGAGATGGGCACCCGCTTGCCCAGCAGCATCAGTACGCCCAGCGCAAAGGCAATGTCAGTAGCAGTGGGAATGCCCGCCCCGCGCACGGTGGCCTCCCCGGCGTTGAACAGCCAGTAGATCAGCGCCGGGCAGGCCATGCCGCCAAAGGCGGCAAAGAGGGGCAGTAATGCCGCCCGGATGTCCGACAACTCGCCCTGATAGATTTCGCGCTCGATTTCCAGCCCTACCAGCAGGAAGAACAACGTCATCAGGCCGTCATTGATCACATGCTCGACGGTATGGCGGCCTTCCACGGGGATATGCCAGAAATGCACGTAGGTTTCACCGATGGCGGAATTGGCCAGCAGCAGCGACAGTAGCGTGCAGCCAATAAGGATGAAGCCGGATTTGCTTTCGCTGCGCAGGAAGCGCCGCAGCAAGTCGGTGAGGTGCCAGCTGGGTGATTTGACGACAGGCATGAGTTTACTCCTTGATGATCACAGATAAAGGAGCGTTGCCGGTCAGCACCACCACTTTCTTGTCTTTGAAGCGGGTTTGCAGCCAAGCCTGCAGACGCCTTTTATCGGTTTGCGCCATTTTACCATCCAGGAATAGTGTCACCAGCGTGATCTCACCGGACAGACTTGCGTCGCGGCTGGTTTGCCGCCCATCCGCAATGGCGATCGATTGAATGGCAGGGTACTGAACCAGGATTTCCTGAAACAGAGTATCCCGCCCCGGTATGGCCTCCTTCAGCCTCTGGTTCTCCTTAACCAGCGTCTGCATGGTTTGGCTGGTGTTGTCCAGTTGAGCCAGCGCCTTGGTGTAGACCTCCTCAATGTCACGATTCAGTTCCCGGGCAATATTGGCAGTGCCCAGATAACGGATACTGACCTGAGTGTCCGGAAAACCGGACTTCTGCATGCTGTCCTTGATCCGGTCGCCCAGATCAGCGGGAGGTTTGCTGCCGCCAATGGTCAGCACCAGTTTGCGTGTTTTCACGTCAATTTGCCGCGACAGCTCAAAGTACTCATCTTTGACATCAACGATGTCAAAAGCGGCATTGGCGGCCTTGAGGAAGAACTCGTTCTTGACCAGCTTGTAGCCCAGCCAGGTGCTGGGCGCCAGCATCGCCACCAGCAAAACCGAGACCCAGATCCGCGTGCGGCGTTGCAGTTCGGGGCTGGCGTGGGCATGCTGGGGCAGTTTCATCAGCCTGACGAAGAGCGCCGTGGCCAGTGCGATGAAGACGCTGTTGATGGCGAAGAGGTAGAAGGCTCCGCCGAAGAAGGCCAGATTGCCGGACGCCAGCCCGTAACCGGCCGTACAGAGCGGCGGCATCAGCGCCGTGGCAATCGCCACGCCGGGAATGACCGGAGAGGCATGCTTGCGGGTCAGCGCAATGATACCGGCCGCCCCGCCGAAAAAGGCGATCAGCACGTCCCACAGTGTCGGTGAAGTTCTGGCCAGCAGTTCGGAATGCGCCAGCGACAGCGGGCTGAGCTTGAAATACAGCACGGACGTGATCAGGCTGATGGCGACGAACAGGCCCAGATTGCGTAAGGCCGTCCGGATCAGGTCGGCATCGTTGGTTGCCACGCCGAAGCCGATGGCAATGATGGGACCCATCAGCGGTGAAATCAGCATGGCGCCGATAATGACGGCGGTCGAGTTCACATTCAGGCCGATGGACGCAATCAGGATGGCGAAGATCAGCACCCACAGATTGGTGCCGCCGACCTTGACGCCCTGATGGATGGTGCGCTCAATCACAGAATGTTCGGCCTGGTCATGATGCAGGTCAAACAAGGGCAGGATGGTGTGTTTCATGGGGATCATCGACTCCCTGAGGGTGCATGGTGCGCTGGATTTGCGGGTGCGGACAGCCGGAGCCAGCGAGGAATTTCCGATTTTCCAAGGGGGGTAGGGTAAGCAATTTTAAGGGTTTGCGGGGTGTCAACTTGTAAAAAGGGGCGATGCTGGTCCGGGTGAGCGGAGCTGTGAGTTCATCAAGCGGACTGTGTTGCGGGTGTGACGGGGTAAGGAGCGGGTTGGGTGGGATCACCGTCGCGGCGGTGATCGCGGGAAAGGCGGGTTATTTGCCCTGCTTTTCCTTTTTCTCATCACGTTTTTCCTGAGGGGTTTTCAGGGGTTTTTTCTTCGTTTCCTTTTTGCGTTCCATTCCCTTGCTCATGGCGTTCTCGGGTTTTGGTGGGTGTAGGGTCACTATACGCCTTGGCGGGGCGGGGCGGGGGGATTTCGGTTTTTTCAGTGAAGCCCGAATTCACGGTTTGGCCGGAATGATGGGATATTGTGCAAGTATTGGGACTTCATTAGTCTTGCAGGAAATCCCCTCTGGCTGATCCGCCATGTTACCCGCTGATAAATATGATATTGCCTCGGTAGAGGGAATTTCCAAGCTGTCTTCAGCGGAAATTGCATTTTTGGCTTCGGCACTGCTTACTTGGTTGCAGGACGGCAACTGGCCCGTGGCTGAACCTCTGGCCTCTGTATTGGCCCGTTGGCCTCAGGAAGTGTTGCCCGCTGTCTCCAGTATCTTGCGCGGAGATGATCCCATCTGGAAATATTGGTGTATTCGCCTTCTGGTCAATGCTCTTCAGCCCCAATTTATTCAATTGCTTAAGCCAGAACTGGAAACCTTGCTGCTTAACCCCTCGCCCCCCGAAGAGCTTGAGGGGGTTAATCTGGCGGCACAGGAGGCTTTAGCCAAATGCGCCTGCTGACCCTGCTTCCGGGACTGCTGATATCCGCCAAGGCGCTGGCCTATGACCCGCAGGCGGGCGACATCGTCTTTCACACCTCCCGGTCCAGCCAGAGCCAAGCCGTCCAGGCGGCCACCCGTTCGCCTTACAGCCACATGGGCATCATCCTGCTCCGGCGCGGCCAGCCCTATGTCTTCGAAGCCGTGCAGCCGGTCAAATACACGCCGCTGGACGCCTGGCTCAGTCGCGGCCAGGACAAGCACTACGTGGTCAAGCGGCTGAAGTCCCCCCTGTCCACGGCGGCTGTTTCCCGCCTGCAACAGGAGGCCGCGAACTACGAAGGCAAGCCTTATGACCTCACGTTCGAGTGGTCAGACAACCGGATCTACTGTTCCGAACTGGTCTGGAAATTGTACAAATCGGCGGATATCGAGTTGGCGCCCCTGTCAAAGCTGGGAGCCTTCAATCTAGACAGCCCGGTTGTCAAAGCCAAGCTCCAGGAGCGCTATGGCGCCCGCATACCCCTGAATGAACCGGTGATCAGCCCGGCCGCCATTTTCGAGTCACCGTTGCTGAAAACCGTGGCGGAGCGTTAGCTGGTTTCAAAGACAGCGATGGTGTTATGCCATCCTGCCGCAACCCTTGTGGTGCCCGGTTGTGTACGCTGCGCTCCGGGAACTCTATACTGTGAGTCATGGGTGCCGGTCTTTCATGCCCGGCAATGGACGATCTCATGGCCGGGGAAGGGTGGTGACAGACAGCAGGCGCAATTGCAAAAGGCGTGGCCCATGAGCGGCGGTCAAGCAGCCCGGTTCTGGCTGTGGGCGCTCTGCCTGCTGGGCTTCTGGCTGGGCGCTGTTGCCCGGGCCGACGATCTTTCCCTGCGGCATGGCGTGTCCGCCTACGAACCCTACCCGCAACTGCGCTATTTCTGCAGCACGCCGGATACCGCGCCCACGCTGGACCAACTGCTGGCCAACCCCGCCCGGCCGCCGTGGAAACCGGTGGGGAACATCGCCCCAACCTTCTTTACCGACGACATCTGCTGGTTCCACCTGACGGTGCGCAACCAGGATCATCCGGTGCGGGACTGGATGCTGGAAATCCCCTTCCCGTTCCTGAATGACCTCTCGGTTCATATCCGTGACGAGCAAGGCAGCCGGGTGGCCGACTACGTGTATGGCCACATGCGGCCGGTCAGCCAGCGGGTCATTGCCGACCGCTACCCGGTGTTTCCCCTGACCCTGCCGCCCGGCAGTCGCCAGGAGGTGTATTTGCGGGTGAAGAGCGACCACCTGCAATTGCCGCTGACCGTGGTCGAACACAGCGTCCTTGACGCCCGGAACCGGGTTGTCACCCTGGTGCAGGGGATTTTCTTCGGCGGCATGGCAGTGATGTTTTTCTACAACCTCATGCTCTGGGCCTTTGTCCGCGACCGGGTCTACCTCTACTACGTGTTCATGGTCTTCGTGGTGACCCTGTTCCAGTTCGACCTGCAGGGCCTGGCCAAGCTGTACCTGTGGCCAGAAACCACGCAGTTCGCCTCTTATGCCACTCGCCTGGAACTGCCGCTGATCCTGATTGCCGACAGCCTGTTCTTCCTCAGCTTCCTGGAGTTGCGGCGACGGTCGCCGGGCTGGGCGCGCTGGATGCGTTTGCTGGTAGCGATAGGGGTGGTGCAACTGCTGGCAGTGCCGCTGCTGCCCAATATAGTCACCACCACCGTGGCACTGGGGTTCCTGCTGCTGCTGACGGTCTCGGGCATGCTGGTGGGCCTCAGCCGCATGGCGGCGGGCGACCCCGAGGCGCGCATTTTCAGCGTGGCCTGGGGCTGCCTGATCTTCGGCGGCGCGCTGATGCTGTTCAACAAGATCGGCGTGCTGCCGCGCAATACGTTTACCGAGAACCTGTTCCAGCTGGGCAGCTTCCTGGAAGCCATCCTGATGTCCATGGCCCTGGCCAGCCGCATTAACCGTCTGGAAACCGCGCGGCTGGTGGCGGAGCAGGGGCATGCGCTGGCGCAACAGAAAGCGCTGCTGGCCGACCAGCAAAATCAGGCCAAGGGCGAGTTCCTGGCCAAGATGAGCCATGAAATCCGCACGCCCATGAACGGGGTGCTGGGCTTTGCGCAGCTGATGCAGGAAACACCGCTGACGCCCGCGCAACGGAATTACCTGGAGATGCTGCTGAGTTCCGGGGAAATCCTGCTCACCGTCATCAACGACATTCTGGATTATTCCAAGATCGAGTCCGGCAAGCTGACGCTGGAGAGCATTCCCTACCACCTGCCGAATGTGCTGGCGGAATGCGTGGCCATTTCCGGCCTCAGCGCCAGCCAGAAGTCGGTGGAGCTGGTGATTGACCTGGACCCCGACGTGCCGGTCTGGGTGCAGGGTGATCCCGTCCGCCTGCGCCAGATTCTGCTGAACCTGCTGAACAATGCCATCAAGTTCACCCCGCAAGGGATCATCCACTTGCGAGCCCGGGTGTTGTCGCCCGCCGGCGACCTGGTCGCGCAGCTGTCGCTGGAGGTGGAGGATTGCGGCATCGGCATGAGTCCGGAGCAGGTGGCCACCTTGTTCCAGACCTTCCGCCAGGCCGAGTCCTCCACCACCCGGCGCTATGGCGGCACCGGGCTGGGGCTGGCCATCTGCAAGCAACTGGTGGGCCTCATGGACGGCGAGATCGGGGTGGACAGTGTACCGGGCCAGGGCTCCACTTTCTGGATCAGGCTGTCACTGCCGCGCGCGCAGCCGCCAACGCCGCGCAGCGAGGGCTGGGCGCGGGCGGAAATGGGGGCCATGCGGGTGCTGGTGGCCGAGGACAACCCGGTCAACCTGATGGTGATTTCCGGCATGCTGGGTCGTCTGGGCATCCAGCCGCTGGTGGCGGCGGACGGCCGCGAGGCGGTGGAGCTGGTGCGCCGGCACGCCGGTGCGCTGGATCTGGTGCTGATGGATTGCGAAATGCCGGGCCTGGACGGGTTTGAAGCCACCCGGCAAATCCGGGCGCTGGAGCAGCCAACCACTGGCCGCGCCTGCCGGTGATTGCCCTGACCGCGCATGTGCAAAGTGACGAATCGTTGGCGGCGGGCATGGATGACCACCTGAGCAAGCCGCTGGTGCTGAAGGCGCTGGCGGACATGCTGGAGAAGTGGAAGCCGAAGCCGGGCGGCGGCATCTGAAGTACGAAAAGACAGTTTTTGCAGGGTTGACAGGCTAAGCGCCCGACGATTAACTGGAGAACGACTTACCACAGGAAGCCGTGTCCATGCACCCCGACCTGATTCTGGTCAACCTGCTCAATCCGCCGGTGCTGTTTTTCTTTCTGGGTCTGATTGCGGTCTGGCTGAAGTCCGACCTTGAAGTCCCCCAGCCCCTTCCCAAATTCTTTTCCCTCTACCTGTTGCTGGCCATTGGTTTCAAGGGCGGTGTCGAATTGCGGCACAGCGGCCTGCATGCCGAGGCCCTGACCGCACTGGGCGCGGCGCTGGCGTTGTCGGTGCTGGTGCCGCTGCTGGCCTGGCCGGTGCTGCGCCGCCGTCTGGATAACGCCAATGCGGCGGCCATTGCCGCGACCTACGGCTCGGTCAGCGCCGTCACCTTTATTGCCGCCATCAGCTTCCTGGAGCAATTGCAGGTGGCGCACGGCGGTTACATGGTGGCGGCGCTGGCGCTGATGGAGTTTCCGGCCATTCTGGTGGGCGTGGCGCTGTATAACCGGGCGCAACGCGGTGACCAGCCCGCCGCCGCCGACTCCTGGGGCAAGCTGCTGCACGAGGCGGTGGCCAACGGCTCGGTGCTGTTGCTGGTGGGCAGCCTGGTGATTGGCGCCCTGACCGGCGAGAGCGGCGGGCAGGCGCTGAAGCCTTACACCACCGATATCTTCCGTGGCATGCTCTGCCTGTTCCTGCTGGACATGGGCATTGTCAGCGGCCGCCGTCTGGGCCAGCTGCGGACGCTGGGCGCTTTCCCGGTGGCGTTTGCGCTGGGCATGCCGCTGGCGGGCGCCGTGCTGGCGCTGGGGCTGGCGGCGTTGCTGGGCCTGTCGGCGGGGGATGCCTTCCTGTTGACGGTGCTGGCGGCCAGCGCCTCCTACATTGCAGTTCCGGCGGCCATGCGCAACGCCATTCCCGAAGCCTCGCCGGGCGTCTACGTGACGCTGGCGCTGGCGGTGACCTTTCCCTTCAACATCGTGGTGGGCCTGCCGTTGTACATGGCCGCCATCCGCCAGTTCTGGAGCTAGAGGATGAAAGCGGTCAAGCGTTTGGAAATTGTGGTCTCATCGCGGCAGATGGTGCAGGTTTGCCGCATTCTCGACCAGCACGGCATCCGGGGTTATACCCTGATTCGGGATGTGGCCGGGAAGGGCGAGCGCGGCATGCAGTTTGCCGACGGCCTGAACGCCGCGTTCGCCAACAGCTATCTGCTGACCACCTGTGAACCGGAAAGCCTGCCGGCGCTGGTGGAAGCCCTGCGGCCGTTGTTGACCCGGCATGGCGGCGAGTGCCTGGTGTCCGATGCCATGACCGTCATGCACTGAGACGCCCGGCCGCGCGGCGTGCCGGGGTTATGACCGCGTTCAGGGCTTCGCCTTCGTCTTCTCCATCGCCACTACCGCTTCCACCTGAATCCGCAACGTTACATCCATCTTGAAGCCCCAGTCCTTGCCCGCGCTGATGCCGAAGTCATCGCGGTTGAGGGTGGCAATGGCGTCCGCGCCGCAGAAGTCGCGTTTCAGCATGGGGTGCGGCATGCACTTGACGGAATTCAGGGTCAGCGTCAGCGGTTTGGTGACGCCGTGCAGCGTCAGTTCACCGTCCACCCGCGACGGTACGCCGTTGGTGTAACCCGCAAACACGCCCTTGTAGAAGGCCTTGGGATACTTCTTCGCATCGAACAGTTCCGGGCTGCGCGCCTTGGCGTTCATGGCGTCCAGGCCATAGTCGATGCTGTTGATGTCGATGGTGATGTCGACGCTGCCGCTGCCGCCTTCCTTGTCGATGACCAGCTTGCCGCTGGTCTTGTTGAACTTGCCGCGCCATACCGACATGCCGCCGAAGTGGTCGGCTTCAAAGCTGGGGAAGGTGTGGGTGGGTTCGATGTCGTAGGTGACCGGGGCGGCTTTGGCGGTGGCGCACAGGCCGAGCAGGGCGAGGGGGAGCAGGTGCTTTTTCATGGAGTGTCCTTGGCGGAGGTGGTTGTTGTTTTGAAGTATGTTCCGTGTTGCTGACAGGATAGTACACCGGTGGCGGGGTGTTTGAACAAGGGGGCTAGCCGGGCAGTATCCATTTGAATAACATGGGTATTGCGCCGGGTCGCGCAATGCGGCACGATTCAGGCAAAACAGGGCTATAGCCCGCGCATCGGAGGGAAACCATGCCCCAGCCTTATCGTCCTTTCACCTGCCTGCTGCTACGCGCCATTCCCCTGCTATGGCTGGGATATGCCGCCGCCGCCTTCGCCGCCAAGCCGGAGATTCCCACCACCCGGATGGACGACGGCTCGGTCATCGAAGCCATGAAACGCGGGGAGATCGGCTCCTCGCTGGGCGCCAGGGATACGGAATGCTGGCTGACCGGTGACCGGGGTTGCCAAGAGCGCAAGCGGAAATGCCGGGACGGTGAAAACGACACCATTGCGGATCTGATGCTGAATGCCGGGTATGCGGCGGCTGAAATCTGCCGGGGCAGCGAGCGCCCGGCCGCCAAAACCCTGGCGCGCTTCGACATGCAGTTGGGCGAGCGGGCGGGTTCAGCGCAACGGCAGGGCTACGGGATTTACCGGACCAGCGAGCCGCAGGTGTTTGCCCTGCTGAGGGAAATACAACCCAACGACTACCGCGTTGTGCGCATGAGCCTGGAGTTGCTTTACGCCATTCCCCCGGGTGCGGACTGGCGTCAGGTGTTGCCGGTCGCCAGCTATGACTACCTGATGACCGAAATGCAGGAAGGACGCTTCGTCTCCCTGCCGGTGCCCTGTGATGCCGATCCCGCCCGCGACCGTTTTGTCGAGGCCATCCTGCAGGCCCGTCAAAACCTGCCGGCCCCCGAGGACGTGCGGGTGGCCTGGGCGCTGGACCGGCAACTGATGCTGTGCGGACGGGAGGACGAGGCGCGCGCCCGGGTGCTGGAGAATGTGGAAGCCGGAAAATGGCCGACGATGCAGGATGATGACGTGCAATTGATGGCCGCCTTTCCGGAAAGCCGTCCGTATCTGGTCACCGCCCTGCTGAATGCGGAAAATGCCGATCAGGCCTCGAACCTGCTGGAAGCGTACCTGACCGCCGTGAACTTCGCCCTCTACAGACCGGACGTGATTCGTGACTATCTGGCCGAAGGCAAAACCTCCATTTCGGACTACCCGATGTGGGCGTTCAAACCGCTGATCGAGATGCTGGTTCAGCAGGATACCAGTGATCAGTGCTGGCCCAAGCGCCGGGCGCTGGCGCAACGCGCCTATGAGCAGAAGCGCTATCTGACGGCGCTGACCC
>Ga0114982_1000674_pt1 | contig 18053 bp, 17 predicted proteins | sample Shrwel_input2_FT_FD_87183 | JGI IMG/M metagenome (GOLD analysis project Ga0114982, IMG submission 87183) | Subsurface microbial communities from deep shales in Ohio, USA - Utica-3 well 1 S input2 FT | ecosystem: Environmental > Aquatic > Deep subsurface > Shale gas/oil reservoir > Produced... | reverse complement strand
CGACTTGAAGGAGCTGAAGATGACCTTGGCAGAACGGTTTGATCAATGGGCGCAGCAGTACGAGCAGCGCGGCAAGCTGGTGGGGTGGCAGGAGGGCTTGCAGAAAGGTCAGCAGCAAGGTCGGCAAGAGGGTCGGCAAGAGGGTCGGCAAGAGGGTCGACAAGAAGGCCGGCAAGAAGGCGAAGCCCTGTTGCTGCAACGCTTGCTCACCCGCCGCTTTGGCGCACTGCCTGCTGACTGCGTCGCTCGAATCCGTTCCGCGAGTTCCGCGCAACTGGAGCGGTGGAGTGACCGGGTGCTGGACGCCAAGACATTGGCCGAGGTGTTTGAGCACGCCTGACAAGCGCTACACAACCCACCGTGCCCCACGACACCGACGCCTCTTACAAGCTGCTGTTCTCCGCCCCCGAAGTGGTGCGTGACCTGGTGCTGGGCTTCATCCCCGACGACTGAAGGCCGACGGCGAATGGGTGTATCTTTACCTGCTGATTGAATTCCAGAGCACTGCCGACCCATGGATGGCGGTGCGGATGTGTGTCCAGGCGCTGCAAAGCAGGTTTGAGCATGGATGTTAGTGTTAATATAGTGTGACTTGCTCCATGGTTAGGGTCCCAGACCTGTCATTCCATCGCTGGCAGCACAACCGTTATGCATTCATCTTCGCCCTCCTCCTATCCTCCGCACGCCCCAGTGCTCACCAATTATTGTCTTGTCCCATGAACACCGCCCCTGCCTCTTCTACCCAGTTGGCCGACGCCATTGCTGCCCATCGTGCCGGGCAGTTGGATCAGGCGGTGGCAGGCTATCGGGCGGTGCTGGCCATCGCGCCAGACACCCTGCCCGCGCTGACCAATCTGGGCAGCATCTTGCGCCAGCACGGCCAGCTGGAAGAAGCCATCGGGCTGCTGCAGCGTGCGGTGGCGCTACCGGGGTCGAATCAGCATGCGGCGTATAATTTAGGCAATGCCCTGCGCGCCGCCCATCGCCCTGCCGAAGCGGTGGCGGCGTTTCGCCTGGCCACCGAACGGCAGCCGGGCTGGGCGCTGGCGCAGTGTAATCTGGGCGTGGCGCTGGCGGATATGGCGGAATGGGATGCCGCCGAGCAGGCGTTGCGCCAGGCGCTGCAGCTGGAGCCCAACCTGGCGCTAGCCCAAAACAATCTGGCTACGCTGCTGTCCACCCGGCTGATGGCGATGCAGTACCAGCCGGTGGAAACAACGCGCTTGTATCAACAGGCGCAGACGTTTGCCGCGCTGTGCCCGCCAGCGGACCCCATGCCGGACCGGCCACCCCAGGCGGGGCAGCCATTGCGGGTGGGGTTCCTGTCGCCAGATTTATGCGACCATCCGGTGGGGATGTTTCTGTTGCCGGTGCTGGATGCGCTGGACCGGCAACGCATCCAGCCGGTGTTGTATAGCACTGGCGGACGCGACGATGACACGCGCCAGGCGCTGAAGCAGCAGGCGGCCTGGCTGGATGTGTCGGCGCTGGATCCGGCTTCGCTGCTGGCCACTTTGCGCAGCCATCAGTTGGACGTGCTGGTGGATCTGTCCGGACACACCGCTGGCCACCGGCTGGCCGTGCTGGCCCGGCGGGCCGCGCCGCTGCAGGTGTCGTGGCTGGGCTACTTTGCCACCACCGGGGTGCCGGCGATGGATTATGTGCTGATGGATCGCTGGCATGTGCCAGCAGGCGCAGAAACACAGTTTACCGAGCAGGTGGCGTATTTGCCTGCCGGGCGGTTTTGCTATCGGGCACCCGGATTTGCCCCGGCTGTTGCCCCGCCCCCGGCGCTTCAGCGGGGTTATATTACCTTTGGCAGTTTCAATAATCCGGCTAAATACCACGATGGCGTGTTTGACCGCTGGGCGCAGATTCTGGCTGCTGTGCCCGATTCACGCCTGCTGCTGAAATGGCGGGATTACAGCGAAGCCAGCGCCCGGCAGCAGGTGCGGGATGCGTTTGCCCGACGCGGGATTGACCCGGAGCGGATGACATTGCGTCCGTTTTCCTGTCACGCCGAGCTGCTGGGCGAATATGCCGATATGGATATCGCACTGGACCCGTTTCCGTTTACTGGCGGGCATACCAGCTGCGAGGCATTGTGGATGGGCGTGCCGGTGGTCAGCTGGCCGCAGGCGCGGCCAGTCAGCCGGCAAACCTGGGCGTTTTTGTCAGCGCTGGGCCTGACCGAACTGGCCGGACACACCGGCGAGGACTATGTGCAGATAGCCGTGGACCTGGCCGCCAGGCTGCCCTATCTGGCCACCCTGCGCCAGACGCTGCGCGCCCGCATGCTGGCGTCACCGTTATGTAATGCAGCAGGCTTTGCCCGTGGATTTGAAACGCTGCTGACCCAGTTGTACCACACCAGGGTCAAACGGACAGCAAACTGAGATTTTTCACTGGCTTATCGACGTATTTAAATAAAAACCGCCCGTCAACGTCATAGAGATACTCAGTTATTGCGTGCAAACTAAACATATATCATATGTTTTAAGCATAACCCGCCACGCTCCCGCACGGTGCTTGCCAAAGCCAATCACACTATATATGCTCCCCATATGATTTTGTTTGTCATGGCAACACTGTGGTCACCGCCAGCGGTTCAATACGGCCAGACGGCTGTCTCACCCGGCGACCCCAGCCCCAGAATAACGATGTCACCCCCAAGTGACACAGCAGCTGTTTCTTGTTGAACCACCCTGGAGAATCCCTTGAAAAAAATGACCCGTTCGCTGTTTGCCGCCCTGCTGCTGGCCCTGCCGATGTCCGCTTTTGCCGTAGGCGCAATTGCCGTGGATGATGAAGTGGGCGAACTCGAACCTGGCTACGGCTACGTAACCGGGATGAGCTCGGAAAAAGAAGCCAAAGCAGGTGCCCTGAAAGAATGCCGCAACAGCGGCAACAAAAACTGCACCGTGGCGGTGTGGTTCAACAAATGTGGCGCTTACGCCAACTCGCGCAAGTATTCCGGCGTGGGCTACGGTGCCACCAAGAAAATTGCTGAAGCGCGTGCGCTGGATGAATGCGGCGATGCAGCCTGCAAAATCCTGATTTCTGACTGCGAATAAGGCCTAGCCAGGTCTTTGTGGCGGATGCAGTCAGACAACAAAGACCGACGATGCACCGCAGTAGATTAAAAAACGCCCGCCTGCGATGGATTGCAGGCGGGCGTTTTTGCGTATTGTCTTGGCTTTGCGCCGGTTCAGGCGCTCAGGTTGACACCGGCTCGCAAATACACCAGCCGCTCCTGGTACAGCACTTCTCCCTCGCCCAGCCGGGTGCGCGGGCCATCCGGGGTGGCACGCTGAAACACATAGCGCTGGCCCTGGCTTTCAATCCAGGCCGGGATTGGCGCGCCCTGATACTGGCCGATGGATTCTTCAGCGGCAACGGAATCACCCAGGCTCAGGCTGGGGGCGGGCGATGAGGGGGTGGGTGCAGCGGCAGGAGTGGCCGCAGCAGCAGGCGGGGTGTCTTCGTATTCCCATTCGCGGCTGTCGCGGTCGCGCAGACGCGGCTCACCTGCCGCCTGGCGGCCCAGCCACCAGCGCAGCACCCAGCCCGGCACCAGCACGCGGTGTACCTCCTTGTCGTCGGTCACCACGCAGGTGACGGCAAAGGCATGGCCGCAGGCGGGGCATTTGGCCTGGGCGGCAATCACCACGCGCTCCTGAACCAGCTGGGCAATGCCGTGCATGTATTGGCTGTCCACCACCTGCTTGCAGGCGGGGCAGTGTTTGGCAAAACGGCGGATGGTTTGCCCGTTGGCAAAGCGCAAGGGCAGCTGCTTGGAAATGGGGTCGTTGGGGTGCATGGCTGACAATGAGGGAACGTGTTGAAATAGTAACAAAATTCCGCCCATCGTGCAGGGTTCAGCAGGACAATTGCACGAATAAACGGCGCATCAGGCCACAAACTGCCTGCTGTGCCGGATTTGGGCCTGGCCGGTGTTCACGCCCGCCCGGCAAATGCAAAAACCCCCGCCGGGCCAGAAACCAGCCGGGCGGGGGGCAGAAGCACAGCCAGGGGCTTAATGCACCACCGACTTCACCAGATCTTCCACCACTTTCTTGGCATCGCCAAACACCATCATGGTTTTATCCATGTAGAACAGTTCGTTGTCCAGGCCGGCGTAGCCCACGCTCATCGAACGCTTGACCACAATAATGGTACGCGCCTTGTGCGCTTCCAGAATCGGCATGCCATAGATTGAGCTGCTCTTGTCCTTCAGCGCAGCCGGGTTGACCACGTCGTTGGCACCAATCACCAGTACCACGTCGGTGTCGGCAAAGTCCGAGTTGATTTCTTCCATTTCCAGCACCTGGTCATACGGCACTTCGGCTTCGGCCAGCAGCACGTTCATATGCCCCGGCATCCGGCCCGCCACCGGGTGAATGGCGTAGCGAACCTTGACGCCCTTTTCGTGCAGCAGCTCGGCAAACTCCTGCAGCGCATGCTGGGCGCGCGATACGGCCAGGCCGTAACCCGGCACAATCACCACGCTGTCGGCGTTGGCCATCAGGAAGCCGGCATCTTCTGCCGAACCCGACTTGTAGTTCTTCGGGCCACTGTCGCCGCCGCCACCTGCCGCCACTTCGGCACCAAAGCCGCCCAGCAGCACGCTGACGATCGAGCGGTTCATGGCTTTACACATGATGTAAGACAGAATCGCGCCGGAAGCCCCCACACATGCACCGGCAATGATCAGCACCGGGTTGTTCAGGGTAAAGCCAATACCAGCGGCAGCCCAGCCCGAGTAGCTGTTGAGCATCGACACCACCACCGGCATGTCGGCACCGCCAATCGGCACAATCAGGGTCACGCCCAGCACCAGGGCAATCGCCACCATCACCAGGAAGGCCGCATGGCTGTCGGTGAAGAAATACACCGCGCCAAAGCCCACCATCGCCAGCGCCATCACCAGGTTAAGCAGATGCTGGCCGCTGAAGTTCAGCGCTTTGGCACCAAACTTGCCCGACAGCTTGCCGTAGGCAATCACCGAGGCGGTGAAGGTAATTGCGCCAATGAACGCGCCGATGAACAGCTCGATCTTTTGCACCGGGCTATGCTCCACCCCGGTGTGGAAGATGGCCGCCACGGCAATCAGCACTGCCGACAGGCCCACCAGCGAGTGCATGGCGGCAACCAGCTCTGGCATGTGGGTCATTTCCACGGTTTTGGCCTTGAATGCGCCAATCGCAGCGCCAGCGGCAATGGCCCCCACAATCAGCAGCAGCACCGGCTTGTCCAGCACCATGAAGGTGGTGGCCACGGCAATCAGCATGCCGATCATGCCGTAGGTATTGCCCTTGCGCGAGCTGGCCGGAGAAGACAGGCCCTTGAGCGACAGAATGAACAGCACCGCCGAAATCAGATACAACACAGCAGACAGATTTTGCATGGCGGGCTCCTTATTTCTTCTTCTTGAACATATCGAGCATGCGCTGGGTGACCAGGAAGCCGCCGAAGATGTTGATGCTGGCCAGGAAAATCCCCACCGCGCCCAGAATCGAGGTGATGGTCAGGGTTTCGCCGTTGATATCCACCACTTGCAGCATGGCACCGACGATGATGATGCCGGAAATGGCATTGGTCACCGCCATCAGTGGGGTATGCAGGGCCGGGGTAACGTTCCACACCACGTGGTAGCCCACAAAGACGGCCAGCACGAAAATGGTCAGGCTGATGATGAACGGATCAGTCATGATTGAGCTCCTTGTCGCTTACGCCGGCTGGCCAAAGCGTTGCACGCCCTGATGGGTAATCAGGGTGGCCGCCAGCAGGTCGTCTTCCAGGTTCAGCGAGAAACCTTCCTTGGTGAGCATCAGGCTCAGGAAGGTCAGCAGGTTTTTGGCGTACAGGCTGGAGGCGTCAGCCGCCACCAGGCCCGGCAGGTTGGTAAAGCCCACCACAGTCACGCCCTGGTCGGTGGTGATCACCTGACCGGCCTGGGTCAGCGGACAGTTGCCGCCCGATTCGGCGGCGATGTCCACAATCACCGCGCCCGGCTTCATGCCGGCGACAATGTCGGCTTCCAGCAGGATCGGGGCTTTCTTGCCCGGAATCAGCGCGGTGGTGATGACAATGTCGGCTGCCTTGGCGTGCTTGGCCATCAGTTCGCCCTGACGACGCTTGTAGTCGTCGGACATCTCTTTGGCGTACACCCCGTCGTTGGCCTTTTTCTCTTCGTCGGTCATCGGCACTTCAACAAACTTGGCACCGAGCGACTCCACCTGTTCCTTGGTGGCCGGACGCACGTCGAACGCCTCCACCACGGCACCCAGGCGCTTGGCGGTGGCAATCGCCTGCAAACCGGCCACGCCAGCGCCCAGCACCAGCACCTTGGCGGCTTTCACCGTGCCGGCAGCGGTCATCAGCATGGGCATGAAGCGCGGGTAGAACTGGGTGGCCAGCAACACCGCGCGGTAGCCGGCAATGTTGTTCTGGCTGGACAGCACGTCCATGCTCTGCGCGCGCGTGGTGCGCGGCAGCAGTTCCATGGCAAACGCACTGACCTGACGGCTGGTCAGCTCGGCCAGGGTGGGGTTGTTGTGCGGATCGAGCATGCCGATCAGCACGGCACCGGATTTGAGCGACGCAATATCGGCAGCCGGCAGGGTGCGCACGGTCAGCACAATGTCGGCAGCTGCCAACAAGGCCGAGCGGTCGCCCACCACGGTAGCGCCAGCGGCGATATAAGCTTCGTCAAGCACGGCGGATGCCCGCCCTGCTCCGGTTTCGACGGCCACAGAATGACCCAGGGCGACGTACTTCTTCACCGTGTCCGGTGTCGCCGCCACCCGGCTTTCGCCGGCCGCCTGTTCGGCGGGAATGGCAATATGCATGTGGATGAACCTCGCGGAGTTGAAAAATGGATTGCCTATGACATGCCAGCGAAGGGCGAAGGCGGTACAGGGGCTTACCCTGCCCGGACAAAGAGCCGGCCGCAATCGTCAGAAAGTACTGGCGTGTTCCGGTCGGAAAGGCGTCGTCAATCGACGGGCAGGCAAGGCCAGTCGGCTCACGGCGCATTTCAAACGCTTGTTTTACCCTTATGCATATTTAAGCCATACAACGTCCTTTTTGTGAAGTGTTTTTACGAATAAGCGACGTTATAAACCAACAACTTGATGCAATGCAATATTTTTATCCTCAGCTTATCCCACCCCCTTGTCTTTGGTCAGACCTTATGACCAAAGGCGCTATCTGCATGAATCCATAGCGACTATTACCAAAGTCACTGTTACATCAAGCGTTACAGTAAAAAATTAACCGGCCCGGAGTCGGGCCAGCCTATGCTGCACTGCAAAATACTGCCGTCACACTCAGGCCACAATTTCGTAAGCAAACCGACCAATCAGCACCACCAGCAGCAGCAAAAACGCCCCGCGCACCAGCTGGCTGCCACCGCGCAAGGCCAGCCACGAGCCGCTGAGCGCCCCCAGCACATTGCACACCGCCATGGGCAACGCATAATGCCAAAGCACTTGATCTTGCGGCAAAAAATACGCCAGTGCTGCCAGATTGGTGGCGATATTGACAAACTTGGCTGCCGCCGACGCATGCAAAAAATCAAAGGCAAAGCAGCGGATGAACAAAAAAATCAGGAAGCTGCCCGTGCCCGGACCAAACAGGCCATCATAAAAACCAATGGCCCCACCTAGCAGCATGGCCTGGATGCGCTGGCGTCGCCCTACGGTCACCGGCGTGTGCAGTGCACCAAAATCCTTCTTCCACAGCGTATAGACCGCCATCACCAGCAAGAGCGCCAGCACCAGCGGACGCATCACCGCCTTGGGAATCAAACTGACCGCGCTGGCCCCGACAAACGACAGCGCAAACGCTGCCAGCGCCGCCGGCAGCACCAGCCGCCACGGCAAGCGCACCCGGCGCACATAGCTGCGCGCGGCAAACAGCGTGCCCGACACCGCCGCCACCTTGTTGGTGCCAAACACCACCGCCGGAGCCGCGCCAGGCAGCGCGTTGAACAAGGCCGGAATCTGGATCGGCCCGCCACCGCCCACCGCAGCGTCAATCAGGCCGGCCATAAACGCCATGACGCCCAAAAACATCAGCGACTCAGTCATGTCCACCATGCCTTGCCATGAAAAACACAGCCTACCACAGCGATTTGCCCGGTCAAAACATCACAAAGGCAAGTGTAATGGCATGTAGCATCGACATAAACTAGTCTTTGGCATCTTTATTGTGGCCAGAGCAGCACAGGGCCAGCCAATAAACACAATTTATCGACAACATATCAATAAATTTTCGTTATCATCCCTTCTGGCTGGCCTTGATCGCCGGCTTCTTCTCATTCCGCCCCGACGCGGCCCCCAAGCGGCCCATGGGCATAGCGAAAGACATACGATGGACATTCACGCCTACATGCAGACGCTGGGCCGCGCTGCCCGCACCGCCAGCCGCGAACTGGCCAAAGCCGACACCCAGCAAAAAAACCGCGCCCTGCACGCCATCGCCGACGCCCTGACGCGCGAGGCCGACGCGCTGGTGGCCGCCAACCAGGCCGACCTGGCCGCCGCCCGTGACGCCGGGCTGGAGCCGGCCATGCTCGACCGGCTGACACTGTCGGCCACTGGCGTGGCGCAAATGGCCGAAGGCCTGCGCCAGATTGCCGCCCTGCCCGACCCGGTGGGCGAAATGGGCGAATTTGCCTACCGCCCGTCCGGCATCCAGCTGGGCAAGATGCGCGTGCCGCTGGGCGTGATTGGCATCATTTACGAAGCCCGCCCCAACGTCACCGCCGACGCCGCCGGCCTGTGCCTGAAATCCGGCAACGCCTGCATCCTGCGCGGCGGCTCGGAAGCCATTCGCAGCAACCAGGCCATTGCCGCCTGCGTGCATGAGGGCCTGCGTGAAGCCGGCCTGCCGGAAGGTGCGGTGCAGGTGATCAACACCACCGACCGCGCTACCGTCGGCGAGCTGGTCACCATGACCGAATACGTCGATGTGATTGTGCCGCGTGGCGGCAAGGGCCTGATTGCCCGCGTGTCCGCCGAGGCGCGTGTGCCGGTGATCAAGCACCTGGACGGCAACTGTCATGTGTATGTGGACGTGGACGCCGACCTGGTGAAGGCCGGGCGGATTGCCGATAACGCCAAAACCCAGCGCTATGGCACCTGCAACACCATGGAAACCCTGCTGGTACACCACACCGTGGCGGTGGCGTTCCTGCCGGTGATCAGCGCCATCTACCTGAGCAAGGGCGTGGAACTGCGCGGCTGCCCGCGCGCGCAAGAGATCATCGGTGCTCAGGTCAAACCGGCCAGCGAAGACGACTGGTTTACCGAATACGCCGCACCGATTGTGGCGCTGAAAGTGGTGGACAGCCTGGACGAGGCCATCAACCACATCAACCACTACGGCAGCCATCACACCGATGCCATCGTCACCGAAAACTACACCACCGCCCGGCGCTTCTTGCGCGAGGTGGATTCGTCCAGCGTGATGGTGAACGCCAGCACCCGCTTTGCCGACGGCTTTGAATACGGCCTGGGCGCTGAAATTGGCATTTCCACCGACAAGATCCACGCCCGTGGCCCAGTGGGCTTGCATGGGCTGACCAGCCAGAAGTGGATTGTGCTGGGGGATGGCCAGGTCAGGGGATAAGCAGTGTGATGTTTCGCCACTCAGAACCAGGCCGGTTGTGGCCCTGTTCTGAGTGGCGATAGCGGGCCAAGGTAGCCAGCGCCGCCACCTGGGCATCAGTCAGCAGAATGCCTTGTTCGGCTGCCTGTTTCTCCAGTGCGGCCAGGCGCTGCTTGAACGAGGCCAGATCATTGCGCAACCAGATGGAGCGAACGCCAGACGGTGAAACGAAGATGCCTCGCTGGCAAAGTTCGTTGCTGACTCTGACCTGGCCGTGGGCGGGTTGCTCAATGGCGTAGGCGAGAACAGCCGTTTCTGTGGCTTCTGCCACCCGATTCTTTGGGTTCGGTTTACGCCGGTTGCGGTAGAACAGTGCTTCGACACCGCCTTCGGCAACGGCATTCTGGTCACGGTAGAAGGTGTCGCGGGACAGGCCCATCACCTTGCAGGTTTTTGAGACGTTGCCCAATTCGGCGGCCAGATTCAGCAGGCCGATCTTGTGACGAATGACATTCTGCTGGCGCGCTCGCGCTGTTTTGATGAAGATTCGCACCTCTATCAAAACGGGTAACCCCACCCTTTGGCAAGGCTCTGCTGTCAGATCAAGTCTGAACTTCTACACCGAACGAAGCCGATCAAGCCATCATGCGTGTACGTGTCAGCATTTTTGTAGCACCCATCACTTGGCAGGAGATGGTCGTACCATCCGTTCTCACAGGCACCTTCCTTCCCCCGTCTCAAACTGGAAAACGCTTATTCGGATCGGGATACGGGAAATCTGCATACTTGATCAAGCGCGTGGCGTAAGTACGCTTCAGACCCTTGAAGGTTGGTTGCACGGGTGCGTATTGGCGCATCGGCCAGCCTTGCTACTCCAGCCTCGTTGCACCATTCAGTGAGCCACTTACATCGCCCGGCTCAGCGCAGCCTTCGCGCGCCTCTTCATGATAAATTCGAATAAAAACCCCAATTCTTATTATTAAATTGCTTCCTGGCCGCCCCGGCTAAACTGGCCCCTGATCCATTACTCCCGACGCCTGCAGGGCGCGGGGAAAGCAACAGGGCATGATTGCAGTACAGGCGCTTCACAAGCATTACACCCATCAGGGCCAAGCCATTGCCGCACTGGATGATGTCAGCCTGCGCATTGAGCCAGGCGAAATCTTTGGCATCATCGGCCGTTCCGGCGCGGGCAAAAGCACGCTGATTCGCTGCCTGAACCTGCTGGAGCGCCCGGACAGCGGCCAGGTCATCATCGGCGATGAGGCACTGACCGCACTGGATGACGCCACGCTGCAACAGCGCCGCCAACGCATCGGCATGGTGTTTCAGCATTTCAATCTGCTGCGTTCGCGCACGGTAGCCGGCAATGTGCGTTTTCCACTGGAACTGGCAGGCACGCTGAGCACCGCACAGATGGATGCCAGGGTAGAAGAACTGCTCGGCCTGGTCAGCCTGGTCGGCCTGCTCGACCATCGACATAAACGGCCAACCCAATTGTCCGGCGGACAAAAGCAGCGTGTCGGCATCGCCCGCGCACTGGCCAACCATCCTGATGTATTGCTGTGCGACGAAGCCACCTCGGCGCTCGACCCGGAAACCACCGACGCCATTCTGACCCTGCTGGCCGACATCAATCGCCAGCTGGGGCTGACCATTGTGCTGATTACCCACGATATGCGGGTGATTCGCCAGCTGTGTGACAGCGTGGCGGTGCTCGATCGGGGGCGGGTGGTTGAAACGGGCAAGGTGCTGGAAGTGTTCTTGTCGCCGGAACATGCGGTCACACAAAGTCTGCTGGCGGAAACCGGCCTGGGCCCAGGTCGGCTGACGGGGATATGGCGCGAGCGGATCAGTTCACCGGTCATCCGCCTGTCGTTCGTTGGCCAACCCGCCTTGCAGCCGGTACTGGATAAGGTAGGACGCGAAACCGGGCTGCGGCTCAATCTGCTGTCTGGCACGCTGTCCGAAATCAAGAACACGCCATTTGGCCAGCTGCTGGCCGGCGTATTGGCGTCAGACGTTGAGCTGTCGGCACTGCCGGCTATTTTTGCCCGTGAGGGCGTGCGCTGCGAGGTATTGTGATGGCCGCTCTGGACTGGACGCTCTTGCTGACGGTGAATTGGCCGGAAATCGGTGAAGCCACGGTTGATACGCTGACCATGCTCGGCGTGTCGATGCTATTTACCGTGCTGCTCGGCTTGCCGCTGGGGGTATTGCTGTATGTATCAGCACCCGGCCAGCTGCGCGCCCGGCCGCGCCTGTACGCCGTGCTGTCGTTTTTGGTGAATGTGCTGCGCTCGCTGCCGTTCGTGATTTTGCTGATTGTGCTGATGCCATTCACCCTGCTGGTGGTTGGCACCTCGATTGGCGTGGCCGGTGCGATTGTGCCGCTGGTGGTGGGCGCTGCGCCATTTTTTGCCCGGCTGGTGGAAAACGTGCTGCGCGAAGTGGACCACGGCGTGATTGAGGCCAGCCAGTCGATGGGCGCGCGCTTGTCGCATATCGTATTCAAGGTGCTGCTGCCGGAAGCCCTGCCTGGCCTGATCGGCGCAGCAACCGTTACCGCTGTCGCGCTGGTGGGCTACACCGCCATGTCTGGCGTGATTGGCGGCGGCGGCCTGGGCGACCTGGCGGTGCGTTACGGTTACCAGCGCTTCCAGACGGAAGTGATGGTGGTCACGGTGGTGCTGTTGCTGGCCCTGGTGCAAGGCGTGCAAAGCGCCGGCGACCGGCTGGTGCGCCGCTGTTGCTACGACTGAGCCATCTTCCTGTTGCCGGCTACGCCGGTTTGTTCCCGAATCCCAACCTGTCCCATGTGTCCGCGTCTATCCGGCGTGGTCAGGGGCCTTACTTTCTCTCAAAAAGGAAAACATCATGTCCCGTCTGAGCAAACTTGCCGTTGCCATTGGCCTGGCTGGCCTGGCGTTCACCGCCTACGCGGAAAACGTCAAACTCACCGTCGCCGCCTCGCCAGTGCCACACGCCGAAATCCTCGAAGCGCTGAAGCCCACGCTGGCCAAACAAGGCATCGACCTGGAAGTGAAAATCTTCAACGACTATGTGCTGCCCAACACCCAGGTGCAGGAAAAACAGCTCGACGCCAATTTCTTCCAGCACATCCCCTACCTGGACAAGTTCAACAAGGATCGCGGCACCACTCTGGTGGCCGCCAGCAAACCGGTACATATCGAACCGTTTGCCGCCTACTCGACCAAAGTCAAATCGGTGGCTGAACTGAAGTCGGGGGCCACCGTGGCAATTCCCAACGATCCAACCAACGCAGGCCGCGCGCTGCTGCTGCTTGATCAAGGCGGGGTGATCAAGCTGAAGGATCGCCAGAATATCTACCCGACACCCAAGGATATTGTCGCCAACCCGAAAAAGGTGAAAATCAAGGAGCTGGAAGCCGCCACGCTGCCACGGGTGCTCAACCAGGTGGATTTGGCGCTGATCAACGCCAATTACGCGCTGGAAGCCAAGCTGAATCCGAAAAAAGACGGCCTGTTTGCCGAAACCACCTCGCCTTACGCCAATCTGCTGGTGGCTCGCCCGGATAACAAGGATGCCCCGGCGGTCAAAAAACTGGCCGCCGCGCTGACCAGCCCGGAAGCCAAGAAGTTCATTGAAACCAAGTACCAGGGTGCCGTTGTACCGGCATTCTGATTGCCAGATGGCCATCGGGTGGCGCGCACCACAGAGCCGCCCCACCCGATACGTCCACCACCACACCGTCGGCGCACCCGGCGCTAATGATCCGCCCCCGGCCCCATCGCCACCCGCGCCTGGGGTCGCGCCAGCCACACCAGGCCAAGCAGGGAAAGAAACAAAAACCCCGACAGCCAGAAATACTCATTCGACGCCAGCACTGCCGCCTGGCCCGTTACCATCCGCTCCAGCGTGCCCAGGGTTTGCTCCGGGCTCAGGCCGGCGCTGGACAGGCTGGCTTGCGCCTGCACCGCGCCGGGGCTGTACGGCGTAAGCTGTTCCACCAGCTGGGCGTGGTGCAGGTGGGTGCGGTCTTCCCACACCGTGGTGGCGATTGAGGTGCCAAATGCGCCGGCGGTGATCCGGCAGAAGTTGGACAAGCCCGACGCCGCCGGAATGCGCGCCGGTGGCACGCCGGACAGCAGGATGGCAGTCAGCGGCAGAAACAGCGTGGCCATGCCCGCCCCCAGCACGATTTGCGGCAGCACCACGGTGAAATTATCCACCCCGGTGGTAAAGCCGGCGCGCATGAAAGACACACTGGCCAGAATCACAAACGAGGCACTGGCCAGCCAGCGTGGGTCCACCCTGGGCAGGGATTTACCAATGATGGGCGACAGCAGCAGCGCCAGAATCCCCACTGGCGCGGCAGTCAGCCCGGCCAGGGTGGCGGTGTAGCCCATCTGGGTTTGCAGCCACAGAGGGATAATCACGATGCCGCCAAAAAACAGCCCGTAGGCCATCGCCAGAGTGAGCGTGCCCGCCACAAAATTGCGCCGGGCAAACAGCGACAAATCCACCACCGGGTGTGCTTCGTTCAGCTCCCACACCAGAAAAAACACAAACGCCACCAGCGCCACCAGGCCCAGTGCCACAATTTCGCCCGAGTTGAACCAGTCCAGCTCCTTGCCCTTGTCCAGCATGATTTGCAGCGCGCCCACCCAGATCACCAGGGCAATCAGGCCGGGCTTGTCGATTGGCACAATGCGGGTTGGGCTTTCACGCGGGCGATAAATTTGCCAGGTCACCCAGGCGGCCAGCAGGCCCACCGGGATATTGATGTAAAAAATCCACGGCCAGGACACATTGTCCGACAGCCAGCCGCCCAGAATCGGCCCGATCACCGGGGCCACCATGGTGGTCATCGACCACATGGCCAGCGCCATGCCGCTTTTGGCGGGCGGGTAGGAGCTGAGCAACAGCGCCTGCGACAGCGGAATCATCGGCCCGGCCACCGCGCCCTGCACAATCCGGAAAGCAATCAGCAGCTCCAGATTGGGCGCCAGCCCGCACAACAGCGACGCCAGCACAAACAGCAGCACCGACGCAACAAACAGCCGCACCTGGCCAAAGCGCAGGGTCAGCCAGCCGGTGAGTGGCACGGCAATGGCGTTGGCCACGGCAAATGAGGTAATCACCCAGGTGCCCTGCGACGACGACACGCCCAGGTCGCCGGCAATCGCCGGAATCGACACATTGGCAATGGTGGTGTCCAGCACATTCATAAAGGTGGCCAGCGACAGCGCCACGGTGCCGGCCACCAGCGCCGGCCCCTGCAGCGGCGCATGTCCGGCGGGCGGGTTGGATGCGGCGCCCATCAGCGGCTCTTGCCCAGATTGGCAGCAATAATCCGTGCAATGCGCTGTTCCGCCTGCTGGTCTTTCGCGCCAAACACCGTGGTCTGCAGCGCCGGAGCCTGGCGCGGCGTGGTGCCCAGCACCGGGCCAGACTGGTCATGCAAATCCACCTCGGCCAGCATCGACAGCCCCACCCGCAGCGGATGCGCCGCCAGTTCGGCGGCGTCCAGGCTGACCCGCACCGGCACCCGCTGCACCACTTTGATCCAGTTGCCGGTGGCGTTTTGCGCCGGCAGCAGCGAGAACACCCCGCCCGTACCAGCTCCCAGGCCCAGCACCTTGCCGTGGTATTCCACCTGGCTGCCGTACACATCGGCGCGCAATGTCACCGGCTGGCCAATGCGCATGCGCGCCAGCTGGCTTTCCTTGAAATTGGCCTCCACCCACAGACCGGTCAGCGGCACAATCGCCATCAGCGGTGCGCCAGGCTGGATGCGCTGGCCCACCTGCACGCTGCGCTTGGCCACATAGCCGCTCACCGGGGCGGGCAGCATGGCGCGGGTCATGGCCAGATGCGCTTCGCGCACCTTGGCCGCTGCGCGTTGCACCGCCGGATGTTCTGCCGGCGTGGTGCCTTCGGTTTGCGCCTCGCTGGCGCTCAGTTGTTCTTTCGCGCTGGTCTGCGCGGCCCGGGCAGTCAGCACCGCCGACTGGGCGTGGGCCAGTTCTTCCTGCGCCACCGCCCCGCCTGCCGCCTGCTGACGCCGGGCCAGATCGGCCTCGGCGCGGGTCAGTTCGGCCTGGCGCACCGCCAGCTGGGCCGCCGCCGCTGCGCGGCTGGCAAACAGATTACGCGCCTGGCGCACCTGCTGGGCCAGATCGGCTTCGGCCTGCTCCAGCGCCACCCGCGCATCAGCCGGGTCGAGCAGCACCAGCGGCTGGCCAGCGGTCACGTAGTCGGTATCGTCAGCCTGAATGGCCAGCACGGTGCCGCTGGTTTGCGGGGTGATCTGCACCAGATTGCCGCTGACGTAGGCGTTGTCGGTGTGTTCGTGGTAGCGGGCAACCAGCGCCCACCAGGCGGTGTACGCCAGGCTGGCCAGCAGCAGCAGCGCGGCCAGCCGGATCAACAGCTGGGTGCGACGGCCTGATGGCGTCGGGGCAACGGGGGCTTGACTCATGATGCATGACTCCGGGAAAGCAGGGCAGAAGCGGGCAGGTCGCCGTGGTAAGCGCCGCCCAGCGCCTTGATCAGGCCAATGCGGGCCTGCTGGCGGCGGGTGTTCAGTTCGACGGCCTGACGGCGTTGCGCCAGCCAGGGCGCGTCCAGTGCCAGCGCGGACAGTTCGCTCTCCAGCCCGGCGCGAGCACGCGCCTGTGCGGTGTGGCGGGCCAGGCTGGCCTGGGTAAGCGCGGCATGGGTGTGCACCGCCTGCTCGGTTAGCGCACGCAGGCTGGCGGCCTGGTCGGCCACTTCACGCACGGCGTCGAGCAAGGTCTGGTTGTACTGGGCAATCGCCCCATCACGGCTGGCTTGCGCGCCGCCCAGCGCAGCGCGACGGGCACCGCCGTCAAACAGCGGCAGGCTCAGGGCCGGGCCCACGCCCACCATCCGGCTGGCGGATTGCAATAGCTGGCTCATGCCAATGGCCGAATAGCCAATAAAACTGAGCAGATTGATATTGGGGTAAAACGCGGCGCGGGCGCTGTCCACCTCGCGTCCGCCAGCTTCCACCCGCCAGCGGGCCGCCACCAGATCCGGACGACGCCCCAGCAGATCCGCCGGCAGCACGCTGGGCAAGTCATCACCGGCGGGTGCGCGCAGGGCCGGCTGGCGCAGTGTTTGCGCAAAGCCTGGGCCTTGGCCGGCCAGCGCGGCCAGTGCATGACGCTGCAGGGTGATCTGTTCGGCCAGCGCCAGTGTGTCCTGACGGGCCGCCGCCGCCTGGCTATGCGCGGCAGCCAGCTCGCCAGCGTGCGCCAGCCCGGCACGTTGGCGCTGGGCATGCCATGCCGCCGCACTTTCGGCGCTGGCTTGCGCTTCGCGGGCAATCGCCGCCAGCGCGTACAGACGGTCCAGCCCCCAGTAAGCATGGGTCAGCGCTGCACTGAGCAACAGACGCGCGCCGGCCTGGTCGGCCTCGGCAGCCTGGGCGCGGTGTTGCGCCGCATCCCGGCTGGCGCGTTCGCCGCCGGCCAGGTCCAGATCGTAAGCAAAATCCAGGCTCAGTTGGCCCGAGGTGCGCCAGCTGCCGGCCAGCGGCGGCGGAATGGCGCCGTGTTCGCTGTAGCGCTGACGGGTAACATCGGCACTCAGCGCCGCGCCGGGCAGCAGCCGGGCGTCGGCTTGTTCACTCAGCGCCACCGCCTGGCGCAAGCGCGCCCGCGCCAGCTGCATGGACGGCGCATCAGCCAGCGCCTGTTCAATCAGCGCATCCAGTTGCGGATCGGCCAGCGCGCGCCACCACTGTGCCTGTGGCCACGCCGCCGGCCCCTGGCTCAGCGGCCCGGCCAGCGCGGCAGGCACCGTCAGCGGCAACGCCGGCACCCCCGGCCCGGCACACGCCGTCAGCCAGACAGCGCTGGCGGCGGCAAGACAAGAAAACACGTAGCGCATGATCGCCAAGCATCAAAAATCAGGAAGGCTACACTGTACGCCAGTGCTATCGGCGGGATAAGCTGGCGAAAATGGGAAACATTGTTCCTTGGGTGGGATAATATGCCGGAAGGACACACCGCCGACACGCTGACCCGGTACGTCATGTGCAGACAGCCGTCTACCCTTCGGCGGGCAGGCTTTTTTTCAGCTGGCGCATGAAGTCGCCAAAGTGCGGCAACAGGCCGGCAAACAGCGGGTGGGTCTTGTTTTCCAGCATCACCTCACCAAACAGTTTCAGTCCTACTCCCAGCGCGGTGGCACTGTTGGCGGGCAGGTCGCTGCGCTGGCGCAGGCGCTCGACCACCGTCAGGATGTCGTCGTGGTTGCCCACCTCAAACACCAGTGGGGCGGCATGGGTAGAAGGCACACCGTGCAGGGCAATCGCATGAATGCCATTGCCCTAACACCCATAAGCGATGACGCCCCAGACTATTCACCAGCCCCTGATTTGTGTAGCTTCCCGCTCTTTGGGAGCGACTCATGGAGACAGAAGG
>Ga0114982_1000673_pt1 | contig 18091 bp, 16 predicted proteins | sample Shrwel_input2_FT_FD_87183 | JGI IMG/M metagenome (GOLD analysis project Ga0114982, IMG submission 87183) | Subsurface microbial communities from deep shales in Ohio, USA - Utica-3 well 1 S input2 FT | ecosystem: Environmental > Aquatic > Deep subsurface > Shale gas/oil reservoir > Produced... | reverse complement strand
TCTGGACACAGGGCGAAACAGAATCTTCTTCAGCATGGTTTCCAACAATAGATAAATCAATTCAGAAAACGACTCAGGAAATTTATATGACGGTTCCTGATAAATATGTGACGCTTTCAAACGGACTTCTGAAAGATTCTCAGAAAGAATCTAACGGGATGAGAACTGATCATTGGGTAATGGATAAAAGACACTCTACTTACCTTTTCTTCATGGGAGTTGGTGAATATGCTGTTGTAAAAGATAAATGGAAAAATATTGCGGTTGATTACTACATCGAGAAAGAATACGAACCCTACGCAAAACAGATCTACGGAAACACTCCGGAAATGATGGAGTTTTTCTCTAAAAAATTGGGTTATGATTATCCTTGGTCAAAATATGCGCAGATTTCGGGGAGAGATTATGTAAGTGGCGCAATGGAAAACACGACTGCAACACTTCACGGAAGCGATATTTTACAAAAACCAGGACAGTTAATCGACGAAAACCAGTGGGAAGATACTATCGCTCACGAATTGTTTCATCATTGGTTTGGAGATTTGGTAACGGCAGAAAGCTGGAGCAATTTAACGGTGAACGAATCTTTCGCCAACTATTCAGAATATCTTTGGAACGAATATAAGTACGGAAAAGATCAGGCAGATTATCATCAGATGACGGATGTTAATATGTACATTCATAATCCTTCAGATTTCAAAAAAGATTTGGTGAGATTTGATTATGCATCCCGTGAAGACGTTTTTGATTTGGTAACCTATCAAAAAGGTGGCGGAATTCTTCATATGCTGAGAAATTATTTGGGCGATGATGCTTTTTTTGCAGGAATGAATGATTATCTGAAGACTTACGAATACAAAAATGCAGAAGCTCATCAATTAAGACTTTGTTTTGAAAAAGTTTCAGGAAAAGATCTTAATTGGTTCTTTAATCAATGGTATTTTGGAAGCGGACATCCGAAACTGAACTATTCTTACACTTTTGAACCGGTAAAAAAACAGGTGACTGTTATCATCAATCAGTCTCAGGAATTACCATTTGAATTTCCTTTAACCATCGATGTTTATGATAACGGACAGCCAAAAAGACAACAGGTTTGGGTAAATGCTGCTGCAAAAAACACATTCACTTTTGATGTTTCAAAAAATCCGGATTTAGTTAATATCAACGCAGACGGAATATTGGTTGCAGATGTTACAGAAAACAAAACTCCTGAGCAAAATTTGATGCAGTTCACCAAGTCCAAAGAACTTAAAAGCCGTTACAATGCTTTGAGTGCTATTAAAGATCAGGTAGGAAAAAGTCCTGCAGCGACAAAATTATTGTCTGCAGCATTGAAGGATCCTTACTTCCGAGTGAGAGAGAAAGCTTTAGAATTGATGGATTTATCCAATGCCGAACAATTAAAAGCTTTGGGAGCAGATGTTGAAAAATTAGCGTCGAATGATCCTAAAACGTTGGTTCAGGGAGCAGCAATTGCAGCTTTGGCAAAGACAAAAGATAAAAAATACCTTCCGATTTTTGAGAAAGGTGTAAATGCAGTTTCCAATTCGGTAAAAGCCAATTCTGTGGCGGCTGTTTTGGGTGTAGATCCTTCGAAAGCAAATACTTTGGCAGATAAGATTGATCTGGAAGGTGCTTCCGAAGATTTACTGACACAGATGCTTCCTATTATTGTTAAAAATAAAGTGACTTCTCAGATGGCGAATATTTCATCTTTGGTGGCGTTTTATCCGTTTATCAAATTCCAGAATCCTGAATTGGGTAAAACTGCTGAAGAAGGATATAACTGGATTATGACTTCAGATAACCTGAAAGCTACTCAAAGTATTACAAAGATTTTGGGTCAGGCAAAAGGACAGATGGGAGAAAATCCTCAGGTTAAAATGATGATTTCTCAAATGTTGAGAGATGGTTTGGCTAAAAAAATGGAACTTCTGAAACAGAATCCACAAAAAGCTTCAAGCATTAATCCGCAAATTGATGCCATCAACAAAGCGATTGAAAGTTTCAAATAAGAATTAATATATTCACAAAAAAAACACTGTTTCGACAGTGTTTTTTTTGTTTTAAGATTTAGTCAGAATTTTGAGATTTTATAATTCTGTACTGGTTGGGTGAATATTTCTTTTCGGTTTTAAAATACTTTCCAAAATGTGATTTGTCGCTAAAACCCAACTCGTAAGAAATTTCCGTCACCGATAGCGATGTATGTAAAAGCAGTCTTTCTGCCTCCAGAATGACTCTGTTTTTGATGAATTTTCCTGCCGGAATATCTAAGTTTTCTTTTACAATTGAATTAAGATAATTCGCGGTAAGATTCAGTTTCTTTGCATAATGAGAAGTTGTTTTCAGTTCTTTGAAATGTAAATTCACCAAATTTGTAAAATCGTTGACCAATATTTTCTTTCTGTCAGATTGTATATTCAGTTGAGTGTTTGTATCAGAATAGCGAATGTATTTTAAAATAAAAGCTTTCAGTAAAAGACAAATAATCTCTTTGAATAATGGTTTTGTAGACTGATATTCTCTTTTAATTTCTTCAAAACTCTGCCATTGATCTTTTCTGCTTTCTGCTTTCAGACGAATGAACGGTGATATTTTTGCCAGTGCAGTATCACTTTTGATGATTTTGTTTCCTGTATAAATATGGTTGTAAAAAGATTTTGTAAACAGTAAAACCGAACCCTTGGAAAGCTCTGCGTCCTGAAAATGATATACCTGATTATAATTAATGAAAAATACCATATTTGATGATAACGAAAAAACGTTGTTGTCAATAGCAAAAGATCCTTTACCTTCATTTAAAAGCAAAACGGCGTAGAATTTATTCTTCAGATGATCTGTTGTTCCTGATTGACTTATAAAGTCTTCCAGATTCATGATTATAAAATCTGATTTAATGTTGCTCTGGCTTTTAAGTTTATTTAAAGTAAGAATTCTGATAGAGTCAGTAGACATTATTCTGCTTTTTTGTATTCAGTTATAAAGATAAAAAATACCACGTTCTAAAACATGGTATTTTTCTAATAAGACAGCAGAATATATATTAATTTTTTAATTCCAGAATTTTAAAATCTTTAGAATGTATCATTTTTTCGACCTTTTTATCAACATAATCAGAATTCATAGCACGAAGCACCGCCATGTAATTCATGCTGAAATCTACGGTGTCACCAACTTTAAAATCAGAATCATTAGTTCCCAATTCCAGAATAAGCATATCGGAACTTGCTCCGATAATTTCGATTTCAGTATTTTTTGGCTTAATGTTTTTATGGTCAATATCCAATAAACCAATATCCACAATTGCTCTTACAGAAGTTTTTCCGATATTTTTTTTGTTGAATGTTGGGCTTTCACCGGTAAGATTGGTTCCTACATTTCCAGCCGGAATCATGGGTTTCTCAATAATTTCGATGATCTCTGCAGTAAGCTTGAAAACATCCTGATACATTCCGCTGATGGTAGAATCTTTGTAAACATCGGTTCCGAAAAATAATGTTTCTCCAACACGGAAATGATTGATTCCTCTTGGTATCTCTTTTCTGAAAATTAAAGGAATCGTCACCGAAGAACCTGCCGAAATGTAAGGTATTTTTGTATTGAATTTTTCTTCTACAATCTCTTTGTATCGGTTCAGTTTAAAAAGTTTATCCTTATCCGGAAGAATTCCGTTGAGACAATTTAAATTAGTTCCTATACCTACAACTTCAATATTCGGAAGCTGTAAAACCTTACTGTAAAACTCGGGAAGATTTTTAGCCATAATTCCTTCCCGCAATTCACCCATTTCTACCATAATCACGATTTTATGCGTTTTCTGCTGCGAAACAGCTTCTTCCGAAAGTGCTTTTATGGTATTTATTTCGGTATTAAAACTTACATCTGCAAATTCTATAATGCTTTTTGCAAGTCTTTTGGCAGGAGGTTTTATATAGACAGTCTGCGTTTTTGGCGACAGTTTTTTAATGATTTTTAAATTACTTAACCGCGAATCGCAGATTTCTTTATTGGATATATCTAACAGAACTTTCAAAAACTTTTCGTTTCCGCAAAGCAGTTTGCCTACAATTGCCCAATCAATCTGATTTTTAGTAAACAGTTGATTCAGAAAATTGAAGTTATAAGAAAGCTTGCTGGAATTTATAGTAATATATGACATTTTATTTTTTAAATCGCATTTCGAGATATTTGCTGGTAAAACCCAGTTTTTCGTATAGAAATTTTGCAGGATTGTCTGGTTCACAATGAAGTGCGATGTCTCCCTGTGACAGTTCAATTGCTTTTTGCATCAGAGTTTTTCCGATTCCTTTTCCGCGTACATTTTTGTCGGTGGCAATATAAACGAGAATGTTTTCCGGTATATATTGGCTCATTCCTGTTTTATTGACAACCACTGCACCCAAAATTTTATGTGTTTTTTCTTCGGTTGCCACAATAACGATTCCGCCGGGTTTGTCGTCTATTCCCATCGCATAATTGATGGCATTTTCTATATCATTTTTAGGATCTCCAAATTGTTCTAAATGCTGAAGAAGAAAATATGCAATTTGTTGTTTCTGAATTTCATCAGCCGTTTTTTCTTCTGTATAAGTTTGTATATTAATCATTTTAATTGTTTTAGCCCGGATAGGGCAGGGTAATATCATAATTTCCCAGATCTTTGTCTGTATGTTTTCTCGTAATTTTTGGTTTCAGAAAAAACAAAGGAATTTCTGTATTGTTGATTATTTTCTTTAAAAAGTTTTCTGAAAAAAATGATTTCCAGCTTTCTTCATCTTCATAATTTAAGACGATAAGATCGGCATTTTCTTCTTTCGAAAATTTCGAAATATGTACAGCTTTATCCTCCGTCAGTAAAAAGTCTGAAGTATAATCTGCTGATTTTATAAATAATTTTTTCTTTACATCAAGATAAGCTGTGGTAAGACTTGTAACATCATTCTGATCACTTATTCCCAAAATATTAATGATGCTTTTGTTTTTCTTTGCCAGTGAAAGCGTTAATTCCAGCTTATCGTTGAGATGATCAAGAACTCTCACAGGAAACAGTATTTTCTTAAACTCATATTTTTTGAAACCTTCCGGAATCAAAAGAACAGAACAGTGAACATTAGAAAGCACGCTGTAAGAAAACGAACCCAAAATAAATTGCTTTAGTTTTTGCTGTCCTTTTGTTCCCATTACCACAAGATCTACATCTTCTGAAACCACAAGATCATTCATGCTGTTCACCATGTGTTCACTTTTCAGTTGTATATCAACCTGCAACGAACTGTATTTTTCCTGTATAGATTTCTTTAATGTTTCCAGAGCATCCTCTGCTTTTTCTGTATTTTCCTGAACGACTTCTGTTCCTATTACCTGCTTACCGCTTCGGTCTATCAGATAATAATTGTTGACAACATGAAACAAAATAATCTTCGATTGATGCCTCATCGCCATTTCTGTTGCCATTGCAACAGCGTTATTAGACTTCTCCGAAAAATCTGTTGGTACTAATATGGTTTTAATTTCTGTATTCATCTTCATAGTTATCATCATAATATTGAAGTGCAAAGTTATAGTGTTGATACTAAAAAAGGTGTTAAGAAAACACTGGGAAGTGGTATTTTTTATCTTTTGAAAAATAATTTTTATAAAGATAAATTTTGATATATAAATTGTTAACAAATGAATTGATTACCGCTAATTATTATTTTGAAAAAATATTAGCCTATTTAAAAATATTGGATAATCCTCAAAAATTTAGACGATAATGAAGTTTTTTTTGCATTATCTTTTATAAATTCGTGTTAAAATTAAATGATTATGAGTTTCGGAATTGAGGCAGCAAGTTACTATGTACCTTCTTTGTATTTGGAAATAAAAGACTTAGCGGAAAAAAGAGGGATTGAGCCTGCAAAACTAGAGAAAGGTTTAGGTTTGCATAAAATGGGTTTTCCGGATGTTCATGAAGATGCTGCTACATTTGCCGCAGAAGCTTTATTGAGATTAATCAAAGATTACAATATCAATCCCAAAGAGATTTCCAGAATTTATCTAGGTACAGAAAGCGCAATTGACGCCGCAAAACCAACTGCTTCTTATGCTTTACAAATGGTAGAAAAAACTTTGGAGAATGAGTTTGGTGAAAGATGTTTCAGAAACTGTGATGTTGTTGATCTGACTTTTGCCTGCATTGGTGCAGTTGACGCACTTCACAATTCTTTAGATTTTGTGAGAGTGAATCCGGAGAAAAAAGCAGTTATTATAGCAAGTGATTATGCAAAATATGAGTTGGCTTCTTCCGGAGAATATACACAAGGTGGAGGAGCTGTTTCTTTATTGATTTCTTCAAAACCCAATCTTCTGGAAATTGAGAATGAATGGGGAGTTGCCACAGAAAGCGTTTTCGATTTCTTTAAACCGAGACGTCATTTCAAAAAAGATGATTTAACTAATGCGCCCGATAATTTTCCGGATAAAATTGAGATATTTACGGATGAGCCTGTTTTTGACGGTCAGTATTCCAATCAGTGTTATCAGGACAGGATTCGTGAAGCTTATGCACATTACAAGGAAGTTTCTGGAAAAGAAAAGCCTTATGAAAACTGGAAATATTTGGTTTTCCACCTTCCGTACGCATTTCACGGGAAACGGGTTTTTACTGAAATTTACAGTTTGGAAAAAGGTTTAAACTATTCAACTCCAGACGAGCAAAAAGCTGTTGCAAAATCTGAGGATTATTTGAAATTTATCAATGAAAAAATAGAAAAAACTCAGCGCGCATCATCAGAAATCGGAAATATGTACACCGCTTCTATCTTTATGGCATTACTTTCTGCATTGCAGGTTTCATTTAATGAAAATGAAGAATTGGCAGGAGAAAAAGTAGGATTTTTTGGTTACGGAAGTGGTTCAAAATCAAAAGTTTTTGCAGGAAGAATATCGGAAAACTGGAAATGTGTTGTTGCAAAATGGGATTTATTTGAAAATCTGAAAAACCGTTTAGCAATAGATTTCGATACTTACGAAAAACTTCACAGAAAACAATTGCAACATTCTGTAAAATCTGATTATTCTGGTTTTGGCTTGGAGTCTGTAGAATTGGAAAATCCAGTTTTAATGGGAGCGAGATATTACGGTTATAAAGATTGAATTCTTATTCTATCTTTTATTTAAAACTAAAAATGATATTACAAGAATAAAAACAAAATACTAAGATTGATAAGTAGCTTCTCTATTTAAAATGATTTCTCTGAGAAAATTATTCAAGTTTTTCAGAGAAATCATTTTAAATAGATTATAACTAATAACTAATAACTAATAACTAATAACTAATAACTTTATTCTGGTAACTCTTCGGTGTCACTCCAACCAATTGCTTAAAAACTCTCGTGAAATAATTCGTGTCAGAAAAACCAGTCTGAAAAGCTGTTTCTTTGATGCTGTTGTTTAAAGCTAAGAGTTCTTTTGCTCTGTTAATGCGTTCCTGAAGTATAAAATCGTTGGGTGAAGTACCCAATTCATCTTTAAACATTTTAAAGAAATTAGATTTGCTTACATAAGCCAGCTTGGCAATACTGTCGATAGAAAGTTTCTGATGGAGATTTTTTTTAATATAGTCTACCACAAAACCGATTCTCGATTTATTTTTAGCCAGATTTTTCTCTACCATACTTCTTGCCTGAGTTTGCATCAGTCGTATTAAAAGTTCTTTGAGCGCAAAATCTGCCATTATATCTTTTTGAGAATTATCATCCATTGCAATTCTCATAATATTGTTGGTAGCAGAAGCCAAAGATTGGTTGTTAAAGAGAAAATATTCGTCAAGCTGAAGATTCCATGTGGAGGTTTCGTCTACTTTTGCGAAATTGTAGTTCAGATGATTGAGAGAATTTTCTATAAATTCAGGATTTAAACTTAAAGAAATACACTGCGAAGGCGTTTCGTCTGCATCAGGAAAATCGATAACCATTGTTTCTCCCGGAGCTACCAAAACACTCTCTCCCGGAAAATAATCGAAATACGGAGTTTTATTTTCAAGTTTCATGTATTTTCTTCCTCTCAGCATCGCTGTAAAAGCGATAGTATCAAAATGAAGTTTCACTCCAAATGCAGACTGATGGGTTTCGTAGATGCTGAATTCGCAATTGTTGAGGTTGAATTTGGTTTGGTTTTCAACGAGATGTAAAAGCTGATTTTCCTTCTTCAATTCAGGAGTATTTAATAAAAACTTATTATCATTCATTTTTAAACATTTTTCGTTGAATCTTCTATCAAATATAGAAATTTATTGATGAAAAAGATGTTAATGAAAAGATAAAATAAAGTCTTTGTATTATTTTCCAGTTTTTTTGTAGGATTTTGCTATCTGTTTCTTTTAGTTAAATGTAATTTGGTAGTATATAAAAAAATCAAACAACAATATGAGTACAGCAACAGAACAACAATCAGGAACTACTTTACAGTGGCCGGATTTCAAAAATCAGTATGACAATTTTATTAACGGTCAGTTTACTGCACCCATAAACGGAAATTATTTTGATGTTATTTCTCCCGTAGACGGAAGAGTTTTCACAAAAGCCGCCCATTCTTCAAAAGAAGATTTGGAATTGGCTGTAAATGCTGCTGAGAAAGCATTCCAGACATGGAAAGATACATCATCTACCGAAAGAAGTATTATTTTAAATAAAATTGCCGACAGAATAGAGCAGAATCTGGAATATTTGGCAACCGTAGAAACTATTGATAACGGGAAAGCAGTGAGAGAAACTCTTGCTGCAGATTTACCTTTGGCAATCGATCATTTCAGATATTTTGCTTCGGTAATCAGGGCAGATGAAGGTTCTCATAACGAGCTGGATAAAGATACTGTTTCTTTAATTGTTCATGAGCCACTTGGAGTAATCGCTCAGATCATTCCATGGAATTTCCCAATTCTGATGGCAGTCTGGAAACTTGCTCCGGCTTTAGCAGCAGGAAATTGCGTGGTTCTTAAACCTGCAGAAAGTACACCGATTTCTATTTTAGTTTTAATGGAAATCATCGGAGATTTACTTCCGGCCGGAGTTGTAAACATTGTTAATGGTTTCGGTGCAGAGCTTGGAAGAGCTTTGGTGACAAATCCTAAAGTAGCAAAAGCTGCGTTTACGGGTTCTACTGCAACAGGAAGAATGGTAATGCAATATGCAACAGAAAACATCATCCCTGTAACACTGGAATTGGGAGGTAAATCTCCAAACGTGTTCTTCAGTTCGGTGATGGATGCAGATGATGAATTTTTGGACAAAGCGATTGAAGGTGCAGTTCTTTTTGCCTTGAATCAGGGTGAAATCTGTACTTGTCCGTCAAGATTGCTTGTTCAGGAAGATATTGCAGACGCATTTATTGCAAAAGTAATCGAAAGAGTGAAGGCAATAAAAGTCGGAAATCCTCTTGATAAAACAGTAATGATGGGAGCGCAGGCTTCAAAGATTCAGAAAGATAAAATTCTTTCCTACATCAAACTGGGTAAAGAAGAAGGTGCCGAAGTTCTGGTAGGAGGCGATGTAAATCATGTAGGAGAAGGTCTTGATGAAGGATATTACATTCAGCCGACGATTTTCAAAGGAAACAACAGAATGAGAATATTTCAGGAAGAGATTTTCGGACCTGTTTTGGCATTCACTACATTCAAAGACGAAGAAGAAGGTATTAAAATTGCCAATGACACAATTTACGGTTTAGGAGCAGGAGTCTGGACGAGGGATGCGCATCAGTTATACAATGTTCCGCGTAAGATTCAGGCGGGTAGAGTTTGGGTTAATCAATATCATTCATATCCTGCAGGAGCTCCTTTTGGAGGTTACAAACAATCGGGTATTGGTAGAGAAAACCACAAAATGATGTTGGATCATTACCGTCAGACAAAAAATATGTTGATTTCTTACAATAAAAACAAATTAGGGTTCTTTTAGTATTTTGGGCGTGTCCACATTGTCTCATTTGTCAATGAGACAATGTGGTCGGGCTATTCAGGGCTACACTTCGTTTCGGTGCTCCGCTTCGCTCCGCACCGGCTCGTTCCTCGCCGCCCTTACTATCCCTCACGCAGAATTTACATGAAAAACATATCACCAAAGCCTGACAATGATTGTTTTGTCAGGCTTTTTTTAACTTTACAAAACTTAAGTACTTTTTTTTAGTATTTCAAGAATATAAAATCATTATGGAAACAAAAAAAATATCCAGACTTTCTGCTACAGAAAAGGCACTCGAACTCATTTGGGAACTCGAAAAGAAGCATGGTGAACTCATGTTTTATCAGGCAGGAGGATGTTGTGAAGGAACGCAGCCTCAATGTTTTGAAAAAGGCGGATATTTTCCGAGAATGAATGATGCTATGATCGGAACCATCAATGGACATGAATTCTGGATCGACCGCGATCTATTTGAATATTGGCAGTATTCTCATTTTACATTAGACGTTTTGGAGGGTTTTGGACCAGGTGGATTTTCTCTGGAAACTCCTTTAGGAAAAACTTTTAAAGTACATTATAAACTTTTCACACCCGAAGAATTAAAGGATCTGGAAGATGTGAAAAGGAGTGAATAGTTTTATTGATAGCTTTTAAATTGATAGCTTTTCTGAACGATAAAATTTAGTTCTCTTTCAAAATCATATTTATCTCTTTTCAAACTTCTTTTTAGAATAAAATATTGACTGATTGTTATCAATATTGAAATGCCATTAAGAAATAATTTTCATTTCCAATTTCTTGTAATCCTATGAAGGTGAAAAGAAGAATTCCTATTGTAGAAAATATGAAAGGATAAATGAAGGGTGTAAATTCTATTTTAATGACTGTTTTATCATTTTCTTCTGTAATATTTCCTTTGATAATAGAATTAAAAATAGTAATATCAAAAAAGTGTTTTTTTCTTTTTAGAATAAAAGTGTCTTTGTTGATTAATCCTCTGTATTCAAACCTTGTAGGAATTCCATGATCCGGAGTTAAAGATATAAAACTGGTATTTGTTTTGTAAGTGATTTTTTTTAAACTTTCGAGAAATTCAGATTTATCTGTTTTAATGTTAAAGTTTAGATAGTCATACAGTCCTATGTTTTTAAAAAATGAATTCATATAATAAAAAATACTTAAACCTTTACAAACCGATTCACAAACATTGCGGCTACGACATCTCCCACTGCATTGAGAACCGTTGCTAAAGGATCTACCAAAGTTCCGATAATAATAACAGCAGGAACAGCTTCCTGTGGTAACTGATAGACAGAAATCATCAGCATTTCACCGATATAACCGCCATTAGGAATTCCACCCGCAACAATACTCACAAAAACAGTAATGCCTAATGCCAAGAGAAGATTGGATGGATCAAAAAAATCTCTTCCTATAATCTGAAAAGCCACATAGATTTTAATGATAGAAGACATTGAAGACCCGTTTTTATGCAATGTTGTTCCAATTGGAATTACTAAATTAGCAATCGAGCTTGGAATGCCAATTTTTGTGGCAGCAACCAAATTCGTAGGCATCGTTGCAAAACTGCTGCAGGTGCTTATCGCAGTCAATGTTGGCAAAACGGCATTTTTCCAGAAGTTTTTAATTCCGTTTCTTCGGTCTGAAACAAATGCGTATAATGAAAAGAAAACAAAGAAATAGATAATTCCGGAAACATAATAAAGTCCGAGAGGTTTAGCATAAAAACCAAAAAGCTGAGGTCCTAAGGTGGCAACCTGATACGCAAAATAAGCTCCCAAACCAATTGGCGCAATTTTCATAATCATTAGAAGCAACTCTTTCATCACTTCATATCCCGATGCAATAAAAATTCTGAAAGGTTTTCCGTTGTCACCAGATTTTCTTGCTGCAAAGCCGGTAAGAAACGCAAAAATCAGCAGCGCCAACATATTTTTTCGTGAAAATAGTTCGGTAAACTCGCCGACTGTGAAGAAACTTACAATTCTGTCGCCCCAGTTTTCTTCCTTACTCTGTTCGATGAGTAATTCAGAGCTTCCAGAAATAGAAGAGACAGGAAATAAATATACCATACCAATCGTAAAGATAGCGGCAATTAAAATAAAAAGCAAAAAAGTAAAAGACATCGTAAAAATGATCTTGCCAAATTTTGACTGCTGTTCTAAAGATGCAATAGAATTGGAAACCGCAAAAAATACCAGCGGAACCACGCTAACAAAAAGCAGATTCAGAAAAATATCTCCTAAAGGTTTTATATATTCTACAATTTGCGGAGAAACAATCCCGATAATGCTTCCAATTGTAATTCCCAAAAGTAAAAAGATAATCCCCGAATAGTTCTTTAATACCTCTTTCATGCAGTTATTTTTAGTAAAGATAGATTTATTTTTAACAATTTATTGGATTATTTTCTCCTTTAAAAGAGTTAAATTTGAGTAAACAATCGTTTCTATGGCTTATATAGATTACTACAAAATTTTAGGCGTAGACAAAAGCGCAACGCAGGACGACATCAAAAAAGCGTACCGAAAGCTCGCAAGAAAGCATCATCCCGATCTTAATCCGGGTGATAAAGAAGCAGAGAAAAAATTCAAAGAACTGAATGAAGCCAATGAAGTTCTTAGCAATGCCGAAAACCGTTCCAAATACGATAAGTATGGGGAACACTGGAAGCATGGCGAAGAATACGAAAAGGCTCAACACCAGCAAAGTCAATATCAAAACCGAGGTGAAGATTTTGAAGGTGTCGAAGATTTCTCAGATTTTTTCCAAAGTATGTTCGGCGGAGCAGGAGGTGGTTTTGGCAGGAATTCACGAGGTAGTTCTTCGGGAAAATTTAAAGGTCAGGATATTCAGGCAGAATTGAATTTAAACCTCAAAGATGCCGCAAAAACACATCAGCAGATTTTTGATATTAATGGCAAAAAGGTGAGAATTACCATTCCTGCAGGAGTGTATGACGGTCAGCAAATCAAACTCAAAGGTCACGGAAACGAAGGGTTTAATGGCGGTCCGAATGGAGACTTATATATCACTTTTAATATAAAGCCGGATCCTGATTTTGAAAGAGTAGGAGACGACCTGAAAACTAAAATTGTTATAGATCTTTACACTGCAGTTCTCGGTGGAGATGTAAAGGTTGAAACTCTGGAAGGAAGCGTGAATCTAAAAGTAAAGCCCGAAACTCAAAACGGAACAACGGTAAGATTGAAAGGAAAAGGCTTCCCGGTTTATAAAAAGGACGGCGACTTTGGTGATCTTTTCGTTACGTATGAAGTGAAGTTGCCGACCAGTCTTACAGAAAAGCAGAAAGAACTTTTTCAACAACTTAAAAATTCTTAAATCATGAGTGAAAGAATATCACGGGAACAACTCGTAAAAATATACAATATAGAAATCACTTTTTTTGATGAATTGGTAGACTATGGTCTTATTAATGTAGAAACTGAAAATAATGTTCACTACCTTATTTATGAAGATCTTCATGTTTTTGAGAAGTTTGCCAATTGGCATTATGATCTGGAAATCAATCTTCCCGGTCTTGAGGTTATTCATCACATGCTGAAGAAAATGGATGATCTCAATCAGAAAAATCGTGAATTGATGAATAAACTTTTAGCAATAAATGACAGATATGAGGATATTTAATTTAGTTTTGTAATTTTTAATATCCGGAAAATGTATAAAGCCAACGATGATAAAATTATCAACTTAAAGATTAATAGGAAAGATTTTGAAGAAGTTTATCTTCACGGAAATCAGGGAAGCTTATTTTTCTCGCCTTCAGTAAAAGGAAAATTTATTACAACTTCGGTTATTGCTTTTATTTTGGCGATATTATTTGTTTTTAAAGATGATTTAAGCAAAGAAAAATTCGGCATTCTTTATTTTGTAAGTTTTCTTTTCCTTTTGTGTGCGGTTTACCTTTCTTTGGCAATCAACAAAGTTTCAAAATGGAAGAAAGAAGTGATGAAGTATCTGAAAACGTTAGAAAATGCAGAAATTTATCAGATTCAGTTTAATACCAAAGTTTTTAAGGTAAATCTCAATAACGAAAAAGAAACAAGTCTTTGGACGGAATTTACTGCTGCTGAAATCGAAGATAAATTTATCGCTTTAGAAGGAAAATTCAATTATATGTTTCCAAAAAAATCAATGCAGCCATCAGATTTTGAATTGCTGAAGCAGGCTGTGGAAAAAAATATTCAGTAATTGAACAAATAATAAAACAACAAAAAACTCAGAGTGTTTGCTCTGAGTTTTATTTTTTAAGTAAGAACTGATTAGTCTAGCCAACCCATTTCTTTCATCCACTCATCATTGTAGATTTTTCCTACATATCTTGAACCGTGATCGTGAAGAAGTACCACAATCACATCATCTTTCGTGAACTGATCTTTCATCTGAACCAAAGAAGCCATTGCGCTTCCCGCAGAATATCCGCAGAAAATTCCTTCTTCTTTTGCTAGTTTTCTTGCATAAATTGCTCCGTCCTTATCCGTTACTTTTTCGAAGTGGTCAATCACCGACATATCATAATTTTCAGGAAGAATGTCTTCTCCAATTCCTTCTGTAATATAAGTGTACGCATTTTCTAATTTAATTTCTCCTGTTTCGTGTATTTCTTTCAGGATAGAACCATACGTATCAACACCGATTATTTTAATATCAGGATTTTTTTCTTTGAAAAATGTTCCGCAACCTGTTATAGTTCCGCCAGTTCCTGCTCCTACTAAAAAGTGAGTCAGTTTTCCTTCAGTTTGTTCCCAGATTTCAGGTGCTGTAGATTCGTAATGTGCAGCTCTGTTTGATAAATTATCATATTGATTTACGTACCATCCGTTTTCTGTTTCTTTAGCCAGTCTTTTAGAAACTGAATAGTAAGAACGAGGGTCGGTCGGTTTCACATCAGTCGGACAAACGATAACTTCTGCACCTACTGCACGAAGGATGTCGCATTTTTCTTTAGACTGTTTAGAGTTGGTTACAAAAATACATTTGTATCCTTTAATGATCGCTGCAAGAGCAAGTCCCATTCCTGTATTTCCGGATGTACCTTCAATAATGGTTCCTCCTGGTTTCAGTCTTCCGTCTTTTTCGGCATCTTCAATCATTTTCAGAGCCATTCTGTCTTTTACGGAGTTTCCTGGATTGAAAGTTTCTACTTTAGCCAAAACCAATGCCGGAAAATCTTCTCCTAAAACTTTATTAATCTTTACAAGAGGCGTATTCCCTATAGTTTCGAGAATATTTTCTGCGTATTTCATACTTGTTTTTTTTCTGCGTGGCAAAGATACGGCTTTCAAATTACTTCGAGTAAAAGGTGGTACAAAATGAAAGAGTAATACAACAATAATTCAAAAATTTTCTTTTTTTCTGAAGCTTAATCCTGCTTTCCGCTATATCTTTTTCGCCAACGCTTTTTTCAATCCAAAAAGAAAAAGGATGCCGCTGCAATCAGGGCTAAAAGGCGGTTGGTTCATCGGTTTTAGCCTGAATTAAGTTGAAAAGCTTTATATATCAATACAAAATATTAATCATTAATGAAATTTCATTATTTTACAGATAAAAAGTACATGATATTTTAAATATTTTTTCCAGCGTGTGACATTTCTCTCTCTCAATCAAAATCCGTATTTTTGTGCATCTAAAAAGTAAAAGAAAGAATGAATTCCTACAAAAATCCGTTGGAAGAGCGATATTCCAGTGAAGAAATGTTGTTTAACTTTTCTCATAACAATAAATTCCAGAACTGGAGAAAGCTTTGGATTGCTCTTGCTGAAATCGAAAAAGATCTTGGTCTTGATATTACAGACGAGCAAATCGCCGAGCTGAAAGCCAATGCAGAAAACATTGATTACGATAAAGCAGCAGAATATGAGAAGAAATTTCGTCATGATGTGATGGCTCACGTTCATACATATGGTGATGTAGCACCTTCAGCAAAAGGAATTATTCATTTAGGAGCAACTTCAGCGTTTGTAGGAGATAACACAGATTTAATTCAGATCCGTGACGGACTTTTAATCTTAAAGAAAAAGTTGGTAAACGTGATGAAAAATCTTTCTGATTTTGCAATTCAGTATAAAGATTTACCAACCTTAGGATTTACACACTTTCAGCCTGCACAATTAACAACGGTAGGAAAAAGAGCAACCCTTTGGCTTCAAAGTTTAGTCCTTGACATCGAAGAGCTTGATTTCTTCTTAGAAACTTTACGTTTCAGAGGAGTAAAAGGAACAACAGGAACTGCAGCAAGTTTCCTGGAGCTTTTCAACGGAGATTATTCTAAAGTAAAACATTTAGATAAAGAATTATCAAAAAGATTCGGTTTTGAGAAAGTTTTTGGCGTTTCCGGACAGACTTATGACAGAAAAATAGACGCGAAAGTAGTCGCTTTATTAGGAAATATTGCTCAATCGGCACATAAATTCACAAACGATTTACGTTTGCTTCAAAACCTTAAGGAAATTGAAGAACCATTCGAAAAAAACCAGATCGGTTCATCTGCAATGGCTTACAAACGTAATCCAATGAGAAGCGAAAGAATTGGAGCTTTGGCAAAATACGTCATGTCTTTAACCACAAGTTCTGCAATGGTCGCTTCGACCCAATGGTTTGAAAGAACATTGGATGATTCTGCAAACAAGAGATTAACCATTCCTCAAGCGTTTTTAGCGGTTGATGCTATTCTGTTAATTTGGAATAACATCATGAACGGAATTGTTGTGTATCCAAACAGAATCAACAAACATATTATGGAAGAACTTCCTTTCATGGCGACAGAATACATCATCATGGAAGAAGTGAAAGCTGGTGGTGACCGTCAGGAAATCCATGAAGTGATCAGAGTTCATTCTATGGAAGCTTCCAAGCAGGTAAAAGTAGAAGGTAAAGAAAACGATCTTATCGAAAGAATCCTGAACGACGATTCATTAAAACTGGATAAATCAAAATTAAAAGAAGTTCTTGATCCTAAAAACTTCATCGGTTTTGCACCAATTCAAACGGAAGAATTCATTGCCAATGAAGTTCAGCCGATTATTGATGCCAACAAAGATTTGATAGGATTAGAAGCTGATCTTAAAGTATAAATCAATATGCAGCCTTTTTGGGCTGCATATTTTTTAAGATTTGGTTTGATGAGATAGCAGTCCTACGGACTGCAACGTTATTACAATAAATTTTCTACATAGATAAGATTCCTAACGGAATCAACTTGAAGAATTGTAATATTAATAAACATTCCAGAGGAATGTCATCTGTGTAGATAATAAATAAAGAGGCGTTTGCAGTCCATAGGATTGTTATCTGTGTAGCAAAAAGATTGGTATATGAATTTGTTTTCTTTAAAAACTAAATCTGTATTCATTGGGAATTTGACAAAGATAATTTACCTTTGAAGAAGTGATGAAAATAAAATTTTATGCCCAACACCTATGCACAAATTTACATTCAGGTTGTTTTTGCTACAAAAGGACGTGATATTAAAATTAAATCAGAAGTACGAGAAGAAATTGAAAAATATATTTGTGGAATATTTAGCAATAAAAAACAAAAGATATTAGCTACTTATGCAAATCCAGACCATATTCATATTTTCTTCAGTTATAAGAATTTGCAGATTACAATTCCGGAACTGATTAAAACGGTTAAAATTGAATCCACAAATTTTATTAATGACAAAAAATTGTGTTTAGGAAAATTTTTCTGGCAGGAAGGTTATGGTGCATTTTCCTATGCAAAAAGCCAAAAGGATAAAGTTGTAAATTATATTCTGAATCAGGAAAAACATCATTCGAAGAAGAGTTTCAGAGAAGAATATATGGAGATGCTGAACGCATTTGAAATTGAATTTAAGAATGAATATTTATTTGAATTTTATGATGAATTGAGTTAATTTTTATTGTAAAATGATTTTTTAATAAAGAAAAATAGCAGTCCTACGGACTGCGCTATCTCAGACAATATAATTTTCTACACAGATATGATTCCTAACGGAATCCTCTTTAAAATTATAATGAATATCATTCCGTAGGAATGTTATCTGTGTAGTAAGAATGCAAATAAATATGAAATCCGCAGTCCGTAGGACTGCTATCTAATCAATGTATGCTGATTTA
>Ga0114982_1000669_pt1 | contig 18176 bp, 13 predicted proteins | sample Shrwel_input2_FT_FD_87183 | JGI IMG/M metagenome (GOLD analysis project Ga0114982, IMG submission 87183) | Subsurface microbial communities from deep shales in Ohio, USA - Utica-3 well 1 S input2 FT | ecosystem: Environmental > Aquatic > Deep subsurface > Shale gas/oil reservoir > Produced... | reverse complement strand
GTGTAGACGTAACTGTTGGTTTACGTGCTGGTTCTACTTCATGGAAAAAAGCTGAAAATTCTGGTCTTAAAGTATCAGAAGTTCCTGCTGCAGTTGCTCAAGCTGACTTAGTTATGATTTTGACTCCTGATGAGTTTCAATCTCAACTTTATCGTGATGTAATTGAGCCGAATATTAAAGAAGGCGCGACTTTAGCATTTGCGCATGGTTTCTCAATTCTTTATAACCAAGTTGTTCCACGTAAAGACTTAGACGTAATTATGGTTGCTCCAAAAGCACCAGGTCACACTGTACGTTCTGAATATCAACGTGGTTCAGGTGTTCCTGACTTAATCGCAATTCACCAAGATGCATCTGGTAATGCACGTAACGTAGCTCTTTCTTACGCTTCAGGTGTAGGTGGTGGTCGTACAGGTATCATCGAAACTTCATTCCGTGAAGAAACTGAAACTGACTTATTCGGTGAGCAAGCGGTTCTTTGTGGTGGTGCAGTTGAATTGGTTAAAATGGGCTTCGAAACTTTGGTTGAAGCTGGTTATGCACCAGAAATGGCTTACTTCGAATGCTTACATGAACTTAAGTTAATTGTTGACTTGATGTTCGAAGGTGGTATCGCAGACATGAACTACTCAGTTTCTAACAACGCTGAGTACGGTGAATATGTGACTGGTACTGAAGTCATCAACGAACAGTCTCGCGAAGCAATGCGTAATGCATTGAAACGTATCCAATCTGGTGAATATGCAAAAATGTTTATTCAAGAAGGTGCGTTAAATTACCCATCTATGACTGCTCGTCGCCGTCAAAACGCTGCTCATGGTATCGAAGTAACAGGTAACAAGTTACGTGCGATGATGCCTTGGATTCAAGCAAATAAAATCGTTGATAAAGAGAAAAACTAATTTCTCGAATCAATAGATTTGAATGCGAAGACCCACTCTATTTGAGTGGGTTTTTTATGTTTATTGTTACGTGCCTCAAAAAGATGAAAGCAGTGCTTTCATCTTTTTTCGTACCTTGGATTCAAGCAAACAAGATTGTCGATAAAGAGAAAAACTAAGGTTACGTGCCTTGCACAAAAATGGGAGGCGTTGCTTCCCATTTTTGTTCATACCTTGGATTCAAGCAAATAAGATTGTTGATAAAGAGAAAAACTAAGTTTTAGTTTAATCTTTTAAAAGCCCTTGTTTTTACAAGGGCTTTTTATTACTTGAATTATAAGCAGAATTCATTAAGTTTTGAGTATTTATGCCAATAACAGAGTTATAACAATATCGAAATTAAAAAAGCATATTCTATATATGTTATATCTATGTCTATTAAAGTATTTATAGCGGAAATAAAACAACAAAATTGCTGCATTCTTTTATCTTGCAGTTGATTTAAAAAACGAACGAAAATTGCTCAATCAAAAACTAAAAATTAGCTAGCAAAAATAAATTAGTCTTTCGGTAAAAAAATGAGATAAAAAAAACAAGACTTTTCATTGGTTTGAAATGATTATATGTTTTTATTCTATTGATTTATAAAGTGAAAAAGACTTGACCTTATGCTAGATGATGTTATTGTTAAGGAAAGTTTATGAATTTACGATTTGTATCTTTTTTGAGTGTGAAGGATCGTTCTGATTTTGGGCTATTCGCTCAGCAAATAAAAAAAAGTACTGAATAATCATGGAAGTCCTTTATGGTACACGTTGATTACGATAGCACATTGGTCATCGTTTCCATTCTGGTTGCAGTAGCGACATGCTATGCTGCAGTTTCGATGGAAGAACTCGTTTTCAAAGCTGCTTATAAAAAGTTTGAAAAAAGCATCTTGTTTACGAGTGGTTTAATCTTAGGATTAGCGATATGGTCAATGCACTTTGTGGGGATGCTGGCTAGCCACTTGCCGGAAGGCTATCATTTTGATTTTAGTTTAACCGTACTGTCTTATATGGTTGGTGCGATCGCATCTATTTTTGCTGTTTGGTTAACGACAAGACCGACTTTGCCTATACCTCGCTTAATATTAGGTGCAGTATTTATGGGCTTTGGTATTTCTGGTATGCATTATACTGGAATGCTTGCATTATCCGTTCAACACCATCAAATGCATTACGATCCTCTATTGGTGATCTGTTCTGTTTTGATTGCGATTAGTGGTTCTGGCTTAAGTTTCCTATTTGTTTTCAAGTACAAAACAGCCGTGAAGTATCGAACAACATTAAAAGCAATTGTTGCAATCCTCATGGCGTTTAGCATCGTTGGGATGCATTATACTGGAATGGCAGCGACATACCTCGATGAGAGTATTGCAAGAGTTTTAAGCCAAGCACAGACTGAACAAAGCGTTTTGTTATTTACCATTATTTTTATTACCAGCTTAGTCTTTGTTGCTGGTTTTGCTGTAGCCATCTTGGAAGCCAGATTGGAAGAACGTAATCAGCAACTCACCAAGATAAATAAGGAATTAGCTTCTCAGTCTTTACATGATTCATTAACCAAATTACCTAACCGTTTGCACTTAACTGAAAGTTCTGAAGTCATATTTACCCATCATCGTTTAAACGATCAAAAAGCTGCTTTTTTATATATAGATTTAGATCGATTTAAATCGGTAAATGATGCTTTTGGACACCATGTTGGTGATCAACTTTTGATTCAAATGGCAAATCGTTTGCATGATAAGTTAAGCTCAAGCCATAAGTTGTTTAGAATCGGCGGTGATGAGTTTGTATTATTATCTGAGAATACAGATGTAAATGAAGCAATGAAGCTTGCTGAGGAAGTGCTACATTTTATTCAAGAAACATATTTAATTGCTGCAAAAGAAATTAACATTTCAGCCAGTCTTGGAATAGCAATGTATCCTGAGCATGGAACCAATGTACAGGATTTATTGATTAATGCTGATATTGCAATGCTTGCTTCCAAAGATCAAGGTCGTAATACTTACACGGTTTTTCATTCAGTAAACAATCAGCAGGATGTACGAAGTCAGTCTAAATTGATTAATGACTTATATAAAGCAGTTGAAGAGCAGCAGTTCGTACTATTCTATCAGCCAAAATTTACCTCAAATTATGAAGTCTGTGGCGTGGAGGCATTAATTCGGTGGAAGCATCCGAGTCTAGGGCTTTTAACACCACAAATGTTTATTGAGGGGGCTGAAAAAACGGGTTTAATCATCCCAATGGGATATTGGGCACTTGAGCAGGCGTGTCAGCAGATCCAAAAATGGGAGCTGAGCCATAGTCCATTTTATCCAATTGCCGTTAATCTATCTGCTCTGCAATTTGAAAATAAGAAACTCTTCGATGTCCTACAACAATTATTAGAAAAATATCAAATTAAACCTCACAACCTTATTTTAGAAATTACTGAATCCACTGCCATGCATCACATTGATTCAAGTATTCGTACTTTGGAGCGCTTGCGCAAATTAGGGATACGTATCGCGATTGATGACTTTGGTACAGGCTATTCGAGTTTCTTATATTTAAAAGATTTACCTGTGGATGAGCTTAAAATTGATCGAGGTTTCTTAATCGATTTACAGCCAAACTCCAAAGAAGAGGCAATCTTAGAAAGTATTATTCATCTTGCCGCAAAATTAGGTTTGATCGTTACGGCTGAAGGGGTAGAGACGCAACAACAAGCAGATATTCTAACTAATTTGGGATGTAATCAATTGCAAGGCTATTTGTTGGGAACGCCTGTCAACGTGGAAAGTTTAGTGTTAAGCCGCCATCATTTTGCATAATAGCTCGCCTAACTGAATGATATTGAGTAGTTTATGTGCATATATTGGACGTCTCTTTCTGAATAAAATAGAGATGTGCTTTCCAAAGTGATTTTACCAATTAAAGAGAGCGCTCTGTTAACCATTGATTAATCACTGGCCAAACTGCTTGTGGTGCTTGGCTGCCAGAAACCAATCCCATATGTCCGCCTGAAACAATTTTAAATTGCTTGTCTGTACTACTAATCAAATCCATTAATGGTCTTACTGCTTCGGAGGTGACTATGATGTCAGTATCTCCACCAATCGCGAGCACTGAGCACTGAATATCTTTTAGATTTGCAGTTTGGTCGCCAAATTTAACACTACCAGTTGAAAGCTCATTATCAATCCAAAAACGCAAAATAATATCTCGCATCACGCCGCCAGGATATGCAAGCATATTATCGACAAATGAACTTGAAGTTGCATGATTAATAATAAATTGACGATCATCTAAGTTTTTGAATAATTGCCAATAATTTTTTAAATTTCCAATAGGATCTGTTAATTTAAATCCAAGCGTATTCTGCCAGCCATGAACATGAAAAACCCGACTTGGAATTTGATTAATACGGAATTTGGTATTGTTTCGAACCCACTGTGCAGGCAATGTCAGGCGTTGATAAAACTTCCCCATATAACCTGATTTATGCGTATTGATCGGCGAAGCTAAAATAATTAAATTTTTAATATCTTGGTCTTTGAATAATGAGGTATAGCATAGCGATAACACGCCACCTAAACTCCAACCAAACAAAGATAATTGTTGTTGACCACTATGTGCTCGAATTTTCTCAATAAAATCTGGCATAAATATTCTGACATAGGTACCAAGATTATATTTTGCTTGGTGAAGACTTGGCGTTCCCCAATCTATTAAATACACCTCAAAGCCTTGTGATAGAAAATAACGAATAAGACTACGTGTTGGAAATAAATCGAAAATCAGCATGTTAGCAGCAAGAGGTGGAACAATGACCAATGGTGTACGAGGCTTCTCCGGCACTTCAATGCTGTCATCTTTATAGTGGCGTAAGCTGATAATTTCACGTTCATAGATCACATCAAAAGGTGTTTTACCTGACAAAGCAAGTTGACCACCTCTCAAAATACGATCTGCCGCATTTGAAAATACATGCCGAGTTCGTTGACTCTTTCGGCTATTCAACACTTTTTGGGCAGTTTTAGATTTGAGCAAGGTCTGTTTCACTTTTGGCAATTGAGTCATCGGATAAAACTCTAAGGTTGCATTCTGTAGCGGCATCTTAGAAGAAAACACTGATAAGCTCAGTGACTCAACTGCTTAACTTACTTTCCAAAATGATCAATTTGTTAATAACAGTGTTTCATATCGCTATCAATTAGCGGGTTTTTAAGCTTATTTGTGAGACTGAATAAATGCACTATATATGATATTGCATATATATGGTTTTTCGTATATAAAGTGATATATGTTTAAAGATAGTTACTAGAAAATGAGCAAAATTAAGATTTATCACAATCCAGAATGTGGCACCTCACGAAATACCTTGGCACTTATTCGGAATACGGGTATTGAGCCCATCATTATTGAATACCTCATTACACCACCGACGCATGACGAATTAGTTAAATTGATTCAGGATGCAAGATTAACTGTAAGACAAGCGATTCGTCAGAATGTTGCTCCTTATCGTGATTTAGCATTAGATCGTGAGGATTGGACTGATGAGCAGTTGCTTGTATTTATGCTTGAACATCCGATTTTGATTAATCGACCATTTGTTGTAACCGATCTTGGTACTCGATTAAGCCGTCCATCTGAACTCGTTTTAGAGATTTTACCATTAGCGCAAAAGGGTGCTTTTACCAAAGAAGATGGTGAGAAAGTGATTGATGAAAATGGGCAACGACTGAAATAAAAATTTAACTGTTATATTTGATTATCTGTATATCCAAATAATGAGATAAGGCGCAACTATGGATCAAGTCAATTTTTTTAAATGTTTATCTGATGAAACACGTCTCAGTATTGTAGCCCTAGTTGCTGAAAATAAAGAGCTTTGCGTATGCGATTTAACTGAAAAATTGCAGTTGAGCCAACCCAAAATTTCTCGTCACCTAGCATTATTACGTTCATCTGGATTACTTCAAGATCGAAGACAGAGCCAATGGGTGTATTACAGCATTCATCCTGAGTTGCCGACATGGTGCCATGACATTTTAACAACATTGGTCAGACATCATCCTCTAATTAATCAAGATTGCCAAACCCTACAAATTAAAAGTTATTGTGAGTAAAAAATAATGAAATTCCTTTTTTTATGTACTGGAAATAGTTGCCGTAGCATTTTATCTGAAGTGCTTTTTAACAGTCGTGCGCCTGAAGGTTGGAAGGCATACAGTGCTGGTAGTAAGCCGTCAGGACAAGTGCATCCGTTGACCATTGAAACTCTAGAAAATCTTGGTCTTTCAACAGATGGCTTGTGGAGTAAAACCATTGATGACTGCGAACAATATCAACCTGACGTGGTGATTACTGTTTGTGATTCAGCAGCACAAGAAGCGTGTCCACTTTATTTAGGTGGTGCGATCAAAGCACATTGGGGCTTGGCTGATCCATCACATTTAGATTTGCCGAAAGAAGAAAAGCTCAAAGCTTTTCAAGTAACAGTCGATCATATCAACCGCCGTTTAGCTGCTTTATTTGCACTCGATACAGCACATATGTCTCGTCCTGAGTTGATTGTAGCGATCAATCAAATTTCGCATATTGAATGAGATCATCATGGCTCAACAAAGATTATCTTTTTTAGATCGTAACCTCACGCTATGGATTTTTATTGCCATGGCGTTGGGGATTGCAATCGGTGTGTTCTTTCCCCAAGCCTCAGTGGCATTAGATAAAATGAGTGTGGATTCAGTCAATATCCCGATTGCGATTGGCCTGATTTTGATGATGTATCCACCTTTGGCAAAAGTGGACTATGCTACGCTACCACAAGTGTTTAAAGACAAAAAAACCTTAACTTTGTCTTTGGTACAGAACTGGCTTATTGCACCTGTTTTGATGTTTGCATTGGCGATTATATTTTTGCAGAGTTATCCCGAATACATGACAGGCGTAATCCTGATCGGTTTGGCGCGCTGTATTGCGATGGTTTTAGTCTGGAATGGCCTAGCCTGTGGTGATAACCAATATGTTGCGGCATTGGTGGCATTTAACAGTATTTTCCAGATTCTATTCTTTAGTACCTATGCTTGGTTATTCCTGACCTTCTTACCGCCGTATTTTGGCGTTGCTGGGCAAGTGATCAATGTCGATTTTTGGACGATTACCCATGCGGTATTGGTCTATTTAGGTATTCCATTTTTCCTTGGCTTTATGAGTCGATTCATTCTGGTTCGAGCTAAAGGTTTAGATTGGTATCAAAATATCTTCTTACCTAAGATCAGTCCACTGAGTTTGTTGGCTTTGTTATTCACGATTGTGGCGATGTTTAGTCTCAAAGGTGGTGACGTTGTAAGCCTGCCAATGGATGTTCTGCGTATCGCAATTCCTTTAACAATTTACTTTGTATTGATGTTCTTTATTAGCTTCTTTATGAGCAAATGGATGGGCAATGATTATCCGAAGACAGCAGCAATCTCTTTTACTGCTGCGGGGAATAACTTTGAATTGGCACTTGCTGTCGCGATTGCAACTTTTGGTTTAGCTTCACCAGTCGCTTTTACCACGGTAATAGGTCCACTGGTTGAAGTCCCTGTTTTGATCGCTTTAGTGAGTGTGTCCTTATGGCTCAGAAAAAAGTTTTTTAAAGCAGAGGTGTAATTTCTATGACTCTCCCCAATGTAGATATGAATCTTCTCGATCAACCAAGTTTAGAAAAAGTTCAGGCAAAAGCCTTAGATCATCCACCGCGTATTTTATTGCTGTATGGTTCAAACCGTGAGCGTTCATACAGCCGATTAGCGGTGATGGAAGCTGGGCGTATCTTGGAACAGTTTGGTGCTGAAGTGAAAATCTTTCATCCTAAAGGTTTGCCTTTACCTGAAGATGCAGATATGCAACATCCAAAAGTCATAGAGCTACATGAACTGTTGGCGTGGTCAGAGGGTATGGTGTGGTGCTCACCTGAACGTCATGGTTCAATGAGTTCAATTTTTAAATCGCAGATTGATTGGATTCCATTGGCTGGCGGCGCGATTCGAGCTACGCAAGGAAAAACGTTGGCATTGATGCAAGTGAGTGGTGGTTCGCAATCTTTTAATAGTGTTAATCAAATGCGTATTTTAGGTCGTTGGATGCGCATGATCACGATTCCAAATCAATCCTCTATTCCAAAAGCTTTTTTAGAATTTGATGAAGATGGCAGAATGAAACCTTCTGCATTTTATGATCGAATTGTTGATGTGATGGAGGAGTTATATAAGTTCACCTTGCTGACTCGTGGACAAAGTCAGTACCTCACAGATCGTTATTCAGAGCGTAAAGAATCTGCTGAAGAGTTATCTAAACGTGTGAATCAGCGTGCTTTATAAAATGAAAAAAACTATTTTTTAGATGAATGACTTAAACCTAGTCGAAAATACTAGGTTTTTTTTATGGGATGATTTCCGTCGTATTTGACAAGCAGAAAAATATTATTGAACCATTGAAATAAAATTAAATGATTAGAAATGAAGGTTTATTTTATTAAAAATATATTTTGAAGACGCGTTGAATAATTAAATATTAACTATGTTTTTGAAAAATAATTGTTTTATTTAATGTGATTTTATTCCAAGGTAAAAAACTGAATAGTTTTATTAAAAAAAGGCTACAATCCCGACGCTCAATTGATCTAAATTCGTCTAGAATAAGATAAGAGATTAAAACAATTTGTGAAAGGTTAATTTTATATTGTGTTTGATAATGGAGTTTGCATGAGTAAAGACACATCAGCTTTAGTTGTTTCAGATGAGGCAATCTTGTCTCACGATACTGAAACGACTTTAGAGCATGTTGTCAGTATTATGCCTCAATTAATCCATTGGCTCATTAAGTCGGGTATCGGTTATAACGAGTTTACAACGGCGCTCAAGGCCCTATTTTATAACGAAGCTCTCAAAGAGTTGGATGCCATCAAACAAAAGAAAACGGATTCTGCAATTAGTTTATTGGCAGGTCTGAATCGTCGTGACGTAAGAAGTTTTTGCCAAACTTATGGTGAATACACGCTTGTGGATCAGTTTAATTTACAGTTACCGATTAGTGTTCCAGCGCGTGTGGTCGGGATGTGGATCAATCAAAAACTACCTCAACAGATTCCTTTTCAAGGTGAGGAAAATAGTTTTGAAAGCTTGGTGAAGCAAATTTCATCAGAAAAACATCCTAAGTCAATTTTATTAGAACTAAAGCGTTTGGGAATTGTTGTAGAAGAAGAAGACCAAGTCATTTTGCAAAATTCTAGTTTTACACCGAATCCACAAGCCGATGAAAGTAAACAGCTATTTACACAAAACATTTCAGATCATTTGTCTGCAGGTATAAGTAACTTAACCAACAATACAAATTTTTTAGAGCAAGCCATTTTTGCAGATGAATTGAGTCAAGAGTCTATTGAGAAATTAAATCAACTGAGTGTGGATCTATGGAGCTTGATGTCTAAAGCAATTGTTTCAGCAGCAATAGACTATTGTAAAAATGATGAGGGTGATGCTGACGCAAATAAGCGCTTTAGATTAGGTGTGTATCAATATAATCAATAAACAATTAAAGTCATTGGTTTAGCTATTCTGTTTTTTTATTCTTCCAATTTTACTTAAACCTCGCCAAAGTATTGAATACGAAATCTTATAACCAAATTTTTGCTCAAATGGTTCAAGTAAATCTTGAATGCGCTTATAAGGCGTTGAGTCGACAAACTCCTCAAAACTTTTTAAATCTTTGATTGTAAAAGGTCTACCATTGCGAACTGCTGGTAAAGGCTTGAGATCTTTTGTATTTTTTTCTAAAGAAATCCATTCATCTAAGGTGGATCTTGCGATATTAAATTGCTGACAAACTTTAGATTTATGTTTGGTCTGTAAGTATGCTGTCATGACTTTCTTTCGAAGATCTAATGAATATGCTCGCATAAAATTTACTTGCTATTTCCTTTTCAAGAACTGGTCAGTGTTACGTATCAAAAATAATTTAAGTTCCTATCAAATCATTGGCTTTTGATAATTTTTCATTGGTCGATTCAAGCGCTAACAGGCAGAAATGTACCACTAAAATTAAATAATGTACATATTGAACATATTTAAAAATATTTTTTATTTCAAACTAAACAATTTTTTATAAATTTTATAAAAATAATTCAAATTAATAAATAGCTTATCTTAATTTTCTCTAATTTTAGTCATAGTTTATGAACTATTGCACAGCCAACAACTATATGTTAGTTTTTTAAATATGTGCATAATACACATTAAATATTTATTTTAATGACGCATACCACAGAATACATAAATTCAACTTTTATATTGTTAAAATACCTATTTTTATCAACAAGTAATGAGTTTCAAAAGGACGACGTAATGAAAAAAACTTTTCAATTATCAGTGATTGCAACGGCATTATTGACTGCAAATGCATATGCGGCAGTAACAAATATTGGGACAGGAAATACTGCGACTGGACCAGATACGACAGTTGTTGGTACTAATAACGCTGCTGCGAATACAACAGTAGTAGGTACGGAAAACAGCGGAACCGGTGGGGAAGGCTTTGTGGGAGGGGCCGGGAACACTGTAAACGGTTTTGGTTCTGCCGTCATCGGGAATAACAATACGACCAATGATCAGTATGCTGTTGCTGTGGGTAGTAATAATGAGGTGACAGGTGCTGGTGGTACGGCTGTGGGTAATAATATTACGATTCATGATAGCCAAGCTACAGCAGTTGGTGGAAATATTGATATTAAAGGTCAATATGCTAGTGCATTTGGAGACTCTGTTATGGTTGATGGTACAGGTGCAACCGCAGTCGGTTCTACATCGCAAGCCACAGGGCAGTATGCAACAAGCCTTGGTTATGGTGCGCAAGCAACTGCTGATAATGCAATTGCAACAGGAAGCAATTCAGTTGCAAGTGGTTTGAACTCAATTGCAATTGGTAATAATGCTGAAGCAAGTGTAGAAGGTGCTATTGCACTGGGGAATGGAGCAAAAGCAACGGCAAAAAACTCAGTTGCAATTGGTGCCAACACTGTGGCTGATGAAGAAAATACTGTGGCGATGGGTGATCGCCGTGTGACTTGGGTTGCTGATGGTATTGGCGATAATGATGCAGTGAATGTCAAACAATTAAAAGATGCGCTTGCGAGTGTTGATACTGCACCAAGCCAAGCAGACCTTGATGCGATCAACGATAAAATTACGACCGAAAAAGCGGCACGTGAAGCAGGTGATGCAGATCAAGCTAGTAAATTAGCGGCAGAAAAAACAGCGCGAGAAGCGGGTGATGCAGACTTGCAAGCGAAGATTGATAACGAAGCACAAATTCGTGCACAAGCTGATGCAGATGAAACAGCTGCACGTACTGCTGCAATTAATAATGAAGCTCAAATTCGCGCAAATGCAGATGCAACTGAAAAAGCAGCACGTATTGCTGGAGATGAAGCTGAAGCGACTGCGCGTATTGCAGGTGATGAAGCTGAAAAAGCAGCGCGTATTCTAGCGATTAATACAGAAAAAGATGCGCGTATTGCGGGTGATGCTGCTGAAGCTCAAGCGCGTACAAATGCAGACATTGCTTTAGGTAATCGCATTGATACTGCAACAGCAACACGAATTTCAGAAGTAAGTCGTTTAGATCGTCGTGTTGACCAATTAAATACCCGTTTAGATCATGTTGAAACCACTGCAAATCGTGGTATTGCGATCTCTTTAGCAACTCAACAAGCCATTCCAAGCATTCAAGCAGGGCAAGTCGCAATCTTTGGTGGTATGGGTTATTACGAGGGTGAAGCTGCAGGTGCATTCGGCGTCGTAACATCGTTCAGTGATCGTTTCTCTGGAAGTGGCGCAGTTGGTGTTGCAGATGGCGGAAAATTTGGTGGTCGTGCGGGTGTCGCTTATGTCATCGGAGGGAACTAAGTCGTACTTGGTTATTAACACTGGGTTTGATTTAGTCACAATAAGAAGGATGATGTAATGAAAAAAACTTTTCAATTATCAGTAATCGCAGTTGCCTTAATGGCAAGTCATGCGTATGCCGCACCTGTATGGGAAGGTCCAACGGGAACAGGTACGGGTCTCAGTAATGCGATGGGGGGACAAGGAAATTATGCAAATGTTGACCCCTCAGCCAATGGTATTATTTTAGGTCAACTTAATGATGTTGATAACACCAGTATTGGGATCGGTTATAACAGCAATGCCATGGGAGCAGGAAGTTTTTCTGCTGGGTCAGCAAATGATGCCACTGGTGATTCTTCTGTTGCTGTAGGTCGTGTCGCGAATGCCAATGGAGATAATAGTATTGCGCTTGGTGCCACAGTTACAGCAGGAGGTACAGATAGTGTAGCTGTAGGTAATAGTCAAACAGTTAACGGTGATAATGCAACAGCGGTTGGTCGTGGCAGTCTCGTTAATGGTAGCCAAGCTAGCTCTTTGGGACACCTTGCTTGGACGGGTGGCGATGGTGCAACTGCGATTGGTAGCGAAACATGGGCAAATGCTAACAATGCAACGACGCTCGGTTTTAATGCAGAAACAGGCGGTGAAAATACACTTCGTATAGGCGCTCAATCTTCTGGTTCAGGTTTGAATTCCGTGGTGATCGGTAGCCATGCAACTGGTACGGCTGAAGACGTGGTATTACTCGGTTCAGGTGGTATGACAGATCCGAGAAATGTTGGAACAGCAATTGCCGATGACAAAAATTCAGTTGCGATTGGCTATGGTTCTGACACACAAGGTCAGGCTGGCGGTAATGAAAATACAGTGAGTGTTGGTGGTTTACTTGGTGGTGCAATTCGTCGTATTACGCAGGTGAATAACGGGGTGAATGACCAAGATGCTATTAATGTATCTCAGCTCAATGATGCTGTTGGTAGTCTGACCTCAGGTGCTGAATTGATTGCACACGCAGATGGTTTACTGACGACAGAAAAAGATCAACGTATTGCAGCAGATGCAGCGGCAGTCAATGCAATTGCCGCGGAGGCGACAGCACGTGCAGCGGGTGATGCAGCTTTGCAAAATGCATTAAATGATGAAGCTCAAAAACGAGCGCAAGCTGATGCTGATCAAGTTGCTGCTCGTACAGCAGCAATTGATAATGAAGCACAACTTCGTGCTGCGGCAGACGCAACTGAAAAAGCAGCACGTATAGCAGGTGATGAAGCTGAAGCTACAGCACGTATTGCAGGCGATGCAGCCGAAAAAGCAGCACGCACGGCAGCGATTAATGCTGAAGCGCAAGCGCGTATCGCGGGGGATGCAGCAGAGGCGGCAGCCCGCGCTGATGCAGACCTTGCTTTATCAAATCGTATAAATGTAGAAGCAGCAACACGTACCAGTGAAGTGAATCGCTTAGATGGTCGCATTGATCAAGCAAGTCGTCGTCTAGATGATATTGAGAAAAGTGCTTATCGTGGTGTGGCGATTGCATTAGCAGCACAACAAGCTGTTCCAAACATTCGTTCAGGTCAAGTTGCATTATTTGCAGGTGTTGGTCATTACGAAGGTGAAACAGCAGGTTCAGTCGGTGTAGTGACGTCATTTATTGCCAATCGCATTTCTTTGAGCGGTGCTGTAGGTTTCGCTGGTGGAAATGAAGTCGGTGGACGTGTTGGTATCAGTTATTCATTCTAGATGATTCATGGTCTGAATGAAGATTCAAAATAAGAGCGTTTAAGATTTAGATTGGCAAAGTTTTGGCTTAAATGCTCTTAGATTAAAGCTCCTCTTGGGTTACCTTTTTTCAGCATGGAGGTAGCCTTTTTTTCGATTGAATCAGCTTAATTAATTGATAGATTGATATATCTGAGCAATTTAGTTGGTTTAAGTATCTGTTAAAATAAAATAGTGTGGGGTAATTCAAACAGATGATAGGAAATCATCTGTTCAATATAACAATGTTTATTGGGGCAGTATGAATGGCATATTTACATTCCAAGCTTTGCTTAATTTTATTAGGGACTTTAGTTTTTACTGGGTGTGAAGATGAAAATGGCAATTTTAATGTTGGTGTCAGTTTAGGGGGAACAGGCACAGGTGGCTTATCAGTGGGAACTGAAAGTCCACTGCCAAAACCTGATGTTAAACCAGATCGAATGGAAGAGGATGGGGTGGTATATGCAGTTGCATACCCTAATCCTGTTACGCAAAATTGTGATGGTATTGAACGTACGATTCAATTTGTTCGTCATTATGCTCCTCATATTCCAATGATGATGGGAGATCGGACAGATCTTGTGGGTATGAAAGAGTCATTACGAATCCGTTTTAAACTTCAAGTCATTGTCAAAAATACAACTTCATCTCCAATATATGAATATACAAATAGTTGTAAAGCAGCTTTTCAGCTTACAGGTACAAAAACTACAAAAACCACGCAAACAGACTACTGTTTAAATGATGAGACAGTGAGTGTTTATCAACCCAATGAATCACGGGCATATTTTTATACATTTAATTTGCCGAATATTTTACAAAATTGGACAGCAAGCTACTATGCGCAATATTCTAAAAAATTCTACGCAGAAACTCTAGGTAGTAGCTATGATGATGAAAGTATAAAAGATAGAACACAATGTGACCCATTAAGTACCATGTTATTACTTGATGAATTCCCATCAACAAAAGATGGCGCTCCACCATCAACAAATATTGGAAATGGTAACAATTCAGGCTCTACCAACCATCCACCAACCGATACAGGCAATCCTCCGCCAATTTTTGGTGGTTTTGATTTGGGTGACGAAGATACCAAATCACCTATATTTGGCGGTTTTGGTTTAGGTGATGGGCCATAAATAAACAATAAATTCAAAAGCCATCGATTGATGGCTTTCTTATTTTTCAAGTACATTAAAAGTCTAAAAATTCAGATTTGAAACTTTATGTTTTGATCGTTTGACTAAATAAAGCTTAATATGGGGGACTGCTTCAATTAAATAACTTTAAACAGGGATTTAAAATCTTAAGATTTGGCAATAGATGATCTAGGATGAGATGATAAGGATGACTACTGATTTACAAAGAAAAGTTGATGGGAATAGTCCAACTAGAGTACTCGTAGGCCTCGTAAATCATTTCTTAGAGCATGCCAGTTTTTTTGGAATCAATAGGCAAGAACTATTGCTACAGGGCGGTCTGACAGAAGAACAACTTGGCGATTCAAACCAATGTATTCCGCTGCATTATTTTGAAAGTGTGGTTGCTTATACATATCGCACCTGTAAAGACCCATTAATTGCTTTAAGCTTTTTCCAAAAAATGGACTCCACTGCTTATGGTGTATTAGGTCATTTAGTACCTTTGGCTTCTAGTTTGAATAAAGCAATTGAAACATTAAAGGAGTTTCAACCACTGATTGGCTGTATTGGTGATATTTCATTACAAGCAGAATCTGACGTGGTTTATTGGAAATGGAAATGCAGATCAAACGATCCGATTTTTAGCCGTTGTGCCAATGAATATAACTTATCGTGGTGGCTCAGTTTACTTCGTTTAGTCAGAAATGAAGAGTTTTCCATTCTCAAGGCTGTTCACTTTACGCACTCTTTGGCGAAGCCCGAATTACAAGCATATTATGAAACGTTTTTTGGTTGTCCTGTCTATTTTGATCAAGCAGAAACAGCTTTGTTATTGTCACCTAAATCATTAACCATGACATTGAAGACAGGAAATGCAGGTTTATATGACAGTGTCAGATTATTCGCGTCAAAGTTATTAGAGCAACAACGAGTTGAACAAAATTTTGCACAACAAGTGAAGGCACAAATTTATTTATTACTTCACCATGAGCGATTGTCTCGCGAAAATGTTGCAGAACAATTAGGTGTTAATGTAAGAACTTTAAGTCGGAAGTTGCAGCTTGAAGAAAGTTCATATAGCAAACTACTGGATGAAGTTCGTTTTGAATTAGCCGTCAATTATTTGGAAAGTTATCAGCATTCAGTTTCATTTATTTCAAAAGCATTAGGCTTTTATACCAGCCATTCCTTTATTTCTTGGTTTAAATTGCAGACTCAGTTAACACCAACTCAATATCGTAAAAATGCAAATTCTAAAGTGGTCGAAGACTAAAACTTATGGATGCTTAAAACAGACCATTTTTCAGTTTGTCCCATATTAGAAATGAGGTGACTCAGAAGCGTTATTTTTAAATGATGAGTTCATTATAGGATTTGAAAGATGACTTAGTGAATCATCAATGAATTCTAGTTGCTAACAGTGACTCACTGTAGTGTTGTAGGGATTAGCATGATTTTGATGATGAATAAGAACGTTAGTTCGGTAGGAATATGGATATTTTTACTCAAAACTCGTGATTTAAATAATCGGGTAAGTCACATGAAGATGTGTTGAGTTTGAGTAAATAAAGGGAATGAATATGAAAATAAATCAGATTTATCAGCAATCTATCGGTTTGGTGTTACTTGGATGTTCAGTGACAGGTTGTGGAAGTGATCGCAATACGGTTGTCGTTAATCCACCTGTTATTGGAGACAGTTGCCCAAGTATTATGGATGAAAAACAATTTACGGACGCTAAAACTTTAGAAAAAATGGTACAAGTCGGCCCTGACTTGGCGCAATTGCGTTCAACAGGGAGTCAAGCGCACCAACAGTTAATTAATTGGATCGAACTTGAAGCCAAGAAAATACCGGGTATACAGCTAAAATCAGATCAATATGAGATTCAGCGTTGGCAACCGATGATAATGGCTGAAAATGGTAAAGGTCGTAGTTTATTACGTTCTGGGCAATTGTCCGTGAATGGAAAAGAGATCCCGATTGCTGGAGCTGTTCCTTATTCATTAGGTACAACTTTAACTGGCAACAGTGGCGAATTGGTCTTTCTCACAAGCAATCAACCTATTACGGCTGAACATAAAGGTAAAATTATTGTGCGTGCGATTCCAACGTCACAAGACCCTGTATATGCCAATATGGTTGCACCACCTTATGCATTTTTATTTCAGTTCGCAAAATATTTAAGCTCATCTCTGAACGAACTCAAAACACAGCGATATGACAAGCCTTTTCTAGCTGGTGAGTTAATGAATCAAGACTTAATTGCGGCTGGGAAAGTGGGGGCGGCGGGTTTAATTCTAGGTTTTGATGTACCTCGAGATCAGGTTAAAGACTACTTTGATCCGCACAACGGATTACATTATCGACTTCCAGCAGTATTTTTAGGTATAGATGAATTTGCTGAAGTCAAAGCTTTAGCATCGAGCAATACTCAAGCAAAAATTGTGGTTCAGGCTGAACGAGATACTACAACCACCCGAAATTTGATTGCTACTCTGCCGGGTTTAAGTGATGAAAAAATTGTATTTGTCGCAAATACAGATGGAAATACGTGGGTACAAGAAAATGGTGTAAGTGGTATGATTGCAATGGCACAATATTTTGCAAAGCTACCGTTAAAATGCCGCCCGAAAACCTATGAATTTGCATTCAATACAGGTCATTTACATATGTCGAAAGAGGGAACCTTTCGATATATGGAACAACTCGATCAAGAATATAAACAAGGTAAAGTCAGCTTTGTTTTTGCAGTAGAGCATTTAGGAACACGCGAAATCGTTGCTAAACCACGAACAGATGGTGGTGTTGGAAGAACGTTAGAATTTTCAGGTAAGCCAGAACCACAAGCTTGGTTTGTACCCGAAGATCATGTGTTAATGCAGAAAGTTGCAACCGAAGCTGCGCAAAGACGTAAATTACCTGCGGTGATGATATCGACGGGCCAGGATGTACCTAATGCTAAACGCTTACCAAAACAGTGTGATTTTGGGGGAATCGGAAATGCTTCACATAAAAACTTAATCCCAACTATGGCGACAATTTCAGGACCTTGGTCACTTTGGGCACCATCATTTGGCAAAGATGCAGTTGATTTTAATTTAATGCGAGAACAGTTATTAGCGATTGGTGATAGTGTTTTGGCTTTACAAAATCATACTAAAGCAGAAATTGATGGACCTTATACCGCTTGGAGAGCGGCTGGCGAGCAAGGAAAACTTGTTTGTTCACATAACACGAATAGTGGTATAGAGGATGCGCCAAGTACTGTGAATTGATGAAGAAATATAAAGGTTGATATGTGCTGAATTAGCAGGAGACTTTCACTTGGGATATGCTAGGCAGCTAACCGATAAAAGTTCTCTGCTATTTGATTTGGCGTTTTAAAATCCAAACTCTTTTGAATTCTTCGCTGAT
>Ga0114982_1000665_pt1 | contig 18223 bp, 18 predicted proteins | sample Shrwel_input2_FT_FD_87183 | JGI IMG/M metagenome (GOLD analysis project Ga0114982, IMG submission 87183) | Subsurface microbial communities from deep shales in Ohio, USA - Utica-3 well 1 S input2 FT | ecosystem: Environmental > Aquatic > Deep subsurface > Shale gas/oil reservoir > Produced... | reverse complement strand
CGATTTAGCAATTAACAGGGAGTCTTCCACGCCCATTTCCTCAAGCAAATAAATATAAGTGATTGTACCAGTGTTCAATCAACTTGGCTTGGGTCAAAATATCGCAAAGATTTATCAAACATTGCCTTGTTATGAACAAAAAACTCCTTGCTGACTTAAAAAAAACCTTGGTTGCGGAAACGGTTGTCAGCCCTGCTGCCAAACCAGTAGCAATGACAGTAGCCAAAGTAACTCAAGATGATGAACTATCGGATAGTGAACTCTTTGCCAAAGCCACACGCGGCGTAACACCCCTTATCATCGAAGCAACGGTTCGTCCTGCCCAAGCAAGCACCCGACAAAATTATGAAAACCTAATACTCAAACGAGCGGCTGCTGAGGGTGCGGCAGAAATGGCACAAGAAGCGATTTCTGACACCATTGCTTTATTAAATCCTGTGAGCAGTGAAGCCGTATTAAGTTTTAGACGGACTGGCATTCAGCAAGGTTTGTTTAAAAAACTCAAAGATGGCCATTTAGTATGGAAAGCGGCAGTTGATTTGCACGGCTGCACGGTAGAGCAAGCCCGACAAGCAGTACTACAAATTATCCATGATGCCCAACAAGATGCCATAAATATCATCAAAATTGTTCACGGCAAAGGCTACGCCAAAGAACAACACACGCAAGCAGGCTTATTAAAAACCTGTGTTAATGGTTGGCTACAACAACATCGTATGGTATTAGCTTTTCATAGTGCCCCCGCCAAAGATGGTGGTACAGGCGCGGTATTAGTATTACTAAAAAAAATAGCCGTTAATCCTGAGTCCACACCATGAATCATTTGCTTCGTGTCTACAGTATGCTGTTTAGGACTTACGCGCTGATTGTGTTTTTATTATGTTGGCCAATAGCCAGCCATGCCAATAATAGCCTTTTGATTGATGCTGACTTTCAACACACAGCTTTGGGTAAATATCTCAGTTATTATTGTGATAATACTAACCAGCAATCTTTTGCCAAAATTCAACAACAACAATTTAAACCTTTAAATAAAGATGAAGTATCTTTTGGCTTTAGACAACCTGCCTGTTGGTTTAAATTTAGTATTCAAAATCAAAAACCTGTTCCTATAACATTGATATTATCCAGTAATTATAGTGGTTTTGACAAAATTGATATTTTTTCAGCTCATAGTCCTTATAATTTATTAACAAGTATAGGAGATAATTCTAATTATAATCAACGTGATTTAAAACTACGCACCTTAGCAACAACAATAAATATACCTGTACGCAGCGAAAGTGCATTTTATATACGCGCTCAAACCTCTGGTAGTTTTTATTTGCCCTTAACTATTAGCACTTATCACGACTTTTTAAATCATGGCCAGTTTTATGATAATTTAGTTAATGTCAGTTATGGCGTTGTTATTGGTTTATTTTTATATCATTTGTTTTTGTTTTTTCTTACCAAAGAAAAAGTTCAATTTTTTTATATTTTATATATTTTTTGCACTTTGTTATTTTTTGCGGCACAACAAGGTTCATTGTTTCAATTTTGGCCAAATGCAAGTGTGTGGAATAATCTTTCGGTATATACATTTTCTTTTTTAGCATTAAGTTCTGGCACTTTATTTTCACGTTTATTTTTAAATACTAAAAACTCATTTAAAGTTCATAAATCGCTTAAATATCTTGCTTTATTTTTGGCCATTTTTAGTTTAATTCATCCTTTATTTCCAACGTCATTAGTCGCTTTTGTTAACTCAATGATGGGATTATTCATTATAATTTATTTATTTATGATTGCTATCAAGCGTTATTATGATGGCTTTGTTGAAGCCAAGCTATTTATTACCGCATGGGGCTTATTATTAGTGATTGGTGCGGCCATGATTTTAATGATGCAACTGGGTGCAGGTAAAATTAGCGAAATGGTCTTAGCCGCACAATTAGCTTTTGCTGCCCAACAAATTTTATTATCTATTGGTTTAGCCCAACGTATTAACAGTCTGAAACGTGAAAAAGAACAAAGAGAACAAGAAGCATTGATAGCATTAGCCGAAAACAAAGCTAAAACTGACTTTTTAGCACGCATGAGCCACGAAATAAGAACGCCCATGAATGCGGTGCTTGGTGTTAGCCAATTGTTAGAAGCCACGCCACTTAGCACCAGTCAACAGCAATATATTAATCTACTTAAAAACTCAGGACAGTTATTACTGAGTATTATTAACGATGTATTAGATTATTCTAAAATTACTTCGGGCAGTATTGAGCTAGAGCGTACCACCTTTAATTTGCCAAGAATAATGACTGCCACTCACCAAATTTTATCCACCAACTTACAACAAAAAAATATAGACCTTATTATTGATATTGACCCCAATTTGCCACTGTGGATTGAAGGCGACCCAACACGTTTACAACAAGTCTTGTTTAATTTGTTAAGTAATGCCATTAAATTTACCCATCAAGGCTCGGTACGTTTGCAAGCTAAACAAGTTTTTCAAATTGATGCTCATCATGTGCAATTACAAATTACTATTAAAGATACGGGTATTGGTTTAAATAAAACTCAAATTAGCCATTTGTTTTCGGCTTTTCATCAAGCCGATGCTTCAACAACGCGTAAATATGGAGGTACGGGTTTGGGTTTGGCGATTAGTAAACAATTGATTGAGTTAATGCAAGGTAGCATTACCGTGTCTAGCCAAATCAATAAAGGCTCAACTTTTACTATTTTATTACCTGTCAAACTGGGTAAAGAAAAACCCAATGTGACTAGCCCCCTATTACCCATTATTCCCCAAATGGATTTTTCTAAATTACGCATTCTATTAACCGAAGATAATGCGGTAAACCAACTCATCATTAGTGCCTTAATTAAACAATTGGGTATAGATGTTCAGATTGCACATAATGGCGAAGAAGCCTTTACCCTCATTAGTCAACAACACGCGCAATTTGATGTGGTTTTAATGGATTGCGAAATGCCTATTTTAGATGGCTTAACCGCCACCAAACGCATTAGAACATGGGAAAAAAGTTTAAAGCTGACTCCAATTCCTATTATTGCCTTAACCGCTCATGCTTTACCCGAATATCAACAACGCTGTTTAGAAGCAGGCATGAATGATTATTTAACTAAGCCTTTATTATTGGAACAATTGGTTAATAAACTATTGACCCTAAAAAATAATGAGCTAATTTTGTAGGCTTTACCTATGCCACTCTTTGCGCTAAGGTGCGTGCCTAAATTATTTATTATGTGAGTAAGCATCATCATGTCAGAAATGGAACAAGCCTATGCCAATTTAATCACTGCCGTTGGTGAAGACTTACATCGTGCGGGTCTTGCAGATACCCCCAAACGTGCCGCTAAAGCCTTTCAGTATTTGTGCAAAGGCTACCATGAAGACCTGAATATCATTGTTAATAACGCTATTTTTCCTTCTGATAACGACCAAATGGTGATTGTCAAAGATATCGAACTTTATTCTTTATGTGAGCATCATTTATTACCGTTTATTGGTAAATGCCATGTCGCTTATTTACCATCAGGTAAAGTGTTGGGCTTGTCTAAAGTAGCGCGGATTGTGGATATGTTTGCCCGCCGTTTACAAATTCAAGAAAACTTAACCAAACAAATTGCTGACGCGGTGATGCAAGTGACTGACGCTAAAGGTGTGGCGGTGATTGTTGAAGCCAAACATATGTGTATGATGATGCGTGGTGTAGAAAAGCAAAACTCCACCATGAAAAGCTCGGTGATGTTGGGACGTTTTAGAGATAATGCCCAAACCCGTAATGAGTTTTTAAGTTTGATTAAAGATTAGTCATCTTATTCCCTCCCCTAGTTTAGGGGAGGGTTAGGGTGGGGTTTTTCATCAAACTTTTGCAAATACCCGCACTTGTGCAGGTTGTAAACGCACTTGCTGGCCAACTTTGACATCTAAGTCTTGTAACTGATTACGTGTTAGCTCAACTTCATAGTGTTTGGCATCGGCATCTTCCAACTCCACACGCACACTGGCACCAAAAGCTAAAATACGACCAATCACTGCCACAATCCCTTCGCGTGATGCAGGGTCAGTAATAATCGCTAATTCATGCGGACGGACAAAGCCCAAGGCTTCTTCGCCATGACTCAGTTGATGTTGGCCAATATCTAATACCGTATCGCCACTGTGTAATTGATTATCATGGATACGCCCCTGAAACAAATTGACTGCACCTAAAAAGTTATAGACAAACGGCGTTGCAGGATGCTCATACACTTCTTGCGGAGAGCCTAATTGCTCAACATGACCTTGATTCATCAATACCACACGGTCGGCAACTTCTAAGGCTTCTTCTTGGTCATGGGTCACAAAAATACTGGTAATATGTAATTCGTCATGTAAACGGCGTAACCAACGGCGCAACTCTTTGCGGACTTTGGCATCTAATGCGCCAAAAGGCTCATCTAACAATAAAACTCTAGGTTCTACCGCTAAGGCACGCGCCAACGCAATCCGTTGCCGTTGCCCACCTGATAATTGGGGTGGATAACGGTCAGCCAACCAATCCAATTGCACCAAATTGAGCAAATCATGGACTTTCTTTTTAATGACCGTTTCACTCGGACGCTCTTTACGCGACTTCATCCGCAAACCAAAAGCCACATTATCAAAGACACTCATGTGTTTGAACAAGGCATAATGTTGAAACACAAAACCTACCTGACGCTCACGAACATGGGCATGAGAAGCATCTTCTCCTTCCAAAAATACTGAGCCACTGTCCGCACCTTCCAAACCTGCAATAATGCGTAATAAGGTAGTTTTGCCACAACCCGAAGGGCCTAACAAAGCCACTAATTCGCCTGTAGGAAACTCTAAACTGACATTATCTAAAGCAACAAACTCACCAAAACGTTTGTTGATGTTTTTAACTTCAATACTCATGATTTATTACTCTACGATGACTTCACGTTGTAAACGCCATTCAACAAAGGTTTTAATGACCAAAGTCACTAAGGCTAATAAAGCTAACAAAGAAGCAACGGCAAACGCGGCGGCAAAACTGTATTCGTTATATAAAATCTCGACATGTAAAGGCATGGTATTGGTCATACCCCGAATATGCCCCGACACCACCGACACCGCGCCAAACTCGCCCATTGCCCGTGCATTGGATAAAATCACCCCATACAACAACGCCCATTTAATGTTAGGTAAGGTGATATACCAAAAGGTTTGCCAACCCTTTGCTCCTAACACCACTGCCGCTTCTTCTTCATCACGGCCTTGTGCCTGCATTAAAGGAATGAGTTCTCGGGCTACAAAAGGAAAAGTCACAAATACCGTCGCCAAGACCATACCCGGTATCGCAAAAATCACTTTGATGTCGTTTTCAAATAACCAACTACCAAACCAACCTTGTGCGCCAAAAATCAATACATAAATCAAACCAGCGACCACAGGTGATACCGAGAACGGCAAATCAATCAAGGTAATCAGTAGCTGTTTGCCTCTAAAATCAAACTTAGTAATTGACCAAGCCGCCGACACACCAAACACTAAATTCAGTGGCACTGCAATCGCGGCAATAATTAAGGTTAGCCAAATGGCGGAGAGTGCATCTGGCTCAACCAAAGAAGCAATATAAACATCCCAACCTTTACGAAATGCTTCAATAAACACCGTTGCCAAAGGCATCACTAAAAATAACAGAAAGAAACTAAAGGCCAATGTCAGTAACGTCCACTTAATCCATAAAGGTTCGCGTGTTGCCGAAGACGCTTGATAATTGACTTTTTTAGCACCCTTACCCAAATGAGCAGCCATGATTATTTACTCCCCTGACGTGCCATCCACGCTTGTAATAAATTGATAAGTAACAACAAGACAAAGGAAATCACTAACATCACCACTGCAATCGCGGTTGCTCCTTCATAATCGTATTGCTCTAATTTGGTAATAATCATTAACGGGGTAATTTCGGACACCATCGGGATATTGCCCGCAATAAAAATCACTGAGCCATACTCACCTACGGCTCGGGCAAAAGCCAAAGCAAAACCTGTTAATAAAGCGGGGGTTAAAATGGGGAAAGTGACATATCTAAAGGTTTGCCACCGACTTGCACCCAAACTCGCGGCGGCTTCTTCTAATTCTATTTCTAAATCTTGTAGTACAGGTTGTACGGTACGCACCACAAACGGCAAACCAATAAATACTAAAGCCACCAACACACCTAATGGTGTAAAGGCAACTTTAATGCCTAAAGGTTCTAAATACTGGCCTAACCAACCATTTCCTGCATAAATTGCGGTCAGAGCTATACCTGCGACAGCCGTTGGCAAAGCAAAAGGTAAATCCACCATAGCATCAATAATTTTTTTGCCAAAAAAATCGTAGCGCACTAAAACCCACGCAAAAATCAACCCAAATACCGCATTGATTAAGGCTGCACCCAACGATGCACCAAAGGTTAATTTATACGAGGCCACCATACGCTCAGAGCTAACAATATCCCAAAATTCGGCAAAAGTTAGACCAAAGGTTTTAATAAACACTGCGGAGAGTGGTATTAACACTATCAACGATAAATAAAGAAGGGTGTAACCCAAAGACAAATGAAAGCCCGATAGCACACGATGAGCCATGATGCGCTGTACTCCACAATAAATACCAATGACTTGTGCTAATGCTTAATGATGACTAAAGCCATCAACCGATAAGCAAGTGTAATAAAAAGCCTCTGATAACAATAAATAATTCATTAGAAGATTCTTATAACTTAAAAGAATAAAAAAGCCCGCACTGACGGGCATACAGCAACAAATACTGTAAAAGAAGGAATTCTCTTAAGCTGACAACAGCCAATAATCTTCCAGCTCGGCCTCACTAAATTGTGAGGTAAAATACTCAAACAACTTCAAACCTTTAGGCCATGCACCAAAACCCGAAGCAACATTAATATGACCTACATCGCCCAAATTAATTAACTGGCTACCCCAGCTTCGTGCCCACAACTTTGCTTTATCTAATGACAAATAGGGGTCAGTACTACTCGCCACCAATAAACTGGGTACGGGCAAGGCTTCATCTAACTCCACTGAATCAATGGCAAAACGCTGCGGGTCGGCAGGTGCAACCAAAAATAAGCCAGCAATACGTTGAGGATTATCTAAGGCCGCTTTAACACTAATCAGACAACCAAAACTATGGGCGACTAACCACACTTTATCGGCAGGACAAGCATCAATGGTCTGTTGCAAGCGTTGCGTCCATGCCTCTAATTGAGGGTGATGCCAGTCATCTTGTTGCACTCTAACGGCATCACGGTCTTGCGTTTGCCACCATGACTGCCAGTGTTCGGGTTCACTGCCATGTAAGCCTGCAACAATCAAGGTAGCGGTACGCATGATAAAATCCTCTTATTAACAAGTCCCGTCTTAAAACTTATGCTCAACACCCAAAGCCAAAGCCGTTTCTTCAACATCATTAGGTACAGGCACAAGCGCATCTTTTTTCACTTCTTCACGAGTGGTGTACCATGCAAAAGCACGGGTTTTAGAGGTGATGTTATAGTCTGCACCCACACTAAACGCGGTTCTTTCGGTCAAACCACCCACAGCAATTTTGGCCTCGTCATCGGCTTCGGCAGTGCTGTATTGCGCTTTTAACACCACATCACCTAGTTTGTAGGCCGCGCCCAATAAATAGGCTTTTTCGCCATCTTTACCGTTGACATTTTCATTGGTGCTGTAAATTGCGTTGACATTAAAATCGGCAATGTTATAAGCAACTGCTAAACGAATTCCCTCGCCTTCACGTGATGTTCCAAACAAAGCACTACGGCCAACAATACTTTTGTTGACACCTAAAGCACTATATAAACCAATGTCTTTATTGTCATAAACCACTGACAAAGACGTACCATTGGTAGCTTTAGCAGCCACGTCTTGAGTTTGACTTAACAGGTTAAATTGTAAGCCCTTGAAAGATGGTGATTCATAGCCAACAGCGTTATTGGCACGGTCTTCGCCCGCAATGGTAAACTCAATATCACCAATAAAATCGTTAAATAAATCAGTTTTGCCTTGTGCAGTTTTTAAATAAGTATCAAAACGACCTGCTTTGACTGTACCTAAGTCTTTATGCTTGATACCCACAAAACGGTTGCGTTGCGTTAAATCTAAACGACTACCATTGGCTATGGTTGTCGTCGAACTGGCAGTTGCACCAGAAACAGTTGTAGTGGTGTTTGCACTTAAACCACTTATATCTTCACCATCACCCGAAATTTGCCATTCAATACCATATACTGCACTTAAATTAACCGTTAGTTCATCTTCGCCACGCACCCCAAAACGCGAGGCATTGCTTTGTAAACGGGTATAATCCTCATCGACAGAAACAGGACTTTGGTTATCTTTTTGATAACTTTCGGCAGAGATATTTAACTGACCATACAATTTGGGGGCAGCTTGCGCGCTCAATGGTAATAACAAAGCGGCAGAAATAGACAAAGCAAGAGCGTGAAGCTTCATAGTAAACTCCTAGAAATAAAAACAAATGGTTTTTGGGTGACTTACAGCCAAAGATGCAAGTCACACTTTCAGAAAAAATTAACGTTTAGTATAGATTTGGTCAAAAATACCATCATCAGAGAAATGGGCAGCTTGTGCGGCTGACCAACCACCAAAGTCTTTGATAGTAAACAATTTGACAGGCGCAAATTGTTTGGCATATTTGGCAGCAATTTTAGGGTCGGTAGGACGATAATAATGTTTACCTACAATATCTTGCGCTTCGGGCGAATACAAATACTGTAAATAGGCATTAGCAATGGCAACTGTGCCATGTTTTTTGGCATATTTATCGACCACGGTCACAGGTGGTTCAGCCAAAATTGACACACTGGGAGTAACAATTTCAAACTTTTCTGGGCCTAACTCTTTAACCGCTAAATAGGCTTCGTTTTCCCACGCCAATAACACATCACCAATGCCTCGTTCGGCAAAGGTCGTTAAAGAGCCTCGCGCACCCGAATCTAAAACTTTGACATTTTGAAATAACTGCTTGAGGAATTTTTGCGCGCTATCGGCATTACCTTTAGGCTGACGCAAAGCATAACCCCATGCGGCTAAATAGTTCCAACGTGCGCCGCCCGAAGTTTTTGGGTTAGGCGTGACGACTTCAACACCACTTTTAACCAAATCATTCCAATCTTTGATTTTTTTAGGATTGCCTTTACGTACCAAAAAAACAATGGTTGAGGTATAAGGTGAGGAGCTATTAGGCAAACGTGTTTGCCAATTTTCAGGAATCAAGCCACGTTGCGCCAGTGCATCAATGTCATAGGCCAAAGCCAAAGTCACCACATCGGCTTCTAAACCATCAATCACCGAGCGACCTTGTTTGCCCGAACCACCATGAGATTGTTTAAAGCTAATCTCTTCGCCACCTTTGCTTTTCCAATGTTTGGCAAACGCGACATTATATTCTTGATACAATTCACGGGTGGGGTCGTAAGAAACATTTAAAAAGTCTTTGGCAAATGCGCTATTGGCTAAACCTAAAGCGAGTAATACCGCGAGTAGTTTTTTGGACATGATGTTTTACTCTCAAGCAACATAAAGTGGATTGAGAACATCATATCCATTCTTTTTAAAAACAAAAAAGAATATATAGTTATACTTTAATATCAAAATAGAATAACAGGCTTCGACTCCTCTCAGCCAGCGAAAAAGATTCCCTGAGCGAAGTCGAAGGGATGACTTAAGCAAACATCAACAGTCACTAATCAAACTAAACCATCAAACAATTGTTTGACCAAAACGGCTGTTGCTAAAGGCTTTTCGAGTGGAAACATGTGTCCGCCTTCGGTGTAGTGCAATTTAACAGGCTGTTGCCGCGCTAAACGTTCAGGATAACCTGTATTGGCAAAATGGCTGTCTTTACCGACCACAATCGCCGCAGGAACTTTGAGTTTGGCTCGATACTTCCATGTATTGGTGGGTACGTTTCTAAAAATAGCAACTTCGCTTGCTACAGGAATCGTTAAACATACCCCTTCGGCACAGTCTCTTAAACCATAAGCGATATAATCAGCAAAACATTGCTCATCAAAAGTTTTAAATAAGCCTTTAGGACGTAAACTGGCGGCTGCTTCGGCACGGCTTGGCCAACGGTCACGGCGATGTTTGCTTTTACCTGCGGGAGTCATGTTATCGGCTTTGCCTAATAATTTTGCTAAATGTAGGCTGTACGCCCCAAAACCGTTAATCAATGGCGGGTCTAACATCACTAAGGCTTTTACCAAATGCGGATACTGATGACTGAGCATATAACTGGTCATCGCGCCTAAAGAATGACCTAAAATATATATCGGCTGCCCTTCATTTTGCCGTTCAATCGAAGTCGCTAATTGTTTAACTAAGGATTGCCAATGATTATCAATAGGATACTGTGGGTCTAAACCCATTATTGGTAAAGTCACCACGCGATAATGCTCGGCCAAAGCATCTAACATTTTTTGATAACAGGCCGAAGGCACACCATTAGCATGAGCAAAATGTAATAAAGGTTTAGTCATCTGCTAGGTACTCTTAATAAAACTTTATTGATAGGACTGACGCGGTTATCGCTTATTTGCTCACTAAAAAATCGTTGAAAACGATTTTTAGCTCACAAAACGCGCTAATTTCGGTAAAATGCGTCAGTCCTGATTGACTGTAGCATAAGAGATTTTAAGATGAGCTACCTTTACTTATACTGCCCATTCATTATGAAAACCCTAGCTTTTGCCTTAGTTGGTAGTTGTGTGTTATTAATGTCTGCTTGCTCGCAAGAACAGCAAAACAAAATTAGTCGTAGTTTGCAAAATTGGACTGGCACTGATGGCGTATTAGAAGTCTATGCTGGTGACAAGTTGGTGAAGCGTTTTATCAAGATTGATAAATTAACGACCGCCTCTGGTACAGATGATGGCAGCGTTCGGCCTTATCGTTTTGGTTATGGCATCTTAGATGAAAACTTAAACATGGTCGCCGATGCCACCGAAAAGAAAGTGTATTTTGAAGTCAGTGACTACAGTACGCCGTATGTGTTTTTTGAAGCGCCGCGTTAATCAATGTAAGGGCAGACACATCAGTCTGCCCTTGTCACCACGTTTATTGACCGCCTCACATCTGAGATAGGCGATGACTCAATGCTTCTCGAACAGGCTTAAATGAGCGACGATGCTCCATCAATGGCCCATGTTGTTGTAGAGCGGCTAAATGTTTAACCGTGGGATAACCTTTATGTTCGGCAAAACCATAATGCGGATACTGCTCGTGTAATTGCTGCATCTCAGCATCACGCGCCACTTTAGCCAAAATACTCGCCGCACTAATTTCGGCCACTAAACTATCGCCTTTTACCACTGCCAAACAAGGATAAGTGAGAATAGGACATTTATTCCCATCAACTAACACAAATTCGGGATGAACTTTTAAGCCATTGACGGCACGCTGCATCGCTAACATGGTTGCTTTTAAAATATTAACTTCGTCAATTTCATGGCGTTCGGCACGGCCTAAACTCCATGCTAAGGCTTTGGCTTTAATTTCTTCGGCTAATTCCAGACGTTTCTTTTCGCTTAATTTTTTAGAGTCTTTTAAACCTACAATCGGATTATTAGGGTCTAAAATCACCGCCGCCGTCACCACTGCCCCCACCAAAGGCCCACGCCCTACTTCATCTACCCCTGCAATCAATGTATATCGTTGTAATACTTGTGCTAAATCCATCATCTTTTATCTCGCTATCAGTCTGCTAATGGCTAAGGCAGCCGTTGCACTGCCATCTGCTTGTAATTGTTGATGTAACTCGGTAAATGTGTGAATCACTTGCTTGGTTTTGACCGTATCATTTAACCAGTCTTGAGTCGCTTGAGCAATGTTATTGGCGGTTGCTTCGTTTTGTACCAACTCAGGCACTAAGGCTTTGTTGGCCAATAAATTAGGTAAGCTAATATAACGCGCTTTGCTTAACAAGCGTACAATCCAATACGTCAGCCAGTGTAATTTATATACCACCACCATTGGTTTTTTTAATAACATCGCTTCTAAGGTGGCTGTGCCAGAAGCCAAAACCACGATATTAGCCGCCGACATCACCAATCGTCCCACTCCCGCGCCATAACTATTATCAAAGACATGGGCTTTTAACTGTGCTTGATCCAAAAGCTGGTTGATTTGTTGTTTGCGTAAGGCGTTAATGGCAGGAATAATAAACTCAATTTGGGGATTTTGGGCTAATAGCTGTTTAGCCGCATCAAACAAAGGCTCTCCCAAACGGCTCACTTCGCCACCACGACTACCTGGTAACAAAGCAATATAGGTTTTATGAGGGTCTAAAGCTAACTTTTGGCGCGATTGCTGGGTATCATTGACCAACGGTAAACTATCCGCCAGTGGATGCCCCACAAATACCGCTTCTAATTGATGTTGGTCATAAAATTGTTTTTCAAATGGTAATAAACACAACATTAAATCTATCGCCGCTTTAATGCCATGAATCCGTCCTTGTCGCCATGCCCACACCGAGGGACTGACATAATGTACGGTTTTAATGCCTGCTTGTTTAAGTTGTGGCGCAACACGCAAATTAAAATCAGGGGCATCGATGCCAATAAATACATCAATTTTTTGTTCAATAAAACGCTGCACCAATTCGTCTCGAATGGCAAATAGCTCTTTAATTCGTCCTAACACTTCAACCAAGCCCATCACCGATAAGCGTTCTAAGGGAAACCATGACTCACCGCCTTGGGCTATCATTTGCTCACCACAAATCCCCACAAAACGAGCATCAGGATAATGTTTTTTAAGTGCCTGAATTAAACCTGCACCCAAAGTGTCCCCCGAAATTTCGCCTGCCACGATGCCAATGACTAAGGGCTGTGTTTTATGTTGCTGCTGAATGTTGCTGTTCATAATCGAATAAAGCCGCTTGTTCTGCCTGACGAATTTGGCTGCATAATATCTCTAAAGCCAAACCACGATGTTTTTTATGGGTGTTAATAATTAAGATAAACTCAACAATCATCGGTTTATGTGAGGCGCGTGTATTACTCACCCGATAACGCTTGTGAGCATAACATAATAATTCGGTATGACCTTTGGCTAAGGCCAAAGACAACAAACTTTCTAAACTCATCAAACCTTCGGTGCTATAACTGGCCAAAATATAATGTGCATCTAAATGATGAAACAACGAGGTAAAGGCTTGCTCTGCTTCGCCACGATAATTAAACGGACTGCGGCGTTCGGTACGCCAATCTTGACGAATGCCCGCTTTGTTACGACCTTGAATTTTTTCACTTAACAAGGGCTTATCCCACAAAGTTAAGCTATTTAATACATGATAATTACTGCCATAACAATGTTGATTATACGGAGGGTCTAAATAAGCAATATCAATCGCCATTTGGTCATGGGTGAATTGCTGCGCCAATGATAAGCCATCCTGTTGATAGACTTGATTGGCGCGTTGATTATCATAAAAACCAATAGGGCGTAATTCTAAAATAGATAAAATTCTTGCTAAAGCCGTGCCTGTTTTGCCTCCCCAACCTTGATGAAAGGCTTTAAACACGCCACTGGTATTACTGGTATAACTGGCTTGAAATAATAACGGCGCAAGCAAACACGATTTTTCGTAAGGGCTAATTAATTGTTGTCTATCCCAATGTTCGATTTGCTCGCGCATGGCATCTAAACGCTGGCCATTGACACGGGTGAAAAACAAACGGTCAACACGGGTATCAAAATACTCATCATGGCTCGGACAAAGGTGACGTGTTACCCAATCTTCTAAAGGATTTAGCGCATTAAGATAGGCTATGACATTGTCATAACCGCCTAAATCTAAAAAAGCAGGCTCATAATTACAGGCAATATACGATTGATTTAAAGCGGCCGCATAAGGCTCCCAATCATTGCTTAACACTCTAAAACCACATTTTTTGGCCATGCGAGATACCACGCCACTGCCTGCAAATAAATCCAAAAACGTGGCCTGACGCGGATTAACACCCGTTTGATTGATAGCCTGTAAAATCATGGGCAACAAACGCCGCTTATTGCCAATATAGGGAATAAGTTGTTGAAATACATAGTCCTGCGTACTAGCAGCCGCATGTTGGTCTTTGTGATAATCAAACATTAGCCAACTCAAGGCGCAAAGAAATAAGCGATGAAGTTCCCCTCCTTGAAACCTAGAGGTATCTACTATATAGCGATGGTGTCCCCTCTCCTTGTAGGAGAGGGCTAGGGTGAGGTCTAAAAGAAAAACTTAACCCCCTCCCAACCTCCCCCTTATCAGGTGGAGGAGCTAGGCTAAGAGCTATATTAGCGAGTAATACCGCGTGTAGAGGCTTTGAGTGAGTCAATAAAAGCACTGACTTCGGGGCAGATAGGCAGTATCTCTTGCTCTAACTGAGCAACCGCCACATCAAGGGTTAAACCCTGACGATAAACAATTTTATAAGCACGTTTGAGTAAGGTAATGGTTTCGCTTGACAAACCACGGCGACGCATTCCCTCAAAATTCATCCCTGCGGCCTGAGCAGGATTGCCCGACACCATGACATAAGCAGGAATATCTTTTAAGACCAAACTTGCGCCACCCATCATGGCATAAGAACCAATTTGGCAAAATTGATGAATGCCTGTATTGCCACCCACAATCACACTATTGCCCACTTTGACATGACCAGCCAGACCTGCATTATTGGCAAAAATACAATCATTACCCACCATACAATCATGAGCAATATGGGTATTAACCATCAATAAATTGCCATTACCAATTTTGGTGAGGCTGTTATCTTGTACTGTACCACGATGAATCGTACAGTTTTCTCGAATCACATTATTGTCGCCAATTTCTAAAAAGGTACGTTCACCGTGATATTTTTTATCTTGGCAATCTTCACCAATCGTGGCGAACTGAAAAATCCGATTATTTTTGCCAATGGTAGTCGACCCTTTTATCACCACATGGGGAGCAATTTGGCAACCACTGCCTATCACTACGTCAGCACCAATAATGCTATAAGCTCCAATGGTAACATCATCAGCAATCTGTGCTGACGGGTCGATAATCGCACTTGGATGTATTGTCATTTAAATTACCTGCTCGGCGACCAAAATGTCTGCGGTAGCCGCCAATTCATTGCCGACCATTGCACGGCAAGAAAATTTATGAATATGTCGTTTGCTGGTGACAAACTCTGAATACAGCGTTAAACAATCACCAGGCACGACTTGTCTTTTAAATCGAGTGTTATCTGCACCAACAAATAAATAAATATGGCCATCAGCAGGACGTTTACCACTGGTCAAAAAGCCCAATATTCCCGAAATCTGTGCCATTGCCTCTAACACCAACATTCCTGGCATAACAGGATGATTAGGAAAATGGCCATCAAAAAAAGGCTCGTTAACACTGACATTTTTATAGCCCGTCACCGAGCGACCTAAGTCGATTTCGGTCACTCTATCAACTAATAAAAACGGATAACGATGTGGCAACAAAGACTTAATATCTGCAATCAACAAAGGCAACGGGATAATATCGGTCATGCTCGCTCTCAATTTACTTATCTAGGGTTAATTGTTGCACAATTCCCTCTAATTCGCGCAAACGTTTTGCCATTTCATCAATCTTTTTTAGACGAACGGCCATTTTTTTCCAGTTTTCGGTACTGTCAAAAGCTGTGCCAGACGAATAACTGCCCGCTTTAGTGATGGATTTGGTAATCATGGTCATGCCTGTCACTTGCACTTTATCGCATAATTCAATGTGTCCCACTAAGCCTACACCGCCTGCTAACACACAATATGCACCAATTTTACTACTCCCCGAAATACCGCAACAGGCGGCAATTGCCGTATGTGCACCAATTTCAACATTGTGGGCAATTTGTACTTGATTATCAATAATCGCGCCTTCGTAAATCACAGTGTCATCTAATGCGCCACGGTCAATGGTGGTATTACAGCCAATATCGACATCGTTATGCAGCACCACACGACCAATCTGAGCAATTTTGTGCCAACGACCTTGATGAGGGGCAAAACCAAAACCATCATCCCCAATGACTGCGCCCGAATGAATCGTCACTCTATCACCTAATATACAATCATGATGAATGACCGCATTGGCACGAATACGACAATTTTTACCTATCTGCACGCGCGCACCAATAATAGCTCCCGCTTCAATGATTGTTCCCGCGCCAATAATCACTTCATCCGCAATCACAACACAAGCAGCAATACTGGCTGTAGGGTCGATGTGTGCCGAATCACTAACGACCGCTTGAGCATGAATGCCTACCAAGCCTTTGGGAGTGCGGTCAAAATAATGGGTGAGCTGAGCATACGCTGCATAAGGATTAGCCACAATAATCGCTTGACCTTGATAGTCTTGGGCATCTTCGGCGCGTAACAACACCGCCCCTGCTTGTGTTGTTGCCAAAGCAGGACGATATAAAGGGTTAGCCAAAAAACTCAGTTGTTGCGCTTGCGCGCTTTTGAGAGTGGCCAGCCCCTCAATCACATAATCGGGCTGTCCTTGTACTGTGCCAGCAATACGTTGAGCAATTGTCTCTAAAGTCCATATTGTCATCATCAATACTCCATGTGCCAAACATTACTTAGCGGCATTGAGCTTATCAGTAATTTTTTTGGTTAGGTCAACCGAAGGGTCAGCAAAAATCACGTTTTTCTTTTCGATGATAATGTCGTAATTGCCTGCTTTGCGTAGCTCTTCCACCACGACTTCGGTTTTAGGGATTAATTTTTTCAGCATATCTTGTTGAACTTCATTGGCACGTTTTTGTACCGCATCAGCTAAACCCTTAAATTCATTGATTTTGGCTTCAGCTTGCTTTTGCAATTCACGTTTATCTTTGTCGCTCATCACCGAGGCATTTTTTTGAAACTTTTCTTCAATTGCGGCAATATCTTTACGCAATTGTTCTAAACGGTCACGTTGTGGCTTCATATCGGCATTTAATTTTTCAAAGGTTTTTTTAGCAACCTCTGTTGCCAAAATCGCCGATTGACTATCTGCAACCGCCACATTACCTGCCAAAACTGGCGCACTCAACACAACACATAAACTGACAACAACTAAAGATGTAAAACGCATACCCTCTTCTCCTAACTCTATACAAAAAAATTAAAATGGCTGGCCAATAGTAAATTGGAAGCTTTGTTTTTCGTCTGTTTCTTGGTCATTAAACGGTTTAGACAAACTAAATGACAACGGGCCAATCGCCGTTAGCCACGCAATAGAAATACCCGCGCTATAACGCAAATCAGATAAATCAAAATTATAAGGAGGATTGTTACGGTAATAGACCATGCCTGAGTCAATAAAAAATACCGTGCGTAATTGACGATAATCTTTGGCAAAGGGAGTAGGTACAATTAACTCTAACGAGTTTTCTACCAAAACATTGCCGCCGACCACTTCGGGGTCTGGGTCACCGACAAACGAAGGACTACGCGGCCCTAAGGTATTATCACGATAACCACGCACCGAACCATAACCACCCGCAAAATAGTTTTTATAAAACGGCAAGCTATCGCCATAGCCTAAATCGGTACGCAAGCGTAAGGTAAAATCATCATTTAATGGTAAATAAACTTGGCCACTATACGATAATTTCAGGTAATTAATATCACTGGGTGGTACAGCAAACTCTGCTGATACTCGCTGTGACGCACCACGTGTGGCAAACACGCCCCGATTTAGCGTGCTGTAATTCCACGACAACGAGCCAGTATAAGTAGTAATACTCTTACCATGTTCCTCGACAAAGTTTTGGACTAATTGTGAGGCTAAAGTACCTAGGGTAATATCGGTTTGGTCAACACCCAAAGAAAAGTTAATACTCTTAGTTTCATCAATCGGATAACCAAAAGTTAAACTTGCTCCTTGCGAATCGGTGGCATAACGACTGACATTTAACTCGTCAATTTTAGTATTACGATAATATAAGTTATAACCGCGACTCACCCCATCTAAAGTAAAATACGGGTCTAAAAACGACAAATTATAATTATCACTGGTTTCGGAGCGGTTTAGGTTAATTCCCACCTTATTGCCTGTTCCCAAAAAGTTATTTTGACTGACACCTAAGCTAAAAATTGCGCCAGAACCTTGTGAATAACCAATACTCGCCGT
>Ga0114982_1000662_pt1 | contig 18270 bp, 19 predicted proteins | sample Shrwel_input2_FT_FD_87183 | JGI IMG/M metagenome (GOLD analysis project Ga0114982, IMG submission 87183) | Subsurface microbial communities from deep shales in Ohio, USA - Utica-3 well 1 S input2 FT | ecosystem: Environmental > Aquatic > Deep subsurface > Shale gas/oil reservoir > Produced... | reverse complement strand
CTGTGCCACTTGTGCCCGACGAACCGTCCGTGCCACTCGTACCAGATTCTCCACTCGTTCCGCTTGTTCCGTCCGTGCCACTGATACCGCTTTCACCACTTGTGCCTGACGAACCGTCTGTTCCACTTGCACCAGATTCGCCACTCGTTCCGCTTGTACCATCCGTGCCACTCGTACCAGATTCTCCACTCGTACCAGAAGTTCCGTCTGTGCCACTGGCACCACTCATACCACTCGTGCCACTTGTACCATTTTGACCACTCGTACCAGAAGTTCCACTGGTTCCATTTACTCCACTAGTTCCTGAAAAATTTAATGCATATGACGCTGTAACAGCATAACTAGAAGTGGCAAACAAAACACCGTGTACGGTCAAATCTCCAGTAATATCGGCATCGCCGTTTACTTGAAGTCCATTAGAAGCGATAAATGCGTTTGGTATCATACAGCCATCTTTATATATTTAACTGTCCATGTTCCAGACAGTGGGTTTGCTAGTAGATTTATACTGCCACCAACATTGTTGACAGATAATGTTACTGGTACATTGCCAATTTGATTTACTTCGGTTACATAATAACTTGAAGATACATTGTTCCAACTTGCCATAACTTCATTAACTTTAACATTTGAATTTGAAACATCAGATATAGATACAAGCCATCTTGCAGCATGTCCGTCGCCAATGATTTCAGAATCAATTTGAGCAGAGCCAGAAATAATTTCAGAGTTGGCAGTTAATGAACCTGTTGTTCCAGATGCACCAGTGATATTTACAGTTTCAAATGTATTGGTAGCATTATTGTTTGTAATATTGTAATTGATAATTTGAGATATTGGTGGGAATGATGCATTGTTTAAGATAGCATCCTTGGCTTGAGCATATACAGAAGTAGATTCGCCCGGTGCACCAATCGTACTAGACATTTTTTCATGTGTATCAAATACAACTTTTCTTGGTGTGAATGCTTTTTGAACAACTGATTTATAATTCTCAAATTTATCTGGAAGTAAGTATGCATAACACATCATACTAAATGTTGTTTTGACAATACGATCTTGTCCAGCATCAGTAGTTGTTTCAAAGTTATAATCACTGATAGTTGTTCTAAACTTAAATTTATTCTTTTCGCCCCAATAATCTTCGGTAGAAAAATTAACAGATTCAACAATCGCATTACCTTGTTCTATTAGCTCGGTCCAAATAATAAAATCATAATTGATAATAACATGATCCGGCATTGCTACACTATATAATTCTTTTACTGGACTAAAGCCAGACATAGCAGAAAATCTATCATATTTATTCTTTTCTGAAAAATGCTTAACGGTTGGATATTGTAAATAGCGATTTAGTGTAATCAAACTATCATTGCGTTGCATTGTGCTACGACGAAAAGCAATAGCAGGAGTTTGTACTTTACCATTTTTATCTCTCATTACGCCATCTTTTCTTATAGCCTTCCAGCGTTCTGGAGAACTATAATTGATTGGTACTTTGATTTGTCTGCCCGCGTCAATAATCGTAGGAGATATAACATTATCAAGATATGTTAAAATTGCACTATCAACATCAAGCAGTGTTACAGAAAAGTTCTTTTGAGTGTCTGTATCTCTACGAACATTATATGCACGATTTGGTTTAACTTCTGGACCATATGCAGCAGTTATTTCCGGTTTTTTCATTTCGGACATTTCAGGTCCATGATTAACAGGATTTGTTGGTTTGTTTATTACCGGTTTAACTGTGGGTCCACGCCATGCCATAATGTTATTGGTTTCTTTCTAGAATGTTTAGTGAAGTATATTTGGTATAATGAGCATTGCAAATTATAGAGTGGCTCTTGTCGCTTTGACCGCCAAGTAATTGTTCCTGTATTACATTATCGATCTCATAATAACGATCATTCCATGCAACAATATCACCGATTTCTGGATAAAATTCTAATTGACGCAGCATCTTTTCACGCATCTTGAATACATGATCTTGATTTCTATTTGGTCCAAAGTCATCATACTCAGCAGACATTTCAGCTCTTTCAATAAGAGCAGATACTTGAATAGCTGGAAAATACCATTTACCACTTTCTGATGAAGTTTCACCATAGATATTTGTCTTGGTTTCATTTGGACAAATCTTAAATATTTGAACAAGATTTTCAATAATGTCGCCCATAAGTTCACCGTTTAGTGAATTTATCATATTTAAGTCGCGCTGTGAGAAGTATCGTCCACGTAGTCCCATATAATTTTTTTATGTTAGTGAGTATCCTGCTGCTGCTAGATACGTTCTAGCCGTACCAACACCCGTCGTGTCAGTCGCCACGACGCCAGTATTGCTGACGAGATTGGTTATTGCTGTGGCAGTTCCAGTAGTTCCATATCCAAAGATTGCTTTGTCATTACCATATCCTGCTGCTGCTAGATAACGTCTCGCGGTACCAACGCCCGCTGTATCAGTTGCTACAACTCCGGTGTTGCTGACGAGATTTGTCATTGAAACATATCCGCCACTTGAGATATTGTATCCATATCCAAATATTGCTTTGTCTGTACCATAACCCGCAGCTGCTAGACCATATCTTGCTGTTCCAACACCCGTCGTGTCAGTCGCCACGACGCCAGTATTGCTGACGAGATTGGTTATTGCTGTGGCAGTTCCAGTAGTTCCATATCCAAATATTGCTTTATCGGTTCCATAACCGGCGGCGGCAGGAAGCTGCCTTGCTGTGCCAACGCCCGCCGTATCGGTTGATACAATACCTGTATTGCTTACGAGATTGGTCATTGATACGTTGGTACTAGTATTATCTCTTCCATATCCAAAAATGGCTTTATCTGTACCATAACCAGCTGCTGCTAATATATTTCTAACAGTACCGACACCCGTTGTATCAGTTGCTACAACGCCAGTATTACTTACAAGATTGGTTATTGATACGATGGTTCCCGCAGTTCCATATCCAAATATAGCCTTGTCTGTTCCATAACCAGCCGCTGCTAGACCAAACCTCGCCGTACCAACCCCCGTTGTATCGGTTGCTACAACTCCGGTGTTGCTTACAAGGTTGGTGATTGATGAATAACTGGGTATATATCCATATCCAAATATAGCTTTTTGTGTTAAGTATACAACAATAGGATCAGCAAATACTTTTTTCAATTTCATTGTACTTGTCGCCGTAGCAACTGTAAATGGAGTTATTGATGAAACTGTGGCAGAGTTGTTGTTGGTAATAGTAAAATTGTTTGAGCTACCATCAACAATTATGGCAGCATTACATGTAAGCAATGATGTATTTGCTATTGCGGTGAGAGGAGCGGTTGGTGGAGTAAAATTGGATGTGTAAAGAGCAGTGCCTTTGACAAGACGAAGATTGCTAAGATAACCTGGAAATGGAGAGCGAATGGTGCCACTGTATGTATCAAATAATCCTATTCCGGGTGTTGTGCTCGTATTTCCAAATTGATTTGAGTTTGTTTGACTACCAACATTTACACCGTCCAAATAAATGGTTATAGTCGCGCCAGAACGGACGGCTGCTATATGATGCCAAACATTTATAGATGGGGCAGTCCAATTAGTATTTCCTTGTGGCGTGATAATATAATTTGTGCATAATGAAAATCCATTACCATACGCAGTGTTCCAATCACCATTCCAATTCATGGTAAATATACCATTTTGATTTGTCGTACTTGTATTAAACCAGCACTCTATTGTAAAATCTCCATTCAAAGTCCACGCACTAGAATTCGATGGCAATTTTAAATACTGATTACTTCCATTAAACTGCACACTGTTACTCAGGATGACAGACGTACCAACATTACTTCTATTCTTAAATTTAATTCCTTTTGGTGTTGAAATTGATGCAGTAAATGGAACGGTAGCTGAAACTGTCGCACTGCCGTTGTTGGTAATAGTAAAATTGTTTGAACTAGCATCGACGATTGTTGCAGCATTACATGTGAGAAGTGACGTGTTGGCAATCGCAGTTAATGGAGATGTCTGGGGTATAAAATCGCCAGTATAAACTGCCGTACCGTTTATGAATCTAAAATTGGAAATGTATCCAGTGATTCTATTGGTACCATAGTCGCTTCCGATCTTCATTGTTAATGCTTGCGCGGAAATATTTGCAGCATATGTAGCAGATGTACCAACGCCGTCTATATATAGAGTAAATGTATTTGAATTTCTTACAATTGCGACGTGATGCCAAGCATTAAGTGTTGGTAGTGATTTTGAAATATTTACACCCCATCCACCGGAACCGTTTCCAAGTAATAAACCACAACCGGCAGACCCTATGTTCATGTAGTATGTGTTTGATGCGAAGAGTGTTGATGATCCGTAGTCCCAAGAAACATCATATGTTCCGCGAGATGTTTGATATATCCAAAATTCTATAGTATGATTGTTTGTGCCTAAAGTAAAAACACTGCTGGTAGGAACTGATAAATAATTGCTTCCATTAAACTGCACACTATTGCCCGCCGATATTGTGGTGCTGTTGTTATTTCTATTTAAATATTTTATAGGCATATGATTTTATGAGAATATTAACTTTTTCATTTGTTCGGTTGTAACCGGTTCTTCTTCACGTATGCGAATAATTCGTATGCCTTTTTCAGCAGCCATTTCATTCTTTAACTTGTCAACCATAACACTTCTTTTTTGAAAAGGATATTTACATTCTGCTTCACTCTTTGGATGCCAGAACGATCCATCAAATTCAAATAAAATATTTTCATCTGGTAAAAATGCATCATATATTTTTCCACCCATAGGATATTGAGGAACATAATATACGCCAATGTCTTTGAGCATCATATAATACTTACGCTCAAGCGATGTAAAGTTGGCACTTGGCTTTAATGTCTTTTTTATGCCGACATGTTTAAGGTGCCGTCTTTCATTCTTGCTTAATACTTGATCTAATATAGAAAATGATTTCATCCAATATAAATTCCGAGTGGAATGCGTTGTAGAGTTTCGTTCATTTGTCTGGCTTCTTCGGCACGCATTTCCATTTGTGCCTTTCTTCCAGTTGCTTCAAGATTTTCACGCAGTTGAGTTATTAAATCGGTTTTTTCTGCCGCTGCTTCTTGACGAAGTTCTCCACCGTCTAATGTAACTTCTGCACCAGGTATTGGAATGGTTTGATATTTTTGACGAATACTACCAAGCACTTCTTTGCACAAAGCAAGAAAATATTTGCGTATCCATTGTCTGCCAACAGAATTGATGTTGCCATATGGAATAACATCATAAGGAACATTGCTATAATCACCAATAACTGGAGATGCTACAATAGAACCAGATGCGTTATAGTATGAACCAGAGTTGCTGATGCCTTGTGAGTTTGTATCTTTTACAAGAGTATACTCAAAGTGCATCTTCATGTTGTATGTTGGAATAGGAAATATTTTTACCTTGTTGTTTACAAGTTCAAATCCATAACCCGACTTTCTTACCAAGTCATTAAATTCAATTGCTTGCATACGCAGCAAATCTTCAAAGATTGGTGTCATCAAAAATTGTGTAGCAGGAGAATAACCAGCAAAGCCCATTTCATTAAGAACATTGCTATAACTCATACCTGTCATACTAAATGGATCATAGATACGAGCAGCTGCCGGTGGCATTTCGTGGAATATTCTACGAATTTCAATACGATCAAAACTTTCACTTACATCACCCCACAATGCTTGTAGGTCATATGATTGTGTACCTGCTGATAAATTTACATATCCTTTTTTCCAATCAACGGTTCCACCAACGCCAAATTCTGTACCATATCCTTCACTCAATTTAATCAACAACGGCAATCCACTTCCTTCTACACTTGTTTGTGTTAAATTTACATTTGCCGAAGATCCTTGCAATACACCCATGTTGTTGCGAATGTTAAATTGATTTACTTGAGCACTATATTCAAAACATGCTTCTTCAAAGCACGCATAAAAATTGGTGTCAATCATTTCAATGTCTGTGATTGGATAACCAAGACGAGTTGCTGCCCAACTTGCCGCAGCCGGTGCATCTTTTTTGAACACAATATCACTATCATACCAACCAAATGGTGTACTTCCTGTAACAATGGCAGAACCAGAACCTGGCCATCTTACGCGATCTTGATCTACTGTATAATTGATTGATGTGTCTGGCATATGCTATGTTCCAATATATGTTATAGGTATAAATATATAAATACACAAGAAAGAGTACTATTGCCCGAATATACTACAATATTTATTATACAATAAAGAATACCCGTTTTGGTATATATTTATAATATATATGGCTATAATCAAACTTAAAGACCTGTTACGTGAACATAAAATAATTGAAGTTGTGGCAGACGTACCTCCAGAAGTAAAGATCGTAGCACCATATGCTCATCATGCATATGCCAAACCTGCATCAGATAGTGCTGGCAAGCCATATACCCAATCTAATATTGATTTTAGTGGCAATGGTAAGAGTTCAGAGTCAAATTTAGAAACAAAGGTTGTAAACATCGTTAAACGCTTTGAGAACAGCGTTGATAATCCACGCGGCGGATATAATAAAGCCAAGAAACTTTGGTTTCCTCATAAAAGCCTAGAAGGTGGCAGTGATACAATTGCTTATGGTCACAAAATACAAAAAGGCGAAAATTTTAGTAAAGGATTGTCTGATGCTGATGCATTAAAATTATTAGAAAAAGATGTTGGCAAAAAACTAAATGTAGCAAAATCTCAAATAAAAAACTTTGACACATTGCCATTAACGGTTAGAATTGCCGTACTAAATGCATTATATCGCGGCGACATGGGACCAAAAACAATGAAATTATTAGATCAAAACAAGTTTGCTGATGCTGCAAGAGAATATCTAAATCATAGAGAATATAAAACCACAGGCAACAAAGGCGTTAAAAAACGCATGGAGTGGAATGCTACGGTATTTAAGAACGCTGCATAAAATCTATGTTAAAGAGTATTCCATTAGAATCTCCGATCAGTAAAATTCCAATGCAAGCATATAAGTGGTTTATTGGAAAAGAGCCACTTATTGCCAAAGTTATACAAAACAAACCAGAAGCCCAAATTCGTCTTACTTGGCTGTCAGAAGGAAGTCTACATTATATTATATCACAACACCAAACTAAATATTTTGGACCGGGCGGTAATCCAGCCGAAAAAGAATTGTATAAGGAGTTTAGATTATATCTAAGTCGCTTGAGTCCAATGTAATTAAAAGCGCTGATCAAAATTTGAAACAAATGTTATTATAATTTGTCAAACACAAATATGAAAAGTATTAAACTAATAGCACTATTAACATCAACCTTGCTAGTATCAGGTTGTGTTGCACCAACACGCAATGTGTATGTTTATGACACACCTGCTATAACACCAGTATATATTGTACGCCCAGCTCCTATATACTGGAACTTACATATGGGCTGGTATCGCGGTGGTTATCATCGCCATGGTCCTTGGCGCAGATGAAATCACTTCTGGATTATACCCGACCACTCTTTTGGATTTGCCTTGGCAGATTCCAAAGCCTTTTGCAATTTTTCGGGCATCTTTGGGTTAAAATTGATGCCTGTCTTTTGCTCTACTTCTTCTATAGACACGATATATTTGGGTAAGTCTGCCACTGGTAGTGCTGTGTTTGGAAAGTAAAAAGCAATAGATTTGTGGCTAGTGGCATCAATAACAATTTTCCACATATAATCTGGAATACCAACTTTGCGTTCTCCAATTGATTTGTAATCTTTGTTATATGTCGTTCCGGATATAACATAAATATCTTTGCCTTCTAGCACCCACATACGCACAGCTGTTTCTAGTTGTTTCCAAATACCACGATTGTGATTTGGAACTTGAGGAACCATGTTGCTCAAAAAGAAACTTTCACTCATAGCTTCGGCTGTGTGAGTATTGTCGCCAGCAGGAACTAAGTGACCACGATCAAATGGATTGCCAGCATAGTCACTCAAAGTAGATTGATGTGCTGGCGGTATTGCTGGATCTGGTCTAAAATCATCCTTGCGTTTGAATGTACCATTTATTTTTTCTTTGGTTACATGCTCTACAACATATTCTGCGGTCTTTGTATCATAACGATAATGAATAGCATAATTATTTTTTATGATATACTGATTGTCTTTTACTATTTTGCTAACCGGCGCTCCGTTATAAACAAGTGAACTTGCTTTGTCATCAATCGGATTAGCGATTGAAATAGCTGCTAATAATATAAACAAACCGGCGAAACGATAATGTGTTTTCTTCATAAATGTTATAGATATAAATATTGTTTATTACGATCAAAGTTTGGTTATTACCGCAACTTTGTCATTACACTCAAATACTACAGATGAAATATTTTTTGAGATATATTCATTTTCTTCTTGGGTCAAAAATGAGCTAACAAACTCACCTGTATTTTGCCAATTCTTTAATACAACTATTGTACTGTCATTTGGGTTTTTATTAAAATGTTGCATGTTGCAAGTATGCAAATCTTCAATTATATAAAGACCACCGCTTTTTACACACGAAAGTAATACTGCTAATGTTATTTGATGTGTGTGCATAAAGTGCGCACCATCTTCAACAATATAATCAAATGTATTGTCGCTAGGAATCTTAATCATAGTTTCTCTGACTGTTTGTTCTATTTGATAAAACTTTTCTAGCATAGTTTCATCAATATTTTTTAAGCAAGCTGGATTATGATCGGCAGCAAATAATTTCATTTGTGGATTATATTCTTTCCACATACGCAATGATGCTCCTTTGTCTATTCCTATTTCTAACAGGTTATAACTTCCTGTTTCTGGAATATATTTGTCATATACTAAAGTATATGAGTGCTTTTCTTCAAACTCTGTTCCTTTGTCTGTCTTATGCTTATTAGCAAGTATTGTTAGTTTATTCATATATACATAAATATACGGGCACAAAAAAAGACCGCCCTTTCGAGCGGTCTTCTTTATAAAATCTCCGTTTAAGAGATGAACTATTATACTTCGTCCAAGTTGCCGATGACGATCTTGCCGTAAAATTCCGGGCGGAGGATCTTCTTGGCATAACGTGTCATCACGCCACGACGTGGTGTGAAGTTCACTGGATCGTACACCAATGGTGTTTGGATTAGTGGGATGTATGGAGCGTAAACAGCGCCGGTTTCTAGGAAGTTTGTTCCACGGAAACCTACCAACATAACGTTGTCTGTCATGTATGGGTTCTTGTATACTGTCCAACGGTTGCTTAGAGCGCCAACCTTGGCTACGCCCATTGCGAACTTGGCTTGGTCGCCGTCCGTGTTGGTGGTGAAGCCTGGGATGGATTCGATGATTGTAGCTACGTCTGGAGAGCAAACTAGGAAGTTAGCGCCGCCACGTAGTGTCAATTGGTGAATCTTGTTCGAAACTTTTTGGATCTTGTTGCCAAGAGTTTGGAACCATGTGCTCTTTACATAGGCTGTGCGATTTGCAGCTGTGTCTTGGAACTTGCCAAGAGAAGCATTGAATTCACTGCCAACGCGAGCTGACCAGTATTCTGTTGTAGCAGCTGGAGCAGCTGTTACTAACATGTCAAGGATTTCTAGATCGATTTCCATCGAGACGTATTCCGATAGAAGAGCTGTTAGCTCGGCTTCGGCGTCAATCGAGTGGTAGGCGTTCAAGTCTTGAGCCAATTCTGGTGTCCAGACGGCCTTTAGCTTACGAGTTTTAGCAACGATGGCTTCGCTCTTTAGCTCTAGGTTAACTTCTGGAATACCGATGTCGTTTGCTACGCCTGTGGCGTTTGGCAATCCGGCACCTTGATCTTCGAAGTCGCCACGTGAAGTAGCTTCTGGTTGCTTGTGGTAAGCAACTAGGACCGAAGGAGTGGCACTGATACCAGAACCGGAAACAACGAATGTTACGATGTCGGTAGATGTGTCAACAGTTGTGAATGCTGGGTAGAAATCAACGATTCCGGAACCAGAAACGGTGAAAGCGCGGATGCCTGTTGCATCGTAGCCTGTACCGGTCAAGTCAGCGGTGATGCGCATGATTTGGCCATCAGAAACGGAAGCAGAAAGTTCTGGAACGAACTTTGCATTCAACCAAGAACCGGTTGTGGACGTGCCAGTAACGGTTGTTGTTTGATCGTTCATGGTGTAACCGAAGCGACCTTGGCCGTATAGACCATTGACAGCACTATCGGTCGATCCCAACTTTGTGCCTGTGCCACCGAACAACGATTGACCGTTGAAAGCTGGTTTACCGGCTTGGTTTGAACCGTATTTGAAGTCTAGATAGAATACTAGACCGGAAGGAAGATTCATTGGTTGAACCGAAACGAATTCCTTAGCTGCGATTTCAGCAAACACACGGCGAACTAGTGGGAGAGCAACGCCAGCCCATTGTTCAGAATTAGCGGAGGTACCTGTGCGGGTAGCTTCGTCAATTAGTTGTTTTGCTTGATTTTCCAAAAGGATGGACATATGGGATTTTTCCATATCGCCCTTTACGCCTTCTAGAAGACCGGTCTTTTCCCACTTGGAGACTAGACCACGTGTTTGAGACATTAGCTGAACCATTGGGTTAGCTGTCTCGTTTAGTAGTGATTTGATATCTGACATAATTTTATTTCCTATATTTGTTGTTGATTTGGTTTACTTACGAATACCGGCAAGCTTTTGGAAGCGGTTTGCCATGATGGCTCCTTCTGTCAAAACTGCGGCCTTTGTCGGTTTTGTTGATGCTACTGTTTTCGAAGCTAATCCTTCGGTGATGGTTTTGACTGTTTGAGATACAACTTTTTTAGGAGCTGCTTCAACTGTCTTTTTGCCACCGAAATTGAATGATTCGGCTAGGGTTGCGTATACGAGTTTGGCTTCACGAACCGATTTCGTGAGGTCAAATGATTCGATAACTTTCAGTTTTTGCTCATTGTTTAGGCTGGCTTGCTTGAACAATTTGTTCGTGTAAAGCAGCTTGGCATTGAGCAGGTTAACTTCATTGATACGGTCCCGTAGATAAACGACTGCGCTACGGTATTCTGCTAGTTCCTTTTTCAACGAAATGTTTTCTTTGACGGTTTCTTTTTCTTCTTTTTCGTCTTCTTCTGAATCTTCTGATTTGCCAGCTTTCTTGGCTTGGTAATCAGCTAGACCCTTTGGAAGTTTGCCTTCTTCGACTGTTTCTTCTTCGTCATCGGCGTCTTTATCGTCCGTTTCAGATAGAAGTTCGTTTAGGTCAAGTTCTTCATCAGCATGGGCTTCTGGAGCGGCTTCTTCTTGAGGAGCTGCCATTTCGTCCATACCAACTTCATTTAGTCCGTCTTCTAGTTCCTTTAGGATTTCGTCAAGAGAAGATTCATCGACTTCTTGGTTGTCGTCTTCTTTCAAAGCGGCTGTACCTGTGTCGTTCTTCTTTTGTCCCTTGGATAATTCATTTGAAGCACCTTGTGGGTCTTCTGTGTTGTGACCAGCTGTTGTCTTTGTGTAGTCGGAAGAAGCTTTCGCATCTTTCTTTCCTGCTGGTAGAGAACCCTTGGTAGCTAGTTTGGTTGCGTCAACAACCATCTTCTTGCCTGGGTCTTCTGTTTTGTGACCTGCTGTGGTCTTCTTGTAATCAGAAGAAGCTTTTTCGCCTTCTGTGAAGATGTCAGTTTGTTGAACTGGGTCAACGTGACCTTGTCCTAGAACTTCTTCCATGGCTTCTTCTTCTGTTTGTTCTTCACCAACTGGAACAGCTGGTTCTTCGGCCATGGCTGGCTCGCTGACAGGTGCATTTGCATCTGGAGCTGGGGCCATCATCGCGGCGTCTTGAGCGGCGTCTGCGTGAACTTCTTCACCAGCACCGGCTTCCATTCCAGCGTCAACTGGTAGTGGAGCTTCTTCTGTTTCGGCACCTTCAACTTCGGCACGTAGCTTTTCAGAAAGCATGCTTTGTAGTTTTGGAGCGAAGTGCTCTTCTAGAGCAGCTTTAGCATTTGATAGAGCAGTAGCGCGAACGGCTTTAGCGTCGGCAATTGCTTGTTTTAATAGATCTGACATAATAGTTTTAATCCTTTTTGGGTTATGAAACTATTAGAGTTTCAAGATAAATTGATACTGCCTCGCATTGAAGAACAACGCATTTTATAATAATAAATATATATGTATTTACAAAAAATACAAAATATTTTACTTTTTTAATTATTTCTTGTTTATCTTAGAAATCGCCATTGCACCTTCTTTAAGGTCTTTGATTTCAAAATAACGACTCAAAACGTGTCCACCATCTTCGTATAATGCTTCCATACGTTGTTGGATAGTGTGGGCTTCTTTAGCAAGCTTGTTGAATTCTTCACTAACACGACGCAATTGCTTCATGTTTTCATTGATCGTCTTTTTATCAAACCAGTCGTCAACTTCACTTAGAGTAAATTTTTCAGCAGCTTCTGTAATCTTGCTTAGTGTATGAGCAATTTCCATTAAATTATGCTCGCGGCGAAGATGATTGCCATATTCATTATAGCTTCCGATAGCTGACAAAGCAGCTTTCTTTTCTTCCATGGTCCATTCCTTTTGTTCAGCCGGAACCATTTGTTCTACACCTTCGATTAAATTTCTTAGTTTTAGTACGTTCATAAATTTTAGGCTTCTGGTGTTTCTTCTGGTTGTTCTGCTTGTTTTGTTGCCATTGTCTTCATTGAAGATAATAGTTCAGGCATACCAGGTATTACTCTGTATGTAGCAGTTTCTTCTGAAAATGCGTTCATATCTTCTGGAGTTGTAATCTTTAGTTTTTGTACCATTTCGCCAGCAAGAGCATCAATTGTGTTGGTCTTGAAGGCGTGGTCTAGGATTTTACCTAGCAAAAATTGTGTACCAGCGCCAGAACCAAGTTTGATATAAGAATGTTTTTTGATTTCTTTTTCAGCTTGATCTTTTTCGGCTTTGGCTTTTTCTAATTCAGCTTTTGCTTCGGCAGCATCGGCTTGTGCTTGGTCGGCATCTTCTCCGCCAGCATCTGGCGATTCTGCACCAGCGTCTGGTGCGGATGCTTCTGGTGCGTCTGCACCTGCGTCTAGAGTTGATTTTTCTGCTTCTGGAGCAGCATCTGGTGCTGGCAATCCATCTGCTTTTTCATCACCGGTGTCAGCAGCTGGCTCTTCTTTTTTCTTGTCGCCAATAGCTTCTTTCTTTAATGTTTTCTTTACAACTTTTTTATTTTTCTTAGCTTCTTCAAGCACATTCCAACCAATGTCTGTAATGCGGCCTTGTGTAGCCTTTTGAGATATACCAGAAATAAGTTGTTTTAGAAAAGGATTGGTGATCTTGTTGTTCATATGTGTATAAATATATATCAATTTATGTAAATTGCGTAAAATTACTTCTTTGGTTCCCAGTAACGACCTTTGCCAAATGTTCTTTCAGCGGAACTTACCATGCTTTTTTCTCTATCACTAGCAACGGATATAATATTTTTGTCAAATTGATGCTTGACTCCAAATTTTCCGCTTTTGAATTGAGTTAATCCTAGTCTCTTAGCTTCTTCTTCTTTTCCAGACGGAACTTCAAAGAATGTAATACCTACCATATTTGATCTATTAGAATGTCCATAACTAGGTCTGTTATAACGCGATCTTTCTGCTGCGTCTTCTCTATCATAGACATCGCCTGTGTGGCGTAGTTTTTCTTCTTCGCCTTCTTTCATTAATCTCTTAGCAATTTCGCTTAATTTTATTTTCATAATCTCTTAACGAATTTCTGATAGAATATCACGAATGATGCCTTCGATTTTTAGATATTTGTTAATGTCTTTTTTGTCTTGAGTACCACCGATCAACTGTTTGTTGTGGTTGATACCTTCGGCAAGATTCATATAAGCACCGCGAGTAGATGGTGATGATACAAGGTCAAAGCAAAGCAACTCAAAGTCGTCTTGTACTTCAACAGTATTTTCATTTACATTACGAACACTACCCAATCCACGGCTACTGATACCGATACGGATATTGTTACGAATCAAATCGCGGGCAATATTACCACTTGGAGTTGTTAAAATTTCAATTGTACCTACGACAGTATCACCTTCCCAGTGACATTCTGTAACGTTATGGCACACATTCTTTAGATTGATGATGCTTGATTCTGGATGGTCAAGTTCGCCAAGAGCACGACGCTCTTTGATAATTTGTTGATACTTTTCAACTTCACGCTCTAATACTTCGCGTGGATATACACGACCGTTATGATTCTTTTCACCGGCTTTTTGAGCGGGCCTTTTAGAACCAACGGACCATTTGTGTTTGCTTTTGCTTCACTCAACATTTGTGGAGTGATATCAAAAGGAATAAAATCTACTAATAGTTGTTTGCTCATGTTAGTTTTGTGGTACAATGTTTCGTTTTGATGCAATGCCCATTGTTTGTGGGTATTTGATTCCGCCAACTTGACCTTTGCCAAGTGAAGATTGCATTGTTGGGGCTTCTTGACCATAGCCATCAACTTCAATTTGAGAGTCGTCTAAGTAATATTCAGATTCTGCTTCGTTACCTTCTTTACCGGAGAATACAATATAGTATTTGTCTTTCATATAACGAACATCAATTCTGCTTACTGGGAAAGAGTATTCTTTTTCAATTTGACCAACAGAGCCTTTTGATGCTTTAACAACAACACTCTTTTTTAAGAATTGTTTACTTAGTTCATCAACAAGTTTTTTTACAGCGGCGTCTTCTTGCTTTTCAAGTGATAGTTTAAAATTTTTGAAAGTATCAGAAATATCAATCATCTTAGCATTCGGCGATGCTGGCGGTTGTGTTGCTGTTGGTGAACGGCCCGGTGCTTGTGGAGCAGCCGCAGATGGGTTGTTGCCCCATGTATCTTCACTTAGTATTTTCTTGGCAATGTCTGTTAGATTCATAGATTTATTATTTTCCCATTCTGTTGATACGATTAGCAATTTCCTTCAAACGACTATGAATTTCTTTCATGTCTGGTTGAGTACGTGCCCACAAACTTTTGGTTGGCACATCTGCTTCTGTCTTTAAGCGTTCGCAGATGTTTAATAGATATTCAACTTCACCAAGCATTTTCTTGGCTTGATTGATTCCATATGAAATCTTGGCATGATTCTTCATCATGTCACTTTCTTTAAAATTACGATAACGGCTGCGACCTTCCATGATGCCAACATCGCGGCGAACGGTTAGTCTTTCACCTTCGCCAACTGTGGTATCATCTGTGTCTTCTTTGCCTACAACTTTGCCGCCTGGCATAGAACGTTCGGCTGTTTTCTTTTTGCTTTTATGACCACGAAATGCGGCAGGAGTCATATAACCACCAACGGCACCCGTTGCTGTCATTTCTTCAATGACTTCTTCAACTAATTCACGGATGATTTTTTTGGCGTTGTTCATTATTTTATTTGTCTCAACTCTTTAATAAGTTCATAGCTCAACATAAGTGCCATGATTTGATTTTCCTTAACAAGAGTTCCTTTGGTTACTTTATCCAACTGATTGAGTGTTTCATCAAGTTTGATGCGAACAACTTCATTATTAACTTTGCTCTTCAACTCGCTGATTTCTTGACGAACGAGTGGAACTTCTTCATTGATATATTGACGAAGTGAGTTAGTATTGCTGATATTGTTGATATATTCGCGAATAAGAATCTTTTGCTTGTCGTCCAAGCCTTTGTATTTTTCATTGAATGAATCAACAAGCAACTTGTAAGCAAGTAAACGAACATCTTCGTTTTGTTGTTGATATACTTTGACCAAATCTTTCTTTTCATCTTCGCTAACCAAACGAGTTGGTGTTTTAGCGGCGGCAATGCTTTCAACAATGCAATTACGAGCTTTGAAAATTTCACGAGGATCGCAATCAACGGCATTTACAGACTCTTCAAAAATTTTGTAGATAGAAGCTAAAAGTTTATAATTGCTGATGCTACCTTTTAAGAAATCATCCAACGGATAGTTGCTACGAATTTCTCTGATAAGATTATACTTTTGTAAATTTAAAGCTCTTTCATCAAGCTTGCGGCGACTCTTAACAATGGTTTCAAGCAATCTATCAGCAGATGATTGATCCTTGGTTTTTTCTTCCATTATAATACGATATAGTCTGTTTTCTTTGCCGAGTTCCGTTGATTCTGAAAAATAATTACGCAAAATATTATTTGCTTTTGAGTCTTCTTGACCGTTAAGAATGTCGGCGGTTACTTGTCTGACAAGCAGTTCAAATAAAATGCCAGCATTCTTATATTTCGAGTGTTTAAGCTTCTTCATACAGTTTTATTATTTATAAATATGTGCGTGGGTGATAAAAACTCAATATTTAGAGCGGTTTATCTTCGTTAATGAGATTGGATTCGTCTAATATAGACTTTTCTTCGGTTATTACCTTCTTTTCTTTATTATTATATTTGGTCATTAGTGACTGCTTTATATGCTTTAGATCTTCATCCATACTTAAAGCAGAACCTCTGTATATATGACGGGTAGAACGCTCTGTTCTTGATTTTTCTTTATTTTGACCATTGCCAAGAGGATCTTCGCCTCTGGTCTTATCAAACCCGTGAGTATATTTTTCTTTGTTGCCGGTTTGGTCCCGAATACCTTGTTCTCTTTCGCGGCGAGTTTCTTCGTCAAGTTCTTGACCTTCCGGTTCTTTTATTTCTTCCAATGGAGGAAGACCTGGTACTTCGCCACCTGCGTCCCCACCCGCCTCACCACCCGCATCACCACCTGCTTCTCCGCCGATATCAGTCAAGCCACCTTCACCGGCTTTTTGTTTACTTGTGGCAGGATCATTACCTTCGGTGGTAATCTGCTCCATTCTCCACGCTTCTTTCTTGTCCTTGATAACGTCGCCTTGTATGCTTTCGATGTCATCGCCGGACATATTAAATATTTTATTGTATATCCATTTTTTACTGAACATACTAGCTTCCATCATATCACTGGCCAAGTTGACTTTGTTTTGCCAGATTTCTAATTTTTCTTGTTCGAAGATTGTGGATGGATTGCTTAATTCCAATTCAAAGTCTACAAGAGATGCGTCTTGATAACCTTGTACATACAAGTGAACAATAGCAATCTTGGTCAATTCAGAAACGATGATACGTTGAATACGACCGATGGTGCGAGCAAAACGAACGTCTTCGGCAGCAAGAGTTGCCTTACCAGAAATACTTTCATCATAGCCCAAGAATGCCTTTGGAATTTTTAAAGCAGCCATCATCTTGTTGCGAACATATTCCAAGTCATCAATGCCGGTAAATTCCATGCCTGGTAATGTATCAATCTTGGTGCCGCTATCACTGCCACGAACGGGTAGATAAAAGTCTTCTACCATGTTGTTCAAATTAAAGCGTAGGTTATAATCACCTGTCTTTTCGTCAATATATGGAACCTTCTTTACTTGAGAAATAATCTTTTGCATCGCTGGATCAATTTCCGATGGAGCAATGTTGCCAACGTCGATAGAGAAGATACGCTTTTCTGGCGCTCTCATGATACGATGAATTAACATTGCATCTTCCATAAGACTTAATTGTTTCCATACACGACGTGCTGGTTCAATCATACTCTTACCATATGGCAAGAAATTACTATCACTTAGCAAACGAAAATGGGCTATTTCAAAGTTTTCATATTCCATGCCGCCGCCCGCGCCGTCATGTTGATACTTTACATAGTTTAAATTCTTTGGGTCACTGCCTTCAACACGAGTAAGTTCATATGGACTGATTGGATGAACCATATATACACCATACTCTGGTGATATTTCCAAACGTAGAAAGAAGTCGCCATATTTACACATGTTGCGAGTCCAACTCCACATATTAAACTCAACATTCAAGATGTCATAAAACAAATTGTTTAGAATCTTTTTGATGTTTTCATTCTTACTGCGAATGGTTAATACTTGACCAAACTCACTTGGCACAAGACATTCATCGCTGTAAATGTCTAGAGCGGACGCGATGATAGGGTCCATGTCCATAACGTCATAATCTCTAAACAACTCTAAACGCGATGCTTGATATGCCATAGACATATCGCGGTTGTGTAGATTATATGTTGAACTTCTTAAGCGATTAAAACGGTCGCGTAAACTGTTTCTATCTGTAGCATACTGAATTTCATCAGTATCAATAATTTTTAGATTTTTTCCGCCCACTGCACGAACAATAACGTCCGTGGAAAACATCTTTTTTAACCGTGTGAATAAGTCTTTTTGTTCAGCCATAAGTAATGTATATATATG
>Ga0114982_1000660_pt1 | contig 18324 bp, 13 predicted proteins | sample Shrwel_input2_FT_FD_87183 | JGI IMG/M metagenome (GOLD analysis project Ga0114982, IMG submission 87183) | Subsurface microbial communities from deep shales in Ohio, USA - Utica-3 well 1 S input2 FT | ecosystem: Environmental > Aquatic > Deep subsurface > Shale gas/oil reservoir > Produced... | reverse complement strand
TTTAGACGTTTACAATCTAAAAAAAGGAAATTTCACCATCAAATCTTATTGGTCTGAAAACGTAGGAATTGCCAAGGGAATTTCTATCGACGGTAATTTAGCTACCGAAGACATTGAAAAAGCTGCCGTGGTAGTTTCTGCCAATTATCTGAAAATAAAAAATGAAATCGGCGTACTGGACAATAACATTTTTATTGTAGGCTCATCTGGCGTTGCCATGGCCAAAAACTCAAAGGACTTAATTGACAAAATCAAACAAGCTACCAATAAAGACTTAGAATTTATAGATGCACAAACTGAAGGAAGAATGTTGTTAAAAGGCTGTATTCCTCCGGTAGATTATGAAAAATCAATGGTATTGGATATTGGAGGTGGAAACACAAAAGGCGGCTATGTTGATATTTACAACAATGAAAACTTTGTGTTTTTCCCTTTAAGCATCAACTACGGAACTGTAACCTTTACCGAAGCCATCCTAAAAAAAACTGGCCGAGACGATATTGGAGAGTTCAACCAAAAATCGTTTGGAATGTTACCCCTTTTAAGAGAGCAAGTAAATGCCATGTACAACTCTAAACCAGTAGCACTGGAAAAAGACAAAATATACATGTCAGGTGGAGCTGTATGGGCATTCTACACATTATTTAATGGAGAGGCAAAAGAACAATTTAACGAATTTAAACTAGAAGATGTTCTTAATTATGATGCCGTTCTTAAAAACAACTTTAAAAAATTCGAAGATTTAGCCAAAACCGACAAAAATGTTGATCGTGTTTTAAAAACCTATTCTCAAAAATACCTAATCTCCGGAAGCAATATTTTGTTGGTTTGTTTGGAAGCTATTCCTGATATTAATGACAAAAAATTATTTTTTGCCAAGGAAGGGCAAATTGCTTGGTTGGTATCCTATGTGGTTGATCGTTCTAAAAAAGTAAAGAAAATTTACTAATTCCAATTTCCAGAAAAATAGCAAAACCGATTGTTAGCCAACCATCGGAATGGATTTTAAACCAATTGTATGAAAAGTTATTTGAAAGCCTATATTGATAATTTTAGGGGTTTTTCAAGAGAAGTATGGGTGTTAACTTTAATCACCTATATCAATCGTGCAGGAGCCATGGTCATGCCTTTTTTGACCAAATACCTACATGATAGCTTTTCGTTTAGTTTGACTGAAATTGGTTGGATGTTAGTTTGTATTGGTGCAGGGGCTTTATTTGGTTCGTGGATTGGAGGCAAGCTTACAGATAAAATAGGCTTTTACACCATTATGCTTTCCAGTTTATTTTTAACCGGATTCGGAATCATATCCCTAATGTTTCTGTATGATTTTGTAGAAATATGCATTGGTTTATTCATCATAACCGCCATCGCCGACATGTACAAACCGGCCATGTATGTCGCCGTTTCTACGTTCACCAATAAAAAAAACAGAACGCGTGCCTTGACTTTAATTCGCTTAGCGGTTAATCTCGGAATTGTTTCAGGCCCTGTTATTGCTGGATTATTAATTCAAAAAGACAATTACGACCTACTCTTCTGGATTGATGGTCTTACCTGTGTAGTTGCCATAACTACTTTTATGCTAATGATAGATGAAACAAAAATCTACAAAGCCAGAAAAAAATTATTACGAAAAAATAAAGACAAAAAAATTATTGCTCAGGCCGTAAAATACGACAGCAATTTCATCTTATTTTTATTTGCCAGTTTCCTGACAGCCTTTTTATTTTTTCAATTGTTTACCACAATACCGCTTTACAATACCGAAAAATTAAAATTAACCGAATTGCAAATAGGATTGCTTTTGGCTCTTAACGGCTTAATTATTTTCCTTTTTGAAATGCCTTTGATTGGGTTTTTAGAGCGAAAAGATTATAAAGACACCAAAATTATTTTTTTAGGATCCATATTTATGACCTTGGGCTTTTTCTTTTTATTGCTTTCTAAATCAATCGCAATCATGGGGCTTTCTATATTTTTCATTACCATTGGCCAAATCCTTTTATTCTCCTTTTCAAATACATTTGCCTTTACCAGAGCCGTAAGTGGCCATGAAGGAAAATATATGGCCTTGTACACGATGAGTTTTAGTTTGGCGCAAATGGCGAGTCCAAAAGTTGGTTTCACCATTATTAATAGTTTCAATTATTTTTCAAATTGGTTGTTTATGGCCGTAATCGGGTTAATTGGGATTGCCTTATATTACATTCTGGATAAAAACATTAGACAAGAAACGCTAATCAGAAAGCCAAAGTAACGCTACAAACACATTTACAATAAACCAAATTATGTCGAAAAAACTAAAGAAAAAGAAAATCAATGACAGTTTTAAAGTGTTGATTATTTTATTAACCACCACTTTACTGGCTAGCTTTTTCTATATCTACAAAATGTCTGACCGATCAAAAAAAGTCATTATTTCGCTACGACAAGAAAAAATGGAATTGGTTAACGAAAAACAAGCCATTCTTGCCAATCTGGAAAAATCTAAAATTTATCTGGAACAAGCCCTTTCCAATAAATCGGCCTTAACCGATCAATTGAATAAGGAAAAAGAAAAAGTCAATCAATTAATTGCCCAATTAAAAAACCTAAAAAATACCGAAATAGACAACATCCAAATTGAACAGTTCAAACAAAATGCAGAAAATAGTGATACCAAAATCACGATGTTAATTAAAGAATTAAACAGTTATAAAAGGAAAGTAGACAGCACCAATGTGGTTCTTAGAAAAGAAAGAAAGGCGAATGACACTTTAACAAAATCAAACAAAAAACTGTATAACAAAATCAACGAAGCCTCCAAACTGTATTTCTACGACTTAAAAATTGATCCTTTGAAAGTTAAAAGCTCGGGAAGCCAAGTAAAAACTGAAAAAGCTAGTAGAGTAAATGTCATCAAGGTAAGCTTTATGATTGCCGAAAATGATTTGGTAAAAGCCACAACCAAAGAATTTTACATCCAAATTATAGACCACAAAAACAACGTGATTGGAAGTAAGAAAGTAGAAAATTTCGGAAATGACATTTTAACCTACAGCGCCGCTTCAAAAGTAAAATATGACAGCAAGACGATAAAAGTAGAACAGGAAATTCCAGTTACTGAACTTGAAAAAGGATCCTTCTTTATCAATATTTTCGACAAATCTAAACTGATCTTAAACACTACGTTAAACCTAGACTAGTTAAAAAAAACATAAATAACCGTGAATAATCCGCCCAGTGCGGATTATTTTAGTTTATGCACTATCTTTGGCCTAACAATAAACTTTTGATGAAACTGCATAGAAATTTACTCCTTCCATTTCTTTTTCTTACTGCTTTCTTTTCTGTGACGGCACAAGAAAAACCCGAAGCAGTTGTTCAAAAAATCATCAAAAACAAAAACACCAATCAACCTCAAAATTTTCAACTCACCAGCTACAATAAACTTATAGTAACGGCCAATCCCAAACTGGTTGACGGACGTATCGACTCTGTTTTTGTAACTAAAAAAAAACAACGGGTTTTAAAAGAAATTGATTCTTCCGATTATAACTTTAAAAAAATTATTGCCAAACAACACCTGTATCAAACTGAAAAAATATCAGTAATCACCCGAAATGATTCACAGACCAAGGAAGAAATTCAATCGACCAAAATGGCCGGTTTTAAAGAGCCTATCTACGAATACTTTTCTTTTCAACTACACCCCTTTTCCTTTTATGACCCCAAAATTACTTTAGTTGAAAAGGAATATACCAATCCTGTTTCTGAAAAGGGACTTCGAATTTACAACTTCCAAACATTGGTAACAACAGTCTTTAATACTCGCAAAATTATAATTATTGCCTTCGAGCCCAAACACCCTTCAGAAACTGACGAATTAAACGGAAAGTTGTATGTAGACGCACAACGATTTAGCATTGCCAAAGCAGAATTAAAACTCCAAGGAAAAATAAACATCACTTCAATTCACCATTTTGAATTCAACGAAAAATTAAACAATTGGTTTCCTAAAAAAGCAATCTTATCCATAAAAAAAGGGAACAGCAAACACCCCATAAAAATTTTAGGCGAGACCATTACTTTTGAAGGAACTGATGCGAAATTTAATCCATTAGGCAAAAAATATGCCTCTGACTTCCTTGAAATCAAATCGGAAACTCAATATTCGCAAATCACTTTTGGAATAAATACAACCATAAAAAAACCACATATCGCCATCGAGGTGAGCGAAAAAGCGATACACCGAAAAGAAGATCTATGGTACTCTTACTTCAGTGATTCTACCGATGTGCGCAGTAAAGCCACCTATGTTTCGCTAGACAGTCTTATTGAAAGCAGAAAAATTGAAAATAAAATAAAAATTGGCCGCAAAATCATTAAAGGCTATTATCCCGTTGGTTTTTTTGATTTCGATTTGCGTTATCTAATCCGGTACAATAACTACGAAGGTTTTCGTTTGGGATTTGGCGGGGTGACCAATGAAAAATTTTCTAAAAATTTCAAAATAGAAGGCTACTCGGTTTACGGAACAAAAGATGGTGCTTTTAAAGGACATTTGTCGAATTCTTTTCGCGTAAACAAAGCCACCGAAACCTGGTTAGGACTCTCCTATAAAGACGATGTTTCAGAAATCGCGAACATCTCGTTTGAAATTGACAAAAAAGGGTTCAAACTATATGATCCCAGACCGTTTAACTTAAGCACTTTTTACAACCACGAAACCTGGAGAGGGTTTGTAGAGACAAAAATCATCCCGAAAGCAGAGGCCTTACTTCAAATCACTCAAAGTTTTATTGAACCCAAATTCAACTACCAATACTTTTTAAATGGTAACACAGCGACCGATTTTAAAGCGACTTTATTGACGACCTCAATTCAGTGGAATCCTTTCAGCAAGTACATGCAAACCCCAAATGGCATTGTAGAAATTGATAAAAGTTTCCCGAAATTCACCTTTCAGTTTTCAAAATCAGTTCCCGATTTATGGAAAAACAGTTATGATTTCGGTAAAGTTGATTTTAGATTGGATTATCAGAAAAAATTCAACTCCAATCACAAAATTTCTTTTTTGTGTGAAGCGGGCTATGCTTTTGGCGACACGCCGTTAACGCATTTATACAATCATTCTCCTAATAATTTAGCCAAAGACAAAATCATTCAGCGGATCACTTTTGCCAGTAAAGACAGTTTTGAGACCATGTATTTTAACGAATTTTTCTCAGACAAATATTTGTATTTACATCTAAAACATCAATTCCCGAAATGGGAAATAGGCCCTCAGGTAAAACCTGTTCTCTCTCTGGTATCCCGTTACGGCATTGGCGAATTAAAAAACAAAGAGCGTCATCTTGGTTTCGATTTTAAAACACTGGAACAAGGATATTACGAATCGGGATTCGAGATGAATCAAATTTTCAAGGGAATTGGATTTACTGCTTTTTACCGATATGGCCCAAATCAACTCCCTTCTATAGAAGACAATATTGCCATAAAATTAAGCGTTCAAATCAATTTAGGGTTTAATAATTAAGACCGAAGGTAAATTACTAAGCCAAATATTATTGGTTTCCACTAATTTTTTCCAGCTGTCTAAACTTACCAGCATCAAATCCTGTTTGACAAGAAAAGAAGCGGTAACTTGTTCTTCTTTTACGAAAGAAATATTATCCGGGTATTCCTTGTCTAACGCTTGTACCGCATTTTTAATCAAATAGTTGTTTTCTATTTGATTTTTTAGATCAACCACATTTACTTTTGAGTTGTTGTTGTAGACAAATTTCTGAATATAATCAACCAGAAAAGCATCTTCCGAGTTGAAAAAAGGGACAAAAATTTTATCTATCGATTGCAATTCGTTGTCCACCAAAATCCCCAGTGGCGTTTTATTTTTAGCAATAATCTGACGGGTTCTTTCATCAAAAATAGAATTTGAAAACAAACCTTCTTTTCCTGTTAATTTATCTAATAACCGATCTGGATTTATAATTCGTGTTGTAAAGCCAATCACTTTTCCCAAGATAGTTCCTTCAAAAATAGACTTCCCTAAACCAACCAGCAACAAATCATAATCACCTTGTTTGGCTATTTCGGCAATATCGTTTTCGATATCGGTAGTCGCTTTAAAAATTGTTTTTATTTCAACATTTAATAGTTTCGATTTTTCTAAAATAGGCTCAAAAGTTTCTTTTTCGTATTCTTCAATATTATACCCGTGAATTTCATCACTCACCGACAAATGCATAGCCGTTAGTGCTGCCCTATCTTTTTGTTTTTTTGTCAAGGCATTGGCTACATTCAATAAGGATTTTCCTTTTTCGTAATTCCCAAAAGAAATCAGTATTTTAAACTTATTGACAGCTTCCTCGATTTCAGGAACTACCAATTCTTTAGTTTTGAATATAAAATTAATTAGATCTAAAGCTGGTCCAGTCATAAAAGTGGTAACTAAAGCCATAATCACCATCATGGTAAAAATTTCTGAAGTCAACACTCCCAAATCATACCCAATGTTCAGCACTACTAACTCCATCAACCCACGAGTATTCATCAAAGCGCCAATCGTCAAACTGTCTTTCCAGCTTTGCCCCACAACTTTGGCCGCAAGAGCACTTCCCAGAAACTTTCCTACTACTGCAACAAGAATGATAAACCCTGTAACTTTCCATAAATACGGGTCATTGATCAAACCAATTTGTGTTCGCAATCCCGTAAAAACAAAGAAAAGCGGGAGCAATAAAATTAGCGCCACGTCTTCTACTTTATCTATAAAAATATTTCTAAATTTAGTAATATCGGGCATGATTGCCCCGGTCATGAAAGCGCCGAATAAAGCATGAATGCCAATAATTTCGGTACAATAAGAAGAGATTATTAAGGTTAAAAAGAATATGGCTACCACTGGTTTGCTCAAATTATCATTGTTCGCATACAGATCTCCCACTCTTTTCAAGAAAGGTTTTACTAAAAACAACATTGTGATTACATACAAAGCAGCTAGACCAATTACGTACAAAGCACTCACAAAAGTCCCCGCTTTTACAATCGCAATTACCACGGCAAGCAAACACCAAGCAGTAATATCGTCGGCCGCAGCACAAGTAATTACAATGGTTCCCAATCGTGTTTTATGAATACCTCGCTCTTGTACTATACGCGCCAACACTGGGAAGGCAGTAATACTCATCGCGATCCCTAAAAACAAACTAAAGGATAAAAACTCAACCCCCACTGGTGCAAACTTATAATACACATAATAGGCCAAAACCATTCCTAAAGCGAACGGAATAACAATACTGGCATGACTAATTATCACCGCGTCATTCGCTTTATTTTTGAGTACTTTTAAGTCCAACTCCATCCCTATAACAAACATAAAGAGAATTAACCCTATTTGGCTTAAAAACTGAAGATTGCCTAATGATTCTAGCGGAAACAATACCTGTGAAAATTCAGGAAAATACATACCTACTACCGAGGGGCCTAAAAATATCCCCGCAATAATCTCTCCGATGACCGAAGGCTGTCCAATTTTTTTGAAAATCCATCCAAAAAAACGGGCAATAATAATAATTGTAATGATTTGCGCTAGCAGAATAGCTAACGGATGTTCTAAATTATGACCTAAAGCTACTAAGAAATCGTTCCAATGGGTGTTTTTTGTATTGGGAGCAATTATTTTTCTACCTATTTCCAGACCTTTACCCTCACCAACGATCCAATACATTAACGTTATAAACGCACCAGTTACCGTAAAATAAAAAACAGCATTTTTAAGTTTTTTCATAATCGAATTCCGCATTTCAATCACAAAGATGACAAAATAACTATTCAAATAAAAACGAAGTCAATAGATTTATTTAAAATTTAAAAGTTTGTTATTATTCACTTTATTTTTAAGGGTTTTATTTACCTTTGTGAGCACTTTTTTACGTATGAAAAAATTATTAAGTATTGGTTTTTGGGAATTTATTGCCCGGGTTATTTTACGAAATAGAATTCTGATTATTGGAATAGTAGCACTAACTACTGTCCTTTTGGCTTCGCAATGGAAAAACATTCAATTTACACATACAGAAGCCAATCTTATTCCTGCCGATGACAAAGTAAACGTTGATTACGATAATTTCTTAGATAAATTTGGTGAAGAAGGCAACCTGATTGTCATTGCAACCAAAGATCCTAAATTATTTACGCCTTCCGTTTTTAACGCGTGGAGCGAAATGATGTCAAGCATCAACACACACAAAGAAGTTGATTTGGTTATTTCGGCAGACAACTTAAAAGTGTTAACAAAAAACGATTCATTAGAGCAATTTACTCTTAGAAACTTAATCGACAAATCACAAGTTGAAAACCAAGCGTATTTAACTCAAATTAAATCCGACTTACTTAACAATTTACCTTTTTACGAAGGTTTGTTATTCAATAAAAAATCAGGAGCCATTCGTTCTGCTATTTACCTGGACAAAAAAATAGTAAACACCAAAGCCCGTAAAGAATACGTTTTAAATAGCCTAATCCCGGAAATAGAAAAGTTTGAAACCAAAACCGGAATAGATATTCACGCTTCGGGAATGCCTTACATTCGTACCCTGAATGCCAAAACCATTATCGACGAAATAGGCTTATTTATCGGTGCCGCTTTATTCATTACCGGCTTAATCTTTTTCTTCTTTTTTCGTTCCTTCAGAGCCACTTTAATTTCATTAATTATTGTAATCATTGGCGTAATGTGGTCTTTCGGATTATTAGGATTACTAGGATATGAAATTACCGTTTTAACCGCCTTAGTTCCAACATTGGTGATTGTCATCGGAATTCCGAATTGTATTTTCCTAATCAACAAATACCATCAGGAATATGCTAAACATGCCAACAAAGCCAAAGCCTTACAACGTGTAATTACCAAAACAGGAACGGCGACGTTAATGACCAATTTAACAACCGCGTTGGGTTTTGCCACTTTTATCGCAACCAATAATGTTTTACTGACCGAATTTGGAGTGGTGACATCCGTAATGATTTTGCTTTTGTATATCTTGTGCATGTTGATACTGCCCGTATTTTTTAGCTATATCCCAGCACCAATCCCAAGGCATTTAGGCCATTTGGAACGAGAATACTTGACTTCTTTTTTCCGATGGATTGTCAACACCGTAAAATACAACCGTGTAGGCGTATACATCGTATCGCTTTGTATGCTAATTATTGGAATGATTGGCATACATAAAATGCGTATTTCAGGAAGTATTCTGGAAGATATGCCTAAAAAAACCGCTTTCTTTGAAGACATTCATTTCTTCGAAAAAGAATTTGACGGAGTCATGCCGTTGGAAATCATGATTGATACCAAGCGTAAAAAAGGCGTGATGAAATTGGCTACTTTAAAACGCATGGAAGAATTGGAAGAAACCATCATGGAAATTCCAGAGCTTTCTAAACCATTATCTGTGGTTAATTTAGTAAAATATTCCAAACAAGCGTATTACAACAACAATCCTGATTTTTACGAATTGCCTACCGCTCAGGAACAAGCTTTTATTTTGACGTATGCCAAAAATGCGACTCAAAATTCTAAAGAAAACCTGATGAAAAGCTACGTAGACAAAACAGGGCAATTTGCTCGAATTACTACTTTTATCAAAGACGAAAATGGCGAAAAAATGGAAGCTATTGAAGCGCAATTACGAGCCAAAGCCGACAAAGTTTTTCCTCCTTCTCGTTATGAGGTAATCATTACCGGAAAACCCTCTGTTTTTCAAAAAGGAACCAAATATTTGTTAGACAACTTACTTTCTTCGTTGTTAATGGCATTCGGACTAACGGCTGGTTTAGTAGCCATTATGTTTCGTTCGTTCAAAATGGTTTTGGTTTCTATTATTCCGAATTTATTACCATTGTTAATGACAGCAGGATTAATGGGCTTTTTAAACATTCCTTTAAAACCATCAACTATTTTGGTTTTCGGAATCGCTTTCGGCATGTCGGTCGACGACACCTTACGATTCCTGGCCCAATACCGACTCGAATTGTCGCGAAACGATTGGAAAATTAAAAAATCGGTTTTCGCCACTTTTGATGATGCCGGAATCAGTATGTTTTACACATCTATCGTGCTATTTTTTGGATTTTCAGTGTTTATGCTATCCAGTTTTGGTGGTACTGTAGCGTTGGGAGGATTGGTCGCTTTGACCCTATTCTTCGGAATGTTATCTAACTTGGTTTTATTACCGTCTTTAGTATTATCACTTAACCGCACTTTAGCTAATGAACAAGAATTTATCGAACCAACAATCGATATTCTAGAACCAAGCGACGAAGCAGTAGATGCGGTAGAGAAGAAAAAATAACTATTTTTGTTCACTTAAAATTTTGAATTCAATTAATATGAAAGCATACGTTTTTCCTGGTCAAGGAGCACAATTTACCGGAATGGGTAAAGAATTATATGAAACTTCGGCAGTTGCCAAAGAATTATTTGAAAGAGCCAATGAAATCTTAGGTTTCCGCATTACCGACATTATGTTTGAAGGTACCGCAGAAGAACTAAAAGAAACCAAAGTAACCCAACCGGCTGTTTTTTTACACTCAGTTGTTTTAGCCAAAGTTTTAGACATTAAACCTGATATGGTCGCAGGACATTCCTTAGGCGAGTTTTCAGCTTTAGTAGCAAACGGTGCTTTGTCTTTTGAAGATGGACTAAAATTGGTATCACAACGTGCTTTAGCCATGCAAAAAGCCTGTGAGATCACTCCCTCAACAATGGCCGCTGTATTAAACTTAGACGATAAAATCGTAGAAGACATTTGCGCTGCTATTGATGGAGTCGTGGTAGCTGCCAATTACAACTGCCCTGGACAATTGGTCATTTCTGGCGAATACAAAGCCGTAGAATTGGCCTGCGAAAAAATGAAAGAGGCAGGAGCAAAACGTGCTTTAATCTTGCCTGTGGGTGGTGCTTTTCACTCTCCAATGATGGAACCAGCCAGAGAAGAATTAGCGGCCGCTATTGAAGCTACCACTTTTAACACTCCAAGTTGTCCAGTATACCAAAATGTGACTGCCAATGCGGTGAGTGATGCCAATGAAATCAAAAAGAATTTAATCATTCAATTGACCGCTCCTGTAAAATGGACTCAGTCGGTACAACAAATGATTGCTGATGGAGCAACAAGCTTCACCGAAGTCGGCCCAGGCAAGGTTTTGGTAGGTTTGGTAAACAAAATCAACAAAGAGATTGAAACAATTTCGGCCTAATTGAAATAATTTTGGAATTATAAAATATTTTATTTAATATTAACGTTAAATAATTACATTATTAATTCTAAAAACCTTAAAAAATGAAAAAAACAATTTTGAGCTTAGCGGTTATTGCGGCTTTAATGACATCTTGCAAAGAAAAAACTCAGGAAGAAGCTGGAGAAGCAGTAGATGCTGCTGCTACTGAAATGACAGAAGCGGTTGACACTGCGGCTGCTACCATGGACACTGCAGCTGCAGAAATAAAAGATGCAGCTAAAGAAGCCGCTGCTGCCGGAGCTGAAAAAGTAGAAGATGCAGCAAAAGCGGTTAAAGAAGAAGTTAAAAAATAATCGTTATTCTCATAAAAAACAAAATCCCGTCTAGTTACCAATAACGAGACGGGATTTTTTATGCTTTATTTCTAATTTTTTGCTCCCATTTCCAGGCACTTTGAAGCGCTTCTTCAAGAGAAGATTTAGCTTTCCATCCTAACACTTGATTGGCTTTGTCTGTATTCGCATAAGCGACAATAACATCTCCTTCTCTGCGATCTACTACTTTATAAGGCAATTTCTGATGGGTTACTTTTTCAAAAGCAGCAATAACTTCCAACACCGAACTTCCTTTCCCTGTTCCGACATTAAAAGTTTCTATTTTATTACTGTTTTTCTTTCCGATTAAACGCTGTAACGCCACCACATGTGCTTTAGCTAAATCGACCACGTGAATATAATCGCGAATTGCCGTTCCGTCAGGAGTAGGATAATCATCCCCAAAAACCGACAATTCTTGACGCAACCCAATAGCCGTTTGCGTGATAAAAGGCACTAAATTTTGCGGAACTCCCAATGGCAATTCCCCAATTTCAGCAGAAGAATGTGCTCCAATAGGGTTAAAGTAACGCAATAAAACGGCATTTATATTGGATATTTTAACAACATCGGTAATTATTTCCTCGCCAATTTGCTTGGTGTTTCCATAAGGCGACATGGCTTGTTGCACGGGTGCATTTTCGGTAATAGGCATCACTTCTGCCTGACCATATACTGTACAGGAAGAACTGAAAATAAAATTTGCTTCTAATTTATGCTGCAATTCCTGAAGAAGGTACACTAACGTAGTAATATTATTTTCATAATACAACAAAGGATTTTCAACACTTTCACCCACCGCTTTACTGGCAGCGAAATGAATCACTCCGCCAACATCAGTATACTTCTTGAAAAAATCCTGAACCGCTTTTTTTTCTCTTAAATCGATATTTTCAAAAACAGGTTTCTTCCCGGTAATTTTTTCAATCCCTAGTAAAACATCCACAGACGAATTAGAAAGATTGTCTATAACTATTACCTCAAAACCTTCATTTTGCAATTCAACTACGGTATGCGAACCTATAAAACCTAAACCTCCTGTGACTAGTATTTTCATAAAATAATTGATTCGTTGATTTCTTAATTTGATTTTTCGACTCAACAAATAATCGAATAATCAAACCAACAAAAACTAGCCTAAAAACTCTAAAATAGAATCGGTAATGAACTTAATTTGATCATCCTCCAATTCGGTATGCATTGGCAATGCAATCACTTCATTAACCAATTGGTTGGTTACCGGAAAATCTTCTTCTTTGTAACGCGGATCTAAATAGGCTTTTTGACTGTGCAACGGAATTGGATAATAAATGGCACACGGAATTCCTTTGGCTTGCAAATGATCTAACAACGCATCTCTTTTTCCGTTTAAAACCCTAAAAACATATTGATGGAAAACATGACAATCACAAGCTTCGCAAATCGTAGGCACCCAAACATTAGGATTTACTCCCAAAGCATTCGAATATTTCATTGCTGCTTCTTGACGTGCTTTGTTGTAAGCATCCAAGTGTGGTAACTTAGCCTTCAATACTCCTGCTTGAATACTGTCTAAACGAGAATTTACCCCTACCACATCATGATGATAACGCACATACATACCATGATTCACAATTCCTCTTAATTGGTGTGCTAATTCATCGTTATTCGTAAAAATAGCTCCTCCATCTCCGTAGCACCCTAAATTTTTAGAAGGAAAGAAAGACGTTGCTCCTACGTGTCCTATTGTTCCCACTTTAGTCTTGGTACCATCTTGAGAGGTATAGTCAGCCCCTATTGCCTGAGCATTATCCTCAATAACGAATAAATTATGCTCTTTAGCGATTTCCATAATGGCATCCATATTGGCGGCACGCCCAAATAAATGCACGGGCACAATGGCTTTCGTTTTTGGAGTTATCGCTTTTTTTATGGCTTCAATAGAAATGTTCATATTATTCATATCCACATCCACCAACACCGGGGTTAATTGTAGCAACGCAATTACTTCTACGGTTGCTGCGAAAGTAAAATCGGCCGTAATCACTTCGTCTCCTAGTTGCAACCCAAGTCCCATCATGGCGATTTGCAACGCATCGGTTCCATTCGCACATGGTATTACATGTTTTACGCCTAAATATTTTTCTAAATCCGCTTGAAATTGATGCACTAGCGGACCATTAATGTATGTATTGGTATCTAAAACCTCCTGGATAGAAGCATTCACTTCTTCTTTTATTTTTTCATATTGACTTTTCAAGTCAACCATTTGTAGTTTTTTCATGAACTAAAATTTAGATTGCAAAGCTACTAATTTAATAGCTTTTTTGATATGTTTTAGAAAACTAATGTATTTTAGCAACACAAAATCGAAAGTATGTTTTTTCTGTACAATTTAATCGTTCATTTGGCTGAATTTTTAATTCGGATTATAGCGCTTTTCAACCCTAAAATCAAGCTTTTTGCAGAAGGTCGTAAAACTGTTTTTTGGGTTCTTAAAGACAAAATTACAAGTTCCGACAAAACGATTTGGTTTCACGCTGCTTCTTTGGGAGAGTACGAACAAGGATTGCCGGTTATGGAAAAAATCAAAGAAAAATTTCCCAATCACAAAATAGTCCTAACCTTCTTCTCGCCTTCGGGTTATGAAGTTCGAAAAAACAATTCGGCAGCCGATGTGACGGTTTATCTTCCGTTGGATACCAAATATAACGCTCAAAAGTTTTTAGCACTCGTTCATCCTGAAAAAGTATTTTTTATCAAATACGAGTATTGGCCCAATTATTTAGCCGAGCTCAAAAATCAAAACATTGACACTTATCTGATTTCCGGAATATTTCGAGAAAAACAATCGTTCTTTAAATGGCATGGCGGATTTTACCGAAAGGCACTAAAAAGCTTCAAATATTTTTTTGTTCAAAACGGCTCTTCCAAAGAATTGTTACAAAGCATCGGATTTCAGAATGTAAAAATTTCAGGTGATACGCGTTTTGATCGAGTGGTTTAGATTTTAGAACGTGATAATTCTTTGGCCTTCATCGAACAATTCAAAAATAGCAAAACCACCATTGTTATTGGAAGTTCGTGGCCAAAAGACGAAGAATTACTTCTCAATTACATCAACCAAACAGCGCAAGAAGTCAAATTTATTATTGCACCACACAACATAAAACCCGATCAAATAGCAAATCTTAAAAATCAAATTACAAAGCCTAGCGTTTTATTTTCCGAAAAAGAAAACAAAAACCTAGTCGATTTTGAGGTATTCATTATTGATACTATAGGGATTTTAACCAAAATCTATAGCTATGCCGACATTGCATATGTGGGTGGAGGATTTGGCAATCCGGGTGTTCACAATATTTTAGAACCAGCTACTTTTGGCGTTCCGATTGTGATAGGCCCAAATTACTCTCATTTTGCGGAAGCCTCAGCACTGGTTCATCAGGAAGGTTGCATTTCTATCACGAATCAAACAGAACTCAATCAAGCCTTTGATTTGTTACTTCAAAATACTGATGAACGATTTGAAAAAGGGCATATCTGCAGCACTTTTGTACAAATGAATAAAGGCGCAACCGAGAAGATTTTGTCGCAACTTTCTTAACCAAAACTTAAAAAAATTTCAAAACAAGTATAAAATTGTACCTTGCGGACAGAAAACTATATTTGAAATTATATGAAATTTTTAAGACTACTATTACTTTTATTCGTCTTCCCTACCTTTGCGCAGCAAGGCGGAATGTGGATTCCTTCCTTACTAAAAGGAATGAACGAAACCGAGATGAAAAACTTGGGCATGAAAATCTCTGCCGAAGACATTTACTCGGTAAATAAATCGAGTTTAAAAGATGCCGTACCTCATTTTGACGGAGGTTGTACTGCCGAAGTGATTTCTCCAAAAGGATTGATTTTAACCAATCACCACTGTGGATACGATAACATTCAAAGCCATTCTACCGTAGAGCACGATTACCTTACCAATGGTTTTTGGGCCTACAAAATGGAGGAAGAATTGCCTAACAAAGATTTGTTTGTGACTTTCATCGTTCGCATTGAGGATGTAACTACCAAAGTTTTAGACGGAGTTACTTTAATGGTTGCCGAAGGAGACAAACAAAAGAAAATTCAGGAAAACATTGCTACCTTATCGAAAACACTTCCAAAAGAATCATGGCAGGAAAACAACATCAAAACTTTTTTTGACGGAAATCAATATTTATTATTTGTTACCGAAACTTTTAAAGATGTTCGTTTGGCAGGTGCACCGCCAAGTTCTATCGGAAAATTCGGATCGGATACCGACAACTGGGTTTGGCCACGTCATACCGGAGATTTTTCAATCTTCCGTATTTATGCCGATAAAAACAACCGCCCTGCTGAATATTCAAAAGATAATGTTCCGTACAAACCGAAACACTTCTTCCCTATTTCTTTAAAAGGAGTACAGGAAAATGATTTCACGATGGTCATGGGCTATCCGGGAAGAACGCAGGAATACCTTCCTTCTTTTGCAGTAGAACAAATCGTAAACGAATTAAATCCAGCCAAAATTGAAGTCCGCGATGCGGCTTTAAAAGTACAAGACGGATTTATGCGTAAAGACAATGCCATTAAAATTCAATATGCTTCCAAATATGCCGGAGTAGCAAATTATTGGAAAAAATGGATTGGTGAAACAAAAGGATTGAAAAAATCAAATGCCGTTGCCATCAAACAAAAATTTGAAGCACAATTGACCGAAAAAATCAACAAAGCTGGAAAACAAGCTGAATATGGCAATTTGCTAAGTGATTTTAAAACCAATTATACCAACATCAAAGAATATGCTTTAGCCAGAGACTACTTTACTGAAGTAGTGATGCGTAATACCGAAATCTTGTCTTTTGGTTATAAATTATACCAATTAGAGCAGGTATTCAACAATAAAGGCGAACAAGCTTTTAATGACCGAAAAAACAATTTAATTGCCAGTTTCGAACCGTTATACAAAGATTTCAACGCGAATGTCGATGAAAAAGTTTTTGAGCAATTAATCGGTATTTATGCAACAAAATCCCCAAAACAATTTTTACCCGAAAGCTTAAACAATATCAATGCAACCCAATTGGCTTCAGAGGTGTTTAAAAACTCCAAACTGACTTCCTATGATGGTTTGAAAGAATTGATGACTGGCGATGCTAAATCGGTTTTAGAAAGACTAAACCAAGACAAAGGCTTCGCTTTAGTAAAATCGATTGCCGGAGCGTATGATAAAAACGTGGCGCCTAAATTCAATGAAATGAATTTAAAAAACATCGCTTTACAACGCACTTACATGAAAGCAATTTTGGAATTAAGTCCGAAATCGGCTCGAATTTTTCCTGATGCCAACAGCACGCTTCGTGTAACCTACGGAAAAGTGAAAGGTTACAAACCAAACGACGCTGTTACTTATGAACCATTTACCTATTTGGACGGCGTTATGGAAAAATACGTACCAGGCGATTATGAGTTTGACGTTCCAAAAAAATTGATCGATTTATACAAAGCCAAAGATTACGGCCAGTATGCCGCAAAAAACGGAAAAATGCCCGTCGCTTTTATCGCAACCAATCATACTACCGGAGGAAATTCGGGAAGTCCGGCTCTGGATGCTAACGGAAACCTTATCGGGTTAAATTTTGACCGCGTTTGGGAAGGTACCATGAGTGATATTTACTACAGCCCGGAAATTTGCCGAAACATTATGGTCGATTTGCGTTATGTGTTGTTTGTGGTGGACAAATTTGCCGGAGCAAAAAATTTAATTGACGAAATGAAGTTAATTACCCCGAAAAAGAAATAACAACTAAAGCTTTCATTATCGGGATTTTAAATAAAACGATACCATTTGAACTGCAAAATATATTTTGGCACGCATATTGTAAAATACCATTTCGTTGCAAAAGAATATTTTTTTTGAAAAAAATTTCAAAAAAAGTTTTACATATTAAAAAATTTATATCTTTGCGACGAATTAATAATTAACCTTTTATAATTAAGTAAGATGAAAAAAGTTGTTTTAACTATGGCTTTAGTTGCTATGATGAGTGTTTCTTGTAAAGATCAAGCTGCTGCTACTGAAGAGGCTACTACAGAAATGACAGAAGCTGTTGACACTGCTGCTGCTGCTGCTGTTGACACTGCTGCTGCTGCTGTTGATACTGCTGCTGCTGCTGCTACTGAAGCTACTGAAGCTGTTAAAGAAGAAGTAAAAAAATAATTAGATACTATCTAATATTTTTACAAAGCCTCGCTATGCGGGGCTTTACTTTTTTAGCTATCTTTTGAAAATTTAATCTTGAAACTCAATTTCAGGAAATGCAAAATCGGTAGATGAAAAATCTAGCACTTCCGATACCTCCATAGAACGCATAATTTCATCAATACCCTTTTGCATCAAAAGCTGAGTAGTATATTTCCGGCTGGTCGCAAATTCTTTTTTTTCTATAATCAATCGAAAGTAGAACTTACCACCAGAAGTCTTGAATCGCATAAAAACAGCCTCTAGCAAGGACTTTTTCATCAATTCAATATCTTCTTCACATTCGTAGCGTAATTCATAGCTATTGCTCGTTAAAATCGTTTTCCCTCTTCGGGAAACAAATTCGAACTTAAAATCATCACTTAATCTTCTGCTTATTACAAAGGTTGCCATGTGGGCAAATATAGGAATTCAAAAAGGAGAATAAAATTTGTTTTTTACACAAAATAAATACTA
>Ga0114982_1000650_pt1 | contig 18401 bp, 17 predicted proteins | sample Shrwel_input2_FT_FD_87183 | JGI IMG/M metagenome (GOLD analysis project Ga0114982, IMG submission 87183) | Subsurface microbial communities from deep shales in Ohio, USA - Utica-3 well 1 S input2 FT | ecosystem: Environmental > Aquatic > Deep subsurface > Shale gas/oil reservoir > Produced... | reverse complement strand
CCGGCACTGGCCGCGCCGCAGGCGCTGGCCGATGTCAGCGCCAGTTTGCAATACCGGCCTGATGTGGCCATGGCCGAACGGCGGCTGGCTGCAGCCGTGGCTGATATTGGGGTCGCCACTGCCGATCTGTATCCGTCCTTGTCGTTGTCGGGTTTTCTCGGGTTTATCGCAGCACCGGAATTCTCTTTTGGCAGTGCCCAAAAGGCCTGGTCAGTGGCGCCCAGCCTGAACTGGCAAGGCGCTGACTGGGGTTCAGTACAAGCCCGCATCAGCGTCGCCAAAGCCAGCGAGCAAGTGGCGCTGGCGGAATTTCGCCAAACAGTGCAGGACGCGCTGTCGCAGATGCAATTGAGCCTGGATAGCTACAACCTAAGCCGTCGCCAGCAATTATTGCAACAGCAACAACTGCAAGCCACCGAACAAGCGGTCCAGCTGGCGACAGCAAGGTTTCAGGCCGGTCATGCCGATTTTCTGGAATTATTGGATGCACAGCGTGAGCTGCTAGCCGCCCGGGATCAACAAGCCAGGCTGACCCAGCAGAATTTCAGCCGGCTAGTGGATATTTACCGCAGTTTTGCCGGTCAGCTGGGAAGTCCAACCGCCGTTGCTGGCACCGCAGCGGGCAAAACGGAGGTACTGGCACAGCGTTAACAGTGCCTGCCGGAGCACACAGTTCCTGCAAGGGCATATCGAGTAATCAATATCAGGCCTGACTGCAAAGCTTATGCGACCTTGTCCTTCGCTCCCACTTTGCAGCCAAAGCAGGTTCACTTGATATGCCCTTTTTTTCACCGTGCGCTAGTCGCACGGTGCTTTTTTTTCTGCAGTTAGACAAAAGAACCGTAGGGCAGACTCGACACGGCGACGCTCTAATTCCACCGTAGGGCGGACTCGACACGGCGCGTAGCGTCGGGGCAGTCCGCCATCATTCAAACACCAACTAAGCACTTTGCAAACGCAAAGTCGGTTTCAAATTAGCCAGCCGGTAAGCCGGATGGGTGCGATAATGGCCGGACACCTCAAACTTATGACAAAAATAATCCAGCACTGAATCGGCCGTTAACCGGCTGTGCGGCCAGTCGTTGGCACTGACCACTAACTCAGCCAACTGCTGTAATAATTGCTGCAGTGGTAGTCCAACTGGCTTCGGCTGTTGATAAAGCGCAAATAAATAACTAAGCGCCAGTCCGGCATAAGAGCCCTCGCCCTGCCGGCGGATCAACTGTAATTCTTGTAACCTGAGACCAATTTCGCGGATAAGCTGCAGGCGCTGATGTTCTGACATGATCAAACTCTGGCGAATAACACATGCAGACTGTATCGGTCAGCATCGCCAGAGCTTGAGAAAAATTGGTGGGAAAACAGGAAAAATGCCGCCAAACCAAAGACGAGGCCTGACTGGACGGCATTTGTCAGCTTTATGTTTTACAAGGTTATTTAACCTGAACTAGGGTTATTTAGCTTGCCGGTGTAAATTCAGCGCCCGGCTTTGTTCTTTACTCAGCAACACCACCTGAGTGCCTGACAGCTGATCCTGCAACGCCAGCCCTTTGCCAAACCGGATCCAGAGCCAGAGATTGCCCAGGCCAAATAACGAGGTCAGCGCCCGCAGCAACGCCTGTCGCCAGGTCACCGGCTGGCCATTTTGTTGTAATAACAATAACCGCCAGGCCCGCATCCCCAGCGTCTGACCAGCTTTGCACCAGAAATACAGATAAAACCAAAATAGCCACAGCAGCAAATAGCCCTGAAACCACAGCGCATGGCGCTGAATATAATCGGCACTGTCCTGATAACCCTGCAGTGAAATCAGCCCAACACCCGCCAGTCCGCCCACTGCGGCCAGCGCCAGCGTCATCGCAAACATCAATAACGCCACCACAATCAGCGCATCATAAACAATCGCAGCCAGACGACGGACTAAACCAGCACGCGGAGCATCACTAAACATAACTTTTCTCGTTAACAATCAGTCAGAACGGTCATAAAACGCAGTTTACCATAGGACAGTGCCCAGGACAGCAGTGCATAGCGCAGGGTATAGCGCAGGCTGACACCACAACTCTGCCAGAGTCCGCGCTGACTGTAGCACGCAAAGTTCAGCACCAGACTCGCTAGCCGGCTTTGGTCAGCGCCAGACTCAGGATAAGCAACAAGCCACCAAAGCAAGCCAACAGACGAACATGGCTACGATTTAACTGCATGGATTACCGCGCGCCATTCGGGCAAAATAAAAAAGATGTCCTCTTATGTTGAGCAGATGTTTTCAAGTACAGCCTGCGCTTGATTCACCAAGCAGAGCTATAAAGAAAAAACCAAGGCGCGACCAGACAGCCGCCGATAACCCACTTTGCCGCAGTGAAAGCTGCCTGTATCAGGCAATAGCAAAGCAAGCCAGCGCTTTATCGCTGAAAAAACGCGCAATTGATTGGTGTGATTGATTTTTTACTTGCAGAGCTGCCGAAGCTTTGTATAATGCCATCTGTTTACTTTTATACTCCCCCCTATGCCTAGGTGGCGAAATCGGTAGACGCAGCGGATTCAAAATCCGCCGCCAGAAATGGCGTGTCGGTTCGAGTCCGACCCTAGGCACCAATATTTCCAACTGCTTTATCTAAAAACTTTATAAAACATTTCTACTTCTAAAATTCTGCTAGCTAAAAAAATACACACATCCTTTATACAGCGGTTTGGCATGCCATTTTTCCTGCGCGCAAAGCAGAGTTCAGGCTATGCAAATGACGGTTTTTTGTTGACGCTCATGAACGCCCAACCCGACGCTATCGTCTGGATCTTGGCTGTAAATGGGGACTGGACTGCTGTTGTTTCAGTTCTGGTTTTTGACTCTAAAGGTGTGATGCCAAAGCTGTAGCTTCGCCACCTGGTTTGTTATCCATAACGAATATCCTGCTGAGTTCGCTGGCGCACGGATATCTGGTCACAATTCTCTATGCTCAATACTTCAAAGCCACTAAAACTAAGGAATTGTTCATGAACATTCAAATGCCAATCGCACGTCAGATGTTATGCCACAGCATATTGCCGTTACTGACTGTGCTGCTTTTCACCACAAATGTTGCCACAGCTCAGGTCAAAGATACCACCGCGATTGAAGAAACCCGCCAGGTCGGAGGGGCAGAAGCAAAAGATCTGGATATCACCAATCGGGTCAAATCTGCGATTGCGCTGGAAAACACCCTGAGTAGCTTTAAAATCGAAGTGGTCACCACCAAAGGCGACGTTCATCTAACAGGAACAGTGGACACTCAGTCGCAAATCGACCAGGTCGAAACCATAGCCCGTACTGTGAACGGCGTTGCCAGTGTACGTAACGAACTGAAGTTAAAATAAGAAGTTCCAACAGATGCACTTAGTGCTCACTCAGTGAAATGCTCTGGCGATAAACCGGCAGCAGCTGCTCATCAGATTAGTCCTGCAGCTAATTGCGGTTGATGAGTTTGGCTGCTTTTTCGGTTACCAGCGCTGGCATTATTTACCCCAACCTCAATAGCGCGGCCTGATTCAGTTGTTGCAGTAACTTCAGCACACCGGCCTGGATTTCATTGCCGGTCAGGCCTGGCACTAATGCCACCAAAGTGGCGACGACCTCGGGCAGGCTTTGCCCGCCGTCTTGCAGTAACTGCATGGTGGCGCAGCTGAGGGCGTCCAGTTGCATAAAATGCACCTGATCATCCTGACCACGATAGATGGCTAAAAACGTAGGCTGGGCTGGCGCTGTCGCCGGTTGGTAGCTGACGGATAACTGATGCACCGGAAACTGATAAGCAGCTACTGCTAACAGCGGCGATAGCTGGATGCAGTGACCTGCCTGCAACTGCTCAGTCAACAGCTCGGGTTGCAGCACTGCGCTGGCGGCCGATAAGTCCGGCGTTTCGCGGCGGAATAAATCCAGTTCCAGCCATTCGTAATGGGCGAGTTCCAGGGCAAAAGGTGGCAAGTCGTCGCAGTGATCTGGCAACCATTGCAAAAAGGCTGCCGGGATCTCGATAAAATACGGGCTATCTAACTGACTTTGCTGAAAAAATTGGCTGATTTTCTGCTCAAAAACCTCTGGCGGGCACAGCTGTCGTAACACCGGGAAGGTGCTGCGGACAAAATTGGCAACATTATTTATCACCAACTCGCGGTACAACGCCAGCCGCTCGGCGGCGATACCGGCTGGCACTTCAGCCGCAGTATTGCGCACCGCGGCGGCAAATTGTTGTTGAATGGCAAATAACGACGTCATCCGGCCACCTGTTGTAGTGAGCTGACGGCATGTAGTTGCTGAATGTGCTGGATTTGTTTCAGTTCACCCCTGAGTTCGGTCAGCGCAGGCAAATTAAAATCACGCTCCAGCAGGGTTGGAAACACGCCATGACACTGGTAAGCATAAGCCAGCAATTGCCAGACCGGCTGACAAACATCGGCACCATGGGTATCAATCAGCAACTGCGGATGTTGTTCATAATGGCCGGCGATATGACCATAACGGATCCGGCCGGATGGCAAGGCGCGAATAAAAGCATAGGGATCATAACCATGATTGACCGAGTTCACATACACATTATTGACATCCAGCAGCAACTGGCAATCCGCCTGCTCCAGCACTTCCAGTAAAAACTCCAGCTCCGACATCTCAGCCGCCACCGGGGTGTAATACGAGATATTTTCCAGCACCAGCGGCCGCTGTAACAGATCCTGCACCTGATGGATGCGCGACACCAGATGCTGCACCGCATCGCGCCGAAACGGCATCGGTAGCAAATCATACAACTGCCCGCCGGCTGCGGTGTAGCTCAGATGTTCGCTGTAACAAAGCAGCGGCAACTGGCGGAAAAATTGTGTCAGATCCGCCAAAAAACGGCCGCTGAGTGGATCAGGCCCACCGATATTCAGCGACAGGCCGTGACATACCAATGGATAACGCTCAGCAATAGCAGCCAGTTTTTTCTGTAACAGTCCGCCAAAGGGTAACCAGTTCTCTGGTGCCAGTTCCAGAAAACCTAGCTCCGGACAGCTGCTGTCAGTAAGTCATGCAAGTGTTCACGACGTAAACCCAGCCCCACCAGCGGAATGGCGGCTAACTCTGCGTTGGATTGACTGGTTGCTGCTAACATCATCTGTGCCATTTACCTCTGAATTGAAAAAACCGGCTGCCGGCTCTGTTGCACCGGTGTTGCCACCTGCTGCTTAAGAGGACCGTGCCACAGCAAGATAACTTTCAGTTGTGCGGCCATGGCCCGCCTGCCCCCTCAGGCTGAATGGCGGAACAAGCCGGCGGTTTGTCGCAACTGGGCTGAGAGTCCGGTCAACGACTGGCTGGTATCAGCCACTGCCAGATTGGCGGCGGACACGCTGCTGCCCAATTGCTCAAAGGCCAGAATTTCGTTGCGCAATTCATGTGATTTATGCTGCGACTGCTCTGCCAACGCAGCGGCATGCTGGCTGACAGTCGCCAGCTCCAGAATCACTTGCCGCCCGCCTTCCAGAGTTTGCACCAGCATCGCAGCCAATTCAACGGAACGCTGCGCTGTGGCACGATTTGATTGCATATTGGCAACGGCATCGCGAATGGAACTGACGATATTCGCCAGCATGCTATTAATTTCGACGGTGGATTGCTGGGTGCGAACCGCCAGCGTCCGCACCTCATCGGCCACCACGGCAAAACCGCGGCCTGAATCACCGGCTCTGGCCGCTTCAATGGCAGCATTTAACGCCAGCAAGTTGGTTTGAGAAGCAATTTCGGCGATGCTATTAACCACCCCGGCCACCTGATCCCCCGTCGACTGTAAGGTAGATAACATCTGTGCCGTTGTTTCGATATCTGCTGACAACTGACTGATACTGCCAGAAGTTTCAACCACAGCTTTTTTACTTTGTGACATCGACTCAGCCCCTGCCTTGGCAGAATCGGCGGCATGACTGGAGCGACTGACACTATCTTCCATCTGCTGCTCCAGCTCGGTCATACTTTGCACCAGCAACAACAACTTTTGCTGTAACACGCTAATGGCGCTGGAGGACTGGCCGGAACTGCCCGCCAGCGAACCGACGGCGTGATCGATGCCATTAATTGCCTGATGCATTTCAAAAATACCGTCTTTAAACACACTGAGCAGATGATTGACACTGCTTGCCACCTGGTTGACCTCGACCACAGGCGCCGGGTTTAGCACTTTGGTCAGATCCCTCGATGTGGCAATATCAGCCAGATCGTCCGACAGCCTGACGATAGGTCGGGCAATTTGCTGCTGTGCCAACAGGAAAAAAGCCGCTGTAACAGCAAAAATCAGTAGCAACAAACCAAACACAGTGTAGGAGTTGGCCGCCAGCGCGCTGTTAATGGTCGAGGTATTGGTTTTAGCCTTGGCGGTGATCCGCAGTGCCAGCGCTTCTGTGGCCTGATTAAACTCAGTGGCACGCTGATTGATTTGTGTCAGTTGCTCCCGGGCTGCATCCCAATCGACCGGATCTGCCTGCATCAGCTGGCTCAGTCGGTTTAAGGCTTGATCCAGTTGCTGATACTGTGCGGCAACTGCCTGATGGTCATATCCGGTCAGCTTGCCAAACTGCGCTGCCAGCAGCGCACCAAGCTCTTGTTGTTTAATAGAAAATTCCGCTGCCGTGATGGTGGTGCCGTATAACTCGTAACCGCTCAGCACGTATTGTCTGGCGGCACTTTGGGTGGTGTTGACTGCCTGTAATGCCGGCAGGGAATCATCGACAAAACCATTCACTTCCTGGGTCACTGTTTGATTACTGTGGTGCAGGAATAAAGCTGCAATCAGGGTGGCGACTAAAATTGCGATATAACCGGTCAGGATCCGGCTATTGATCGAGTCTGAACGCATGGACAGATATCCTTATCAGGGGGTTTGGCTGCTTAACTCACTATAGACCGCCTATTGCAGCGCTACCTTTCGCACTGGCAATAAAATAAAAAATTTGCTGTTTGGTACCAGTTTTCTGAAATCAGATCACACTTGCTAAGGTCTTGTTGCATGACGCTGCCACTTTGCAGTGACGCTACTCAACCCACAGTGAAAGGAAAATGATGATGAACACAACGATGAAACATAAATCGGCTCTGAATGCGTTAGTACTGGCTTCATTGGCAACTGTCGCAGTGGCGGGCGGCACTGCATTTGCTGCGGTACCTATGACCGCGGGTTATGAAGTGGCCGCGATGGAAGCCGCTTGCGGTGCCGATAAACAAAAAACCGACAACGCCGATAAGGCCAAAGAAGCTAAATGTGGCGAGGGCAAGTGTGGTGCTGACAAAAAAGCTACTGAAGACAAAGCCAAAGAAGGCAAATGTGGCGAGGGCAAGTGTGGTGGCGACAAAAAAACCACCGATGACAAAGCCAAAGAAGCCAAGTGTGGCGGTTTAGCTTAATCAGGCGGGCTTAGCAGTTGACCGGAGCTGTCACGCCCCGGTTGGCTTTAAGCGGGCTTGGCTGGGCTGCAGTTTGCACCAGCCAGTGCAGCATGTTAAATCTTATTTGTTTCAGCCTGCCATCACGTCAGGCATAGCAGAGGTTATCCGCATGAATATCATCCACCGCAGCTACCAGCGTTATCAACAATGGTGCGAGGCGATGCTGCGCTTTGATGGAGTACCGGCGTTGCTGCTGAGGTTATATCTGGCCCCGGTGATGATGCAGGCCGGCTGGAACAAATATCAGCATTTTTCCGATACCGTCGAATGGTTTGGCAACACTGAATGGGGACTTGGTCTGCCCTTCCCCGTAGTATTGACCACTTTGGCGATCCTCGCTGAATTGCTTGGAGCTGCCCTGTTACTGGCTGGCGCTTTAACCCGGCTGGTCACTCTTCCTTTAATGATGACGATGCTGGTCGCGATTACAACAGTGCACTGGCCTTATGGCTGGCTGGCAATTGCAGATGCCTCCAGCTGGCTGGCCGACGGCACTCTTTTCAGCAATGCCAGCGTGCAGGCGGCGCCGGAAAAACTGGCCGCAGCCAATGCTATCCTGCAGCAGCATGGCAATTATGAGTGGTTAACCAGCAGCGGCAAGCTGGTGATCCTCAACAACGGCATCGAATTTGCTGCCACTTATTTTCTGCTGTTGCTGGCGCTGTTTTTTATCGGCGGCGGTCGTTATGTCAGTGTCGATTACTGGCTAAAACGCCGTTTAAGCTAGCCAATCAGTTGCTGATGCCACTAATGCTGTTCAGATCCGATTGCTGATTGTTGCTTAAAAACGAACTATTTCATTAACTTCCGTTGAAGAGTTGCTTTTGTTATGCTCAGCCGCCTATTGCTGACCACGGTTCTGCCAGGCTGCTCCATGCGCAAAAATATCATCCTGCTTATTGTCTTGCTGCTCGGTTATCTGTGGTGGCAATCGTCCGATGCCGCGCCGGAATTAACGTCGACGGCGCCCTTGATTAAGCCAATAGCGGCCACAGTATCGAGCCTAGGCGCCCCGAGAGCAGCACAACCCTCCGCAGTTGCCGCGATTGCTGGTTTGCCAGCAGCCAGCAAAGCTGACACCGCAGCCAAAGCAGCAGCTTTGTTACAGCAGGCTATCACACTACGCCAATGCTGGAATGTGCCGCTGGATGAACCGGCACTAGAAGCCTGGCTGCAGCAAGCGACCCAAGGGCACAAGGCGCCGGAGCAAATCTTCGGCATGCAGGAGCGCTTTGCACAGTGCCTGCAGCAGTTGACAACCACAGCCAACCAAAGCACTGAGCCCAATGCTAGTCCGCAACCAGCACTGTGGCCCAACCAGCAGCAAAACTATCTGAATTTGTTGCTGCAAGCTGCGGCGCTTGGCTCTGATGCTGCGGTACAACAACTCTGGACTATCGCAGAGCCCGAATTAGTGCAGCAATTGCAACTGGCTGACTTGCCGCGGGATGAAAAAATTAAGCGTAAACAACAATTCAAACAGCAGCAGTATCAGTTGGCGGCAGCAGTTGCACAGGCAGGCGGTGAGCAGGCAGCACTCATGCTGATTCGTGGTTATCAGCATTATGATCCGGCCACAGGCGGGCAAAGTTATGATAAAGCATTGGCTTATATCGATTTTATGCTACACCGCAGCAGAAATAACGACATCTACAGCCAGTTGCAATGGCAGCGGGACAGACTACTGACCCGGATGACGGAAGCTGAAATCAGCCAAGCTCAACACATGACCGAACAATTATTGCTGCCGCGGTAGCGCGACAGCTAATAAAGCAGCGCCATGATACAGGTACTGATAAGACTTGCTGTTAGCAAGTCTCTTTGCCAGAACAGCAAATTACAGCATCATCGCTGACCCGGAATGATCCTTGTTTGCTGACAACTGCTACTTGGGTTTATAGTCGGCGCATCATCCCAACGACGGAGACCCCTTGTGCTCAAATTCAACAGTTCTATCAATTCATTGCCGCAGTTGCTGCTTTGTCTCTTGCTGCTGGCGTTGTCGCCTGCCGCACTTGCCAAGGCCACAGCCAGTGACCAACTGCAACAAGTGATTGCTGATCATTGGCAATATAGTTTGCAGGAAGATCCGATCACCGCTGGCCGGATGGGATTGAGCGGTTATAACCATCGTTTGCCTGGCGTCACCGCCGCGGATCGGGCCCGTCGTCTTGGCGCTGAACAACAATTTTTACAACGGCTGACGGCGATAGCACCAGCCCAGCTGACACCCGCCGATCGGGTTAATCATCAATTGCTCAGTTGGGTGCTGCGCAATTCAATCAGCGCCAATCAGTTGTTTGTAGATCGGATCCCGGCCAATACCTTTTACAGTTTCTGGAGCTCGGCACTGGAAGCCAGTCAGGGCATCAGTATGACCACAGTGGCGGATTATCAGCACTATATCCGCCGCATCAAGGATTTTGACCGTTATTTTGCCGAAAATATCGCCAATATGCGCCAAGGTATCCAAGACGGTTTTGTGCTGCCGAAAATAGTGGTGCAGGGCATAGCGCCGACAGTGCGGGCTCAGGTCTATCCGGATCCGACCCAAAGTAGCTTGTATCAGCCTTTTGTAACATTACCGGCCAGCTTCAGCCAGGCGGAACAACAGCAATTACAACAAGCCGCCAAAGCAGCTATTGCCGGGGTCGCCCTGCCCGCTTTTGCCCGCTTAGCCGACTTCCTCGAAGGTGACTATTTAGCCGCCGCCACCGACAGTCTGGCAGCAGAACAACTGCCAAACGGTAAAGCTTATTACCGCCATGCCATCAATACCTATGTCACGGCAGACATGGAACCGGACGAAATTCACGCCATTGGTTTGTCAGAAGTTAAGCGGATCCGTACTGAGATGGATGCACTGCTTAAAACCACTGGTTTTGCCGGCAGTTTTGCTGAATTTACCCACTTTTTACGCACAGATCCGCAGTTTTATGCCAAAACGCCGCATGACTTGCTCAAAGAGGCGGCTTATATTGCCAAACGGATTGATTATGTGTTGCCACAGTTTTTTGGCAACTTGCCACGGCTGCCTTATGGCGTGGTGCCAGTGCCGGCAGAAATAGCGCCGAACTACACCACGGCATCTTATAATCCGGCCGCGATTGGCGGCACCCGGGGCGGTGCTTATTGGCTCAATACCCATGCACTGGATCAACGGCCGCTGTATGAGCTGGTGGCGCTGACATTGCACGAAGCTGTGCCTGGTCATCACCTGCAAAGTGCCTTGTCGCAGGAGCTTAAAAACGTGCCGCAATTCCGGCGCAATTTATACCTCAGTGCCTACGGCGAAGGCTGGGGCTTATATGCCGAGCGGCTTGGCGTCGAAATGGGCATTTATGAAAATGCCTATCAGCACTTTGGCCGCTTAAGCTACGAGATGTGGCGCGCTTGCCGGTTGGTGATCGATACCGGCATTCATGCCAAGGGCTGGAGCCGCCAGCAAGCACTAGACTATTTATCTGACAATACCTCGTTATCAGCCGCCAATGTCAGGGCAGAAGTGGACCGTTATATCTCCTGGCCGGGACAAGCCCTGTCGTACAAAATGGGCGAAATCAAAATCCGTCAGCTGCGGGCTCAGGCTGAGCAGTCCTTAGGCAAAAAATTTGACCTGCGCGCTTTTCATGATGCGCTGCTGGCCAATGGCGCCTTACCGCTGGAAATACTGGACGCCGAAATGGCGCGTTTTATTCAGTCATCACACTAACCAAAGGGCGCACTTGCTCAGCACCAAGTCGCGCCGCTGTTGCTGTCAACCTTCAAATGACCAGGGCTGTGGCTGATGCGAAGATGCCTTGCTGTGATTGTCACAACCGCTTAATCCTAAAAATAAGGATTAAAAGCACAATTTTATCCAATTAATTAATTTCACCTCTGGGTTTATAGTAGTTCCATCAGCTCAGCAAGCTGCAACTCAACAGACAAGGTGACTCAGATGAACAATAGTTTAAGCCGTACTTTTAACCAGCAAATACTGGCAACAGACGCAGGTTTAGCCGCACTGGTGCTGCGGGTGCCGGTCGGCATTATTTTTGCTGCCCACGGCGCGCAGAAATTATTTGGCTGGTTTGGCGGTTATGGCCTGACCGGTACTGCCGGCTGGCTGGAAAGTATCGGCTTAGCCCCGGGGGTACTGATGGCGTTATTGGCTGGCGGCGCCGAGTTTTTTGGCGGTTTGGCGTTGATTCTGGGGCTGCTGACCCGGCCGGCGGCTTTTGCCCTCAGTATTGCCATGGTAGTGGCTATCTTCAGTGTGCATTTTAGCAACGGTTTATTTATCAGTAATAATGGTTATGAATTTGGCCTGGCGTTATTGGCGGCTAGTCTGTCGCTGCTACTGAGTGGCGGTGGTACAGCTGCAGTTGACCGCTGGCTGGCGCAGAAATTCTAACCTCTGGCCCTGCCAGCGCAACCATCATCAACCCGGAACAATCTAAGGAATTTATCATGTTTGAGATTATTCGTGCAGAACAGCGTGGCCGTGCACACTTTGGCTGGTTAAAAAGCCAACACAGTTTTTCCTTCGGCGATTATTACAATCCGGCGCAAATGGGCTTTTCAGCGCTGCGGGTGATTAACGACGATGAAGTCGCGCCTGGGGCTGGTTTTCAGACGCACAGCCACCGTAATATGGAAATTATCAGTTATGTGCTTTCAGGCAGCATTGCCCACAAAGATTCAGCCGGTAATCAGGAAGTGCTGCCGGCCGGTGAATTTCAGCTGATGAGCGCCGGCCGTGGCATTTCGCACAGCGAATTTAACGCCAGCCGCAGCGAGCCTTTGAAGTTTTTGCAAATCTGGATAGTTCCGGCCGAGAGCGGCACTGAACCTGGTTACCAGCAAAAAGACTTTGGTCAGCACCATGGTTTGACGACCGTGATCACGCCGGATGGCCGCGACGGCACTTTGCAGATCCGCCAGGATGCCAGCCTTGGTCAATTGTTGCTGGACGATGCTCAGCAGTGGCAACTGCCACTGACCGCCAAGCGCAGTTATTATCTGCACCTGATTGCCGGTGAATTGCAACTGGCCTTGCCGGAAGGTCAGCAGCAGTTAAAGCCAGGTGATGGCATCAAACTGGCGGCGCTGGACACTGTCCTCACAGTCCAGGCACAGGCAGGCCAGGTGCGGGCGCTTTGGTTTGAGTTACCGCCGGTTTAAAGGCAGCGCAATCTGCTCATTTAACAACAGCGGGACGGCTTCGCAGCAGTCCCCGCTTTTAACGATCCAGACCGGGTCTTTTGCTGTGGAGTGACGGGATGGATCTACCGATGATTGGGATGCTGGCGCTGGTGGTGATACTGGCCGGTGTATCCAAAGCTGCTTTTGCCGGCAGTCTGGGTTTATTGGCCATGCCGTTATTATTGCTGGTCTGGCCGCCGCAACTGGCGCTGGGCGTGATGTTGCCTATTTTGATGCTGCTGGATGGTTTTGCCCTGCGCAGTTACTGGCAACGCTGGAGCTGGCCGTTGTTACGGCAATTGTTGCCAGCCGCTATGCTGGGTGTGTTATTGGCCAGCCTGTTGTTGCAACAATTATCGGTGAGCATGTTCCAGCTGTTACTGGGAATAACGTCCATGCTGTTTGCGCTGCGTTATTTTTTGCAGCAGACTTTACTCAAACGCAAAGCCGATAGTCTGCACTGGCTTGGCAGTCGCACCGCCGGCCTGATCCTGGGGCTGATCAGTGGTATCAGCTCAACCTTGTTTCATGCCGGTGGACCGCCGCTGACCATGCATTTATCAGCCAGGCAATTGCCGTCCACCAGCTATATCGGCACTGCAACCTTGTTTTTTGCCGTGCTGAATCTGCTTAAAGTACCGGCTTTTGTGCTGAATGAGCAACTAAGTTGGCAACAACTGGCCTGGGCGTTGCCATTTACCCCTTTGTGTTTTTTCGCCATTAAACTGGGGGTCTGGCTGAAGCAGCATTGTCCGGAGCGCTATTTTATGCCATTGATCCACCTTTTATTATTATTCACCGGGCTGAAACTGGCCGGTCAGGCGCTGCTGTAACGCAGTCTTTGTCAGACATCAGAAGGAAATCCGATGCCACGCTCAACTCTGGAACAATGGCGGATGTTTAAAGCGGTTGCCGATCATGGTGGTTTTCAGCAAGCGGCTGACGCCATTTATAAAAGTCAGTCCAGCATTCACCATGCCGTGCATAAAATGGAGCAATTGCTTGGCGTGACCCTATTCCAAACCGAAGGCCGCAAAATGCTGCTGACGGCCGCCGGTGAGCAATTATTGCGGCGGGTCAATTATTTGCTGTCTGAAGCTGAGCGGATGGAAAACGTCGCTTTGAATCTGCAGACTGGAGTTGAATCCAGCTTGCAGATTGCCGTGGATGAAGCCTTTCCGCGTGCTGTGCTGTATCAGGCCTTAGCAGCAGTGTCAGCCGAATATCCGCTGATCCGGATCGAGCTGCTGGAAACCATCCTGACCGGCGCCAACGAGTTGTTAACTCAGGGCAAAGCCGAAATTGCGCTGTCGCCTTTTACCCTGCCGCATAATTTATCGGAAGATGTATGTCAGGTTGAATTTGTCGCGGTGGCAGGGGCTACGCACCCACTGAATCAGCCACCACGGCTGCTGGAGCTGGAAGCGTTGAAAAATTGCCGGCAAATTGTGCTGCGTGACTCAGCACTGGAGCAAAAAAAGGATATTGGCTGGCTGGGATCCGAGCAACGCTGGACTGTCAGTCATGTGGCTACTTCGGTGGAATTGCTGCGGAAAAATCTCGGTTTTGCCTGGTTACCCCGTCACGCCGTGCAACCTTATCTGGACGATGGCAGCTTACAAATCCTGCAATTGCCACGCGGCGCCAGCCGCAGCGCCACCTTTTATCTGAATTTTGATGACGCCGATTTATTAGGCCCGGTGGCGCGCAGCTTTATCGGTCATATCCGTTATTTGACGCTGACCAGTTAACCTGTCCAGTGAAGCTGGCCAGCCTGGTTGCGGTGATTTACCAAGCCGGATTGGCCAGTTACGCTGTTGGCTTGATATGGTACATCTCCACTGCCGGATGGTCGAAAAAGCCCACTTCCCACGGGTTTTTGGCGATAAACAATTCTTTCACCGGCACAAACAGCGGATGCTGCCGCGGGATCAGACACACCTCGCCGCGCACCAGGCTGTAATTCCAATCGATGGCCTGAACAAAGGTGAAATCGGCTCTGGAATCAATGGCAAAGATGCAGGATGGATCGCGCGCCAGTAATTGGGCTTTAAAGGTATTGGCAAAAGTAATAAAGAAAATATCGTCCTGCGCCGAGGATAAAAAGGCCATCACTGTGGTATGGGGTTGCTGCAGCGCTTTGGTGATCAGCACCCCGACTTTGTTGTCATGCTCAGCGGCATCAATCTGCGGTAATGCCGTCAGCGGCGTCTTTGCAACAGGTTGGGCCGGTCTGTCGTCCCGTGGGTAGCTATAACCCGGAGCCTGATACTCCAGCACCTGCCGGTTGCCATAAAACACGCTAAATTGCAGTGGTTGCAGCAACACTAAATCATGCATCACTTGCTGTACCTGACCTTTATAAGAACAGCGATAGACGGATAAATCGGCATCATAATCACTGACTCCGGTGCGGTTATCCAGATGCACTGTTAACAGATCGCCGACCTGCAGCGCATGCCCTTTTGGAAAAGCACAATGCAGCTGATTTTGCGGATGCACAAAGACGCCACACACGGCGGCGCTCAGTTGCTGCTGCTGATAACTGCTGGCCACTCCCAGCACCTGGGCACCAAGTAAAGATCTGAGGCTGCTTGTTGTCATATGCACTCCTGTGTTGCTGGTTGCGGCCTTTGGCTTAGTCCATCAGCTTAGCCGCAGACGTTAGGCCTTGCCGCAATTTTTCTGGCACTGCCACCAGCCACAATCGCCCTTTGGCAACTGCATAAGTGTCTAATTTAGGTAAAGCCTTGACATGCAAATACAAATCACTATCATTTGCGACTTTTTTGCAAGGATCCATCCTGATGAAGCTGTTTTCCCCCTCATTACTGGCCATTGCGGTTGCCAGTTGCTGCCAGTCTGTCGCCATCAGCGCTATTGCTGCTGACAAGCCAGCGTACGGTGATGCCAAGGCTGAAGCTGCCGCCGAACATATCACGGTATATGGCCGGACCAACGACCTGGTGATGAGTTCGGGTCTGGCAACAAAATCACAAATGTCGCTGATGGAAACGCCAGCCGCCATTGTGGTGCTGGATAAAGAACTGCTGGATTCTATCGGTGCGGTCAGCTTGCAGGATATCGTCGGTCAGGTCAGTGGTCTGACCCAGGCCGGCAATAACTATGGCATCGGTGACAACCTCAGTCTGCGTGGTCTGGACGCCAATTACACTTATGACGGCATGTATGGTGGGGCTGGCCTTGGCAACAGCTTTAACCCCAGCCGATCCAGAACCAATGTCGAGACTATTGAAGTGTTAAAAGGCCCGGCCACTGGCTTGTATGGCATGGGTAGCGCCGGTGGTATTATCAATTTAATTGAGAAAAAACCACAGCTGCAAAGCGCCACCACCTTGAGCACTGAATTAGGTCAGTGGGACAGCTACAGTGTGATGCTGGACAGCACTGGCGCTATCAGCGCTGACAAAGCAGTGCGGCTGGTGGCGAAACATGCCCGCAGTGCTGGTTTTCGTGACATCAGCAACGACCGGGATGAAGTGTATTTATCCGGTAAATATTTTATCAGCCAGCGGCAGGATCTGACCTTATCCGCCGCTTATATCGACGATGCCGTGCAGGTCGATTCAGTGGGCGATCCGATCCGGATTTTTAATGTCGATAACACCGGCCTGAAAACCCCTGCCGACATCGGCTGGCAGGATTTAGTTAACGACGGCAAAAACCGGGGGCTGAAACTTACTCCGGCACAGCAGCAACAACTGTATCAATCTTTAACTGCCAGCGACGGCCGCACGCCTTATGCGCTGGGGGAAACCAGCCTGGTGTCGTCACTGACGCGGCCAAATCAGGGTGAAGAGTTGCGGCTGAAACTCAATCACAATATCGCGCTGACTGAGCAATTGCAGCTCAATCAGCAGTTGCAACACCGCAATTACAGTTCAGACTATGTGCGCCAGACCGGTGCTTATAACTATGTGTACTGGAACCGCGCTGGGGTGATCAATGCCGATCCACGGGCGCCATTGCTGGTCAACAACACTTTATATCCGTTTTCTGCCCGCCGGCAGGAATACCGCAAAGTAGATGCCACTGAACAATCCTGGCAGTACTTTGCCGACTTACGCTACGACCTGGCCTATGCTGGCATCGACCACGAGTGGTTGCTGAGCGCCAACGCCGAAGATCGTAGTATCCGGCTGCAGGACTGGTCGATTTGGGATGCCGATCAGGTGATCAAAAACAAAGCTGGTCAGACGATTTATCAGGGCAAGCTGCCGTACATCTATGATATCCGTCAGCCAAACTGGGGCGATCGTCAATTTGAAGACTATGATCCATTGCAGACCACAAATTACGATAAAGGGGTCAAGGCTTGGGGCATCGGCCTGCAGCAAGTCAGCTATCTGAGCGAACAATGGACCAGCCGGTTGGGCCTGGCGGTGAATACCATTGATCAGTCTTATCAGCATTTCGGTGCCGACGCCCGTTACAGCGCCAGCGCCGCTAATCCAACGCCAAAACAGGATACTTCAGATAATGGTCTGACCTATGCCATTGGCCTGACCTATCAGCCACTGGAGCAAGTGTCGATTTTTGCCAATCATGCCAAAGGCCGCACTGCTTACAGCGTGTTAGGCGCAGTCAGTGGTAATGAAAAAGATCGCAAAGACTCCGAGTCACTAAGCTATGATCTGGGTCTGCGTGTCAAAGGTGCCGATGATCAGTGGCTGGCTTCAGTGGTGGTATTTGATACCGCCCGCACTAATTTACGTTACAACAACGTCGATTATCAGGCTGGGGTGTCGGATGTCAGTGTGCCGGAGTTTTTCTACAACGGCAGTGATCAAAGCCGCGGTGTGGAGCTGGATTTCAGCGCCAAGCTGGCGACCCTATGGCAACTGAACCTGAATGCGTTATACCAGGATGCCCGTAATAAGCAGCAACCTGGCACTGAGACTTACAACAGCCGGCAAAAAGGTGTGCCTTATGTCAGCACGGGCGCCTGGGTCAGTTATCAGGCTGGCTGGTTCAGCTTGCCAGCACCGCTACACCTCAGTCTTGGGGTGAAATATGTCGATAAACGCAGTGCCGATGCCAGCAGTTTTGGTATTCCCTTTGGTTATGTGCCGTCTTATACCCTGTGGGATGCTGCCGTCAAATATCAGCAGGACAACTGGAAATTACAGCTGAATCTGGCCAATTTACTCGATAACGATTATTACAGCCAGGCCATGTATTTAGGTGGTATGCCGGGTAAAAGCCGCAACGCCCGCCTGAGCGCCAGTTACAGCTTTTAACTGACCCGCCGTCAGTGCTCTGGCGCTGACGGCGCTGCTTAGTTCCACTTGGGCTCTAATCAAAATCCGCCGCGTGATGCCGCTCTGGCAGTTGCAGCGCGGCGTCTCCCCAATTGCGGTTGACCCGCCAGCCACGTTGCACCGCCGGTCTTTGCCAGACTTCGCTGGCCCAGCGTTTGAGATGCACGTAACTATCCACCTGTAAAAACTCGGCCGCATTATAGGCGTCACTGACATACAATTCGCCCAACACCAGCGCGCCATACCAGGGCCAAATGGCGATATCGGCAATGCTGTACTGGCTGCCGGCAATAAAATCATGCTGTGCCAGCTGTCGGTCCAGCACATCCAGTTGTCGTTTCACTTCCATCGAGTATCGGTCAATCGGGTACTGATACTTTTCCGGCGCATAGGCAAAAAAATGACCAAAACCACCACCGAGAAAAGGCGCACTGCCCATTTGCCAGAATAACCAGTTCAGCGTTTCAGTGCGCTCAGCGCCCGTGTTG
>Ga0114982_1000648_pt1 | contig 18444 bp, 14 predicted proteins | sample Shrwel_input2_FT_FD_87183 | JGI IMG/M metagenome (GOLD analysis project Ga0114982, IMG submission 87183) | Subsurface microbial communities from deep shales in Ohio, USA - Utica-3 well 1 S input2 FT | ecosystem: Environmental > Aquatic > Deep subsurface > Shale gas/oil reservoir > Produced... | reverse complement strand
GAGACGACCTGCTGCGGGGAGACGTCCATGTAATCGACGTCTTCCGGGTCGACTTCGAGGATGTCGTCGCGCGAACGGACGGTGACCTTGCCCTTGAGGCGGCTGGCTTCGTCGAGTTCGGAGTTGGCCTGGGCGACCTTGAACTTTTCTTCCTGGTCGGCCGTCATGAACTCGACCTTGTCGGTGACCTTGCCGCGCACGACCTTGCGGTACGGGGCTTCGATGAAGCCGAACTCGTTGATGCGCGAGTAGGTGGAGAGGGAGTTGATCAAACCGATGTTCGGACCTTCCGGGGTCTCGATCGGGCAGATGCGGCCGTAGTGCGAAGGATGGACGTCGCGGACTTCGAAGCCGGCGCGGTCGCGGTTGAGACCGCCGGGCCCGAGGGCGGAGAGACGACGCTTGTGCGTCAGCTCGGCGAGCGGGTTGATCTGGTCCATCAGCTGGGACAGCTGGCTGCGCGCGAAGAACTCGCGGATCGAATTGCCGAAGGGCTTCGGGTTGACCAGCTTCTGCGGGGTGATGGAGTCGACGCTCTGGTCGTACTCGTTGATGCGGGCCTTGACGGTCTTGATGACGTTCTTGAGGCCGGCGCGGCACTGGTTGGCGAGGAGTTCGCCGACGTTGCGGACGCGGCGGCTGCCGAGGTGATCGATGTCGTCGCTCTTGGCTTCGGCGGAACGCTGGCGGCAAAGGAGCTTGGTGGCTTCGACGATGTCCTCAGGGGTGATCGTGCGGGTGTCGAGGGAGACCTCGAGGCCAAGCTTCTGGTTCAGCTTGTAACGGCCGACGCGACCGAGGTCGTAACGGAGCGCGTCCTGGAAGAGGCGCTGCATGTGCGCACGGGCGCTCTTGACGTTGACGGGCTCGCCCGGGCGGAGCTTGCGGAAGATTTCCTTGAGGGCTTCCTCTTCGTTGCGGACGGAACCGATGTCCTTACGGAGGGAGAGGATGACCGCGCCTTCGTCGAAGCTCGTGTCGAACACGCCGAACTTCTGCTTCGGCAGCTGCTTGTGGATCTCCTTGAGCGTTTCGCGGGAAAGCTTGTCGTACTGCTTGGCGACGACCTTGCCGGTCTCGACGTCGACGATGGGGTCGGCGTAGACGAGATGGGCGAGCTCTTCGGGTTCGAGGTCGAGGGCCGCCTTGGCGGTCAGGTCGCGGGACTTGTAGAAGAGACCCAGGATGTCCTTGTCGTCCTTGTAGCCGAAGGCGCGGAGCAAGGTCGTGACGAGGAACTTGCGGCGGCGACGGCGGCGATCGAGGTAGACCCAGAGGAGGTCGTTCTGGTCGAACTGGACTTCGATCCAGGTGCCGCGGTCAGGGATGATGCGGAAGGCGTGGAGCGTCTTGCCGCTGGTGTGGGCGGACTCTTCGAAGCAGATACCGGGGCTGCGGTGCAGCTGGGAGACGACGACGCGCTCGGCGCCGTTGACGATGAAAGAACCGCGATCGGTGATCATGGGGACTTCGCCCATGAGGATTTCTTCGTCCTTGAAGGCGCCCTTTTCGCGGAGGCGAAGCTTCAGCATCACGGAGATCGCGTAGGTCGTGCCTTCGCGGATGCACTCGAGCTCGGTGGACTTGGGGAGGACCAAGGCGTACTCGAGGTACTCGAGACGGAAGTTGCCGTTGTTGCTCTCGACCGGGAAGGCCTCGCGGAAAACGGCCTCGAGACCGAGGTTGTTGCGGGCAGGGGCGTTCGTGTCCAACTGCAGAAAATCATTGAACGAGAAAATCTGGTTCTCGATGAGGTTCGGCGGAGGAATGACTTCGCTGAGTTTACCGAAGTTATTGCGAGCTTGCGACATGACGTGGAGGATTCTCGAGAGTGGCTGGTGTGGTGTTTGCCTGAAGGGGACGGTTCAGGCGGCCGGGGGAAAACAAGAGGGAGAGGGGGTGGCCCTGGAGGGCCACTCCCCTCCCCGCTTGGCAGAACGCGCTAACGCGCGCAGGTAAGGTTACTTGACTTCGACCTCGGCACCGGCGGCCTTGAGCTTGGCCTCGATGTCCTTGGCTTCGTCCTTGGAGACGCCTTCCTTGACGGGCTTCGGAGCGCCGTCGACCAGGTCCTTGGCTTCCTTGAGGCCCAGGCCGGTGATGGCGCGGACTTCCTTAATGACGTTGATCGGGGTAGCACCCTTGGCCTTGAGGATGATGTCGAAGGTGGTCTTCTCCTCGGCGGGAGCGGCGGCAGCGGCGCCACCAGCGACGGCGACGGCGACCGGAGCGGCGGCGGAAACGCCCCACTTGGTTTCGAGTTCCTTAACGAGGCCGGCGATTTCGAGGACGCTCTGGGCGCTCAAAAACTCGATGACTTGTTCTTTGGTGATGTTGCTCATGGTACTTTGGTTCCTTGAACGGTTAGCGCCCTACGAGAGGACAATTGAGAGCACGAGGCCCCTAACCGGTATTCTTTGGATGTGTGTTGGTTTTGGGTTTTGGGTTTCCCCCCGCGCCCACCGATCCACATGGACCGGCGTTTGCGGGGAAAGGGTCTTAGGCGGCCGTCTCGTCCTTCTGGCGCTTCGCGTCCAAGAGGCGGACGAGCGAGGAGGCCGGGGTGGAGAGCAGCGAGAGGAGCTGGGCGCGGATGCCGTCGAGGGAAGGCAGCTTGGAGAGCGCTTCGACTTCGGCCTTGGTGAGGATCTTGGAGTCCAGGACCCCGGCCTTCACTTCGAGCTTGGAGAAGTCCTTGAAGAAGGTGACGAGGACCTTGGCGACGCCCGTGGGGTTCTTGCCGCCGGTCACGAGGGCCGTATGGCCAACCAGCTGCTGCGAGAAGTCGGGGAGGTTCGCCTGCTTGGCGGCGATCGTGAGGATGCTGTTCTTCACGACGTGGTACTCGGCGCCGTGTTCACGGAGCTGGGTACGCACCTTGGTCGCGTCTTCGACGGTGACGCCGGTGAAGTTCGCGATCAGGAGGTAGTTCGAGGTGGCCAGCTGGGCGGCCACTTCGTCGACGAGGAATTGTTTTTCAGCGCGCATGTTCGTGTGCTTTCGGTGAGGGGTGGGTGATTAGGCGACGACGGCAGCCGTGTAGGGCTTGAGGTCGATGTTCACGCCGGGGCTCATCGACGCGCTGAGGGTGAGGGACTTGATGAAGCGACCGCCGGCGAAGCCCACGGGCTGGGCCTTGACGAGGGCGGCGAGGGCGACGGCAGCGTTCTCGGAGAGCTGCTGCGCCGTGAAGGACTTCTTGCCGACGACGACCACGATGTTGCCGGTCTTGTCCATCTTGAACTCAACGCGGCCGGCCTTGACTTCCTTGATGGTCTTCGGGATGTCGTCGGAAACCGTGCCGGACTTGGGGTTCGGCATGAGGCCCTTCGGACCGAGGACGCGGGCGACCTGACGGACGTCCTTCATCGCGGAGGTGGTGGAGATGGCGACGTCGAAGTCGAGGAAGCCGCCGTTGACCTTGGCGATCAGGTCGGCGAGGCCGGCGTAGTCGGCGCCAGCAGCGAGGGCTTCAGCGGCGTTTTCGGTGAAGGCGAGAACCTTGATCTTCTTGCCGGAACCGTTCGGGAGGGAGACGGTGCCACGGACCATCTGGTCCGACTGCTTGGGGTCGACGCCCAAGAAGGCGGAGATCTCCACGGTCTCGTCGAACTTGGTGCCGGGCATCTTCTTGATGATCTCGGCAGCCTGGTTGACGTCATACTTGGCCTTCAGGTCGGCGACCTGTTGGGCGGCGCGGTAGCGCTTGCTGGGTTTTTTGCTCATAGCGACTTTTGGTCTCCTGCGGGATGCAGTGGGTAGTTGGGTTTGGGTTTGGGTGAAAATTAACCGACGACTTCGATGCCCATCGAGCGAGCCGTGCCGGCGATCATGCGGGCGGCGTTCTCGGGATTGATGGCATTGAGGTCCTTCTTCTTCAGCTCGACGATTTCGAGCAGCTGCTTCTTGGTGACCTTGCCGACCTTATCGCGGTTCGGCACGGCGGCACCGCTCTCGATCTTCGCGGCCTTCTTGAGGAGGACGGAAGCGGGCGGGGACTTGAGGATGAACGTGAAGGACTTGTCCTGGTAGACGGAGATGATGACCGGCAGGATCATGCCAGCCTGGTCCTTGGTCTTGGCGTTGAACTCCTTGCAGAACGCCATGATGTTGACGCCCTTGGCACCCAGTGCGGGGCCGACAGGAGGAGCAGGGTTAGCGGCACCTGCGGGGAGCTGGAGCCTGATTTCGCCGACGACTTTCTTTGCCATGGTTGTGTAGAATGAGTGGGTTTAGTTGAAAGAGGGATTATTCGCGGTCATCGCGTTCGACTTGCCAGAACTCGAGCTCGACGGGCGCCAAGCGACCGAAGATATCCACCGAGACCTGGAGACGACCGCGGTCGGCGTCGATGGTGTCGATGTTGCCGGAGAGATTGGCGAAGGGACCGTCGGTGATCTTGACGCGCTCGCCGACGTGGAAGCTGACCTTGGGGACGACCTTGTCGGCCGCGTCCGCCATCTGCTGGATGATCGTGTTGATCTCTTCCTGACGGAGCGGGACCGGGCTCATGCCGCCGATGAGGCCGATGACGCCGTCGGTCTTCTTGAGGAAATTCCAAGGACCTTCGAGGAGGCTGCCTTCGTCGTCGAAGAGACGGGCGCGCACGAAGAGGTACGAGGGGTACAGCTTCATCTCGCTCTCGCGCTTCTTGCCGTTGCGGAAATCCTTGACCGTCTTGACGGGCATCAGGATTTCGGCGACAAAGTCGCCCATCTCTTCTTCCTTGATGGTGCGGTCGAGGGTGCGCTTCACCTTGCTCTCGTTGTTCGAGAGAGTCTGGAGCGTGTACCAGCGGAAATCGGAAGAGGTGTTCGACATGGGGACTTAGCGGACCAGTTGGGTCGCGAACTGCACGAAATTAGAGAGGGAGAAATCGCAGAGGAAAACGATGGCGCCCAGGAGGGCGACCGCCGCGATCACGACGAGGGTGGAATCCACCAACTCCTTCGGCGACGGCCAGGTCGCCTTGACGAAGACCTCAGTGATGGTCTCGTTCCAGAAAGTGCGGAGTCGGCCGAACATGGGAGTGGTTGAAGGAGTTTGAGGTGGAAGGTGGCAGGACGGGGGGGAGTCGAACCCCCAACCAACGGTTTTGGAGACCGCTACTCTGCCAATTGAGCTACCGTCCTGTGCTGGTTGTTAGAAAGTGACAAATGCCGGGCTCCTTTTTAGGGAACCACGGCACCATTGTCAGGCCTTCCGGCGGTTGATTACTTGATGATGTCAAGAATCTGGCCGGCGCCGATGGTCTTACCACCTTCGCGGAGAGCGAAGCGCTGGCCCTTTTCCATCGCGACCGGCTTCTGGAGGTCGATCGTGATGGTGACGTTGTCGCCAGGCATCACCATTTCGACACCCTCGGGGAGGATGACGGTGCCGGTGACGTCGCAGGTACCGAAGAAGAACTGCGGGCGATAGTTGTTCGTGAAGGAAGTGTGGCGACCACCTTCGTCCTGCTTGAGGACGTAGATCTGGGCCTTACCTTGGGTGTGCGGCTTGATGCTGCCGGTCTTGGCGAGCACCTGGCCACGCTCAACCTGGCTCTTTTCGACGCCGCGGAGGAGGAGACCGACGTTGTCGCCAGCCTGACCCTGGTCGAGCTCCTTACGGAACATTTCGACGCCGGTGACGGTGGTCTTGATGGTGTCGCGCATACCGACGACTTCGATTTCTTCGCCGACCTTGACAACGCCACGCTCGATACGACCAGTGGCGACGGTGCCGCGACCGGTGATGGAGAAGACGTCTTCGACGGACATCATGAAAGGCTTGTCGGTTTCGCGCTTAGGCTCGGGGATTTCGGCGTCGAGAGCGTCCAGGAGGTTCTGGATGGCCTGCTCGCCTTCCGGCTTGGCCTCGAGAGCGGCGGTGGCGGAGCCACGGACGATCTTGGCGTTGTCGCCGTCGTACTGGTACTTGTTGAGGAGGTCGCGGACTTCCATTTCAACGAGGTCGATCAGGTCGGGCTCGGAGAGGTCGACCTTGTTGAGCCAGACAACGATCTTCGGCACGCCGACCTGGCGGGCGAGGAGGATGTGCTCCTTGGTCTGGGGCATGACGCCGTCAGCAGCGGAGACGACCAGGATGGCACCGTCCATCTGGGCGGCACCGGTGATCATGTTCTTGACGAAGTCGGCGTGGCCCGGGCAGTCGACGTGGGCGTAGTGACGGTTGGTGGACTCGTACTCGACGTGCGAGGCGGCGATGGTCACGGTCTTGGTGGCGTCACGGACCGTACCACCCTTGGTGATTTCGGCGTAGGACTTGGTTTCAGCCAGACCCTTGCGGGCCTGAACGGCGACGATGGCCGCGGTCGTGGTGGACTTGCCATGGTCGATGTGACCGATGGTGCCGACATTCACGTGAGGCTTGGTACGATTGAACTTCTCTTTGGCCATGGTTTTGTGTGGTGAGGAGGTTGTTTTGCTATTGTTCTGGTGTGGAAGTGGTGGAGCCCCCGACTGGATTTGAACCAGCGACCTCGTCCTTACCAAGGACGCGCTCTACCAACTGAGCTACAGGGGCGAACCGTCGACGTTGTTTGGGAACGTGAAGGGAGGGTTTGAATGACCATCGGCCAACCCATCGTCAAGAGGATTTTTGCAACCCTTTTACAGGGCGGTTTCCCCTGCTCAGGGACCCACGGTTAGCCGATACGACCCCGGGGGGAGGCGCTTAGCCCAAGGGACCTGAGTCGACCAGGATACGACGGCGGCATCTATGGCCGAATTCCCCGAAGATCGGATAATTTTGGCGGGAGCCTGCAGTCCCATCGAGTCGACACCAATAATCAGCTCTACAATAGACGGAAGTGGGGTAGATTTATCGATTTTATCCCCATTTTTTTCGTTCTTAAGGCTGATATTTGAAATCTTACCCTTCAGGATAGACTTTTTAGCCCCACCAACGTCAGAAACGTCATAATATAAGCCACGTGGGGCGATGGCCCCTTGGGTCAAATTGGCACTACCAAGGGTGGTGAAGGGTTCCCACTGGTTCAGCGGAATGGCAACGTACGGCGCGACGGCGACGGGCTTCTCGGATTCGAGGGTTAAATCGACTGGCTTGCCGGGGGCAAAGCGCAAGATGGGGTCGAAGCCTGGCAAGGGCGAATCCTCGACCTGAACCTCATCCACCGCAGCCAAGGGCGACTTGGGAGAGCCAGCCGGCAAATAGGCGGCGGAAGGGTCCAACAATGCTTGGGATTCAGCCAAAGCATTTCCCGGCGGCAGCAGCACCGCTCCCGCCGTCAAGGGCTTTGCCGCCGGGGCCCCGCCGGAGACCGGCTTGAAGATCAGGAGACCCACGACGAAGACCCCGAAGCCACAAAGCACGGCGAAGCGCGTGGCGGGCGGAAGCCGGCCTCCCGCGACATTACGAACGGTGCTCAGCAACCCCATGGTTCAACTGCCGGCGGGCCGTTCGGCGACGGAGATGCGCACCAAGGTCCCCTGCCCTTTACGGATGACGGACATCAGGATGACGTCGCCCGGACGGCGCTTGGCGATGGTGAGGCGGAGATCGTTCCAATTCTCAAAAGGCTTGTTGTTGACCGCCACGATGACGTCGTCCTTGCGCAACCCTCCGCGAGACGCGGGCGAATCCGGCGTGACTTCCGTGATGCGGACGGCGCCGTTCCGCGACTGCGTGAGCTTCGCGGATTCTTCCACGGGGAGGTCTTCGCCGAAGAGACCGACGAAGCCGCGGACGACCTTGCCCGAGTTCGCGAGATCCATCGCGATGCTCAGCATCAGATTGGACGGAATCGAAAACCCGATGCCGATGTTGCCTTCGCCCCGTCCGTCCGTGCGGATCATGGTGTTCATGCCGAGGATGCGGCCTTCGAAATCGACCAAGGGTCCGCCCGAATTGCCATGATTGATGGCGGCGTCGGTCTGGATGAAATCCTCGTAATTCAGGCCTAAACCCGAGCGTCCCAAGGCCGAAACGATGCCCGAAGAGACGGACATCCCGACGCCCAAGGGATTGCCGATCGCGTAAACCGGATCGCCGACGCGGGCTTTATCGCTGTCCGCGAGACGCGCGAACGGGAGGTTGCGTTCCTCGACCTTGATGATGGCGATGTCGGTCTTGTCATCCACCGCGAGCACGCGGGCCTTGAATTCGCGGCGGTCCGAAAGCGTGACGTAAGCCAGCTTGGCGACCGTGTTGTCGGGCATCATGACCACGTGCCGGTTGGTGATGATGTACCCGTCGGGGTTGATGATCGTGCCCGAACCCAACCCGACGAACATCTGGACTTCGCCGGTCTTGGGGTCGGTCTTGGTGTTCGACTTGAGGTCGTCGGGTGCGATGCGGGTCTTCAGGCGACGCAGGTATTCCGGCGGAATCGTGGCGGCCGTCCGGATGCTGACGACGGCAGGCATGACGCGGGACAGCATGTCGGCGGTACCGGCACCAGGCTGGGAGCGGTTGATGTCCTTCCCGTCGACCTGGAAGGAAACGGCCGCCAGCATCATGGCCGGCGCGAGGCAAAGCACGGCGAGGATACGTTTCATACGCCCCCGACTTTAGGAGGAGTATGGGCCAATGCAAGCGACCTCAGCGGGCCATCGTGAAGCCGGCCCCCGGGGTGGTCGGCTCCGCCTCGTCGCGTTCCTTGTTGAAACGCATGGAGAAGAGACGGGTCACGCCCTTTTCCTGCATCGTCGCCCCGAAGATGGCGTCGGCCGCCGAAACGGTGCGCTTGTTGTGGGTGATGACGACGAACTGGGAGAAGCGGGTGAACTCGCGGATGATGTCCGTGAAGCGGCCGACATTGGCGTCGTCCAACGGTGCGTCGAGCTCGTCGAGCACGCACAGCGGCGAAGGCTTCACCATGTAGATGGCGAAGAGCAAGGCCACGGCCGTCATCGTGCGCTGGCCACCGGAAAGAAGGGAGATACCCTTGAGCTTGGTCCCCGGGGGCTGGGCCACGATTTCGATGCCGCTTTCGAGGGGGTCTTCGGCCTGGACCAAGGTGAGGTCGGCCGCACCGCCCACGAAGAGACGCTCGAAGGTGAACTTGAAGTTCTTGCGGACCTGCTCGAACGTGTCCGTGAAGAGCTTGAGCGAAGTCTGGTTCAGCTCGTCGATCGCCTTGGTGAGCTCTTCCTTGGCCTTCCAGAGGTCATCGCTCTGCTTGGTCAGGAAGTCGTGGCGATCGCGGAGGGAGGAATACTCCTCGACGGCGACCAGGTTGACGGAGCCCATGCCGGCCATGCGGTCGCGGAGCTCGGAGATTTCCCGGACCAAGGGCGGCCAATCGGTCGAGGCCAGCGCGGCCAAATCGTCCTCGGTCGGTTCCCCACGGCGCACGACGGCGGCCCGCGCCGAGCGGCTGCCCTCCTCTTCGGTCTCCTCAAGGTCACCGAAGCCGGCGGCGCCTTCGGGTTCGCCCTCGGAGAGCCAAAGCTGGGTGCGCCAATCGACCGTGGCGACGTCGAGCTGGTGGTCGGCTTGGACCTTCTCCACGATGAAGCCGCACTGCGAGGTCTGTTCCGCGAGGTTGACTTCCAGCGACTTGAGGCGGGCATCCTTCTCGCGAAGGCGCTCGCGGTCGACGGAGAGGACCTTGTCCTCGCTTTCGAGCAAACCATCCTTCTGCGCCAGTTCCTCGCGCAAGGCGGCCAACTCGGTGGCGGCCACTTCGATTTCGGCGGCCAGGCGGACGGAGGTCTCGCGCGCGGCGACGCTTTGCCCCTTCAGGTCCGCAATCAGGCGTTCGTTGCTCTGCGCCTCCTGGCGACGGGCGTCCAGGCGACGGACCGCCTCCGAGCGGCGGGATTCCAGTTCGGCGACTTCGCGGCCCACGAGCTCGAGGCGCTGCCGCTGCTCGGCCAAGGTGAGACGGACTTCGCCCAACGAGTTGCGGCGCAAGTCGGCTTCGGCGCGGCGGACTTCGACGTCCTTCTCGCCGTCGGTGATGGCCTGCCGAAGGGTCGCGACCTGCGTGTCCTTGGTGGTCAGGGTTTCTTGGGCGCGATCGCGCCGCATCAAGGCCTCGGCCTTCGATGTCTCGATTTCGTTCAACTGGCGCTGCTCGCGGTTGATCCGGTCATCGGCGGTCACCAAGGTCGAACGCGCCGAGCGCTCATCCGCCTGCGCCACGGAAAGTTCCTGCGCGGCAAGCTGGGTGGCGGCCCGGAGGTTGGTCACCTCAACTTCGTTCGCGTCGATGGAGGACTGCAGGCCGAGGGCCTGCTCGTTCAGCGTGGTGAGCTTGTCGTTCTCGGCCTCCAACTTGGCGCGGACCGCGCGGATCTCGCTTTCGCGCGAGAACACGCTGGCGCCGGAACCTGCGGCGGCCTTGCGCGGGCGACCGGCGAAGACCAGGCCACGGCGATCGACGAGGTCGCCCTCGGTCGTGGCCACGAGGAAGAATTCGAAGCCGGGGTTGGCACGCCACCAGCCCAGGAAATCACCGAGACTATCGCAGACGTAGCAACCGTCGAAGAGGTTGGCCACCAAACGGGCATGGGCGGGGGCCTTCGGGGCCACCGCGGTGCTCGCGGCGCGCAACCAAGCAGGGGCCGCGGCACCGGTGCGAGCGGCGGGCGGCGCTTCCACCTGGAAGACCGCGCGGCCGAGCTGACGCTCGCCGAGCTTGGCGACGATGCCCGGCAGGAATTCGGCGCTCTCCAAGGCGACGGCTTCGGAAGCCGCGCCCAAGATGCTATCCAACGGACCGGCGATGGAAGCGTCGGTGACGGTGACGAGGTCGGCCAAGGCGGAGGCCTTGCCGGCCGGCATGTTCTCGGCGAACTCGCCGCGCAGGACGGCCTTGGCGGCATCCGAGAAGCCTTCGAGGCGCGACTGCATCTGCTCCAGCAGACCCAGTTGCGCGGACAGCTTGGCGACTTGGCGATCCTGCTCGGAAATCGTCTGTTGCAACGCGCGGAATTCGCCCAGGAGAGCCTTCGCCTTTTCCGCGCCGGCCAGTTCATTGGCGCGCGCGGTCTGCAGTTCCGCGTGACGCGTGGTCACGACGGCGGCGCTCTCCTGCGAGCGGCGTTCGAGCCCCTCGCGTTCGGCCTTGGCCTGGGTGAGGGACGCGGAGAGGTCGACGTGCCGCTGCTGGTAACCGCGAAGGTCGACTTCCAGGTTGGTGACGTCGGCGCGGGCGCGGGTCATCTCGCCCTCGGCGATGAGGATGTCCTGACGGGCGCGGCGGAGGCGGTTTTCCGCATCCATGAGGTGGCGCAGGGACTGGTCGACTTCGGCGGTCTTTTCGCGGAAGGTGGCATCGGCCGCGGTGACTTCGCCGGCGGCGGCCGACTTGACATCGGAAGTGCCCTGCAGGCGGGATTCGAAATCGACGATGGACTGCTCGGCATCGGCCGCTTCGCGCCGGGTGTCGACGAGGCGGGCGGAAAGGTCTTCGGTACGCAGGTCCGCGGTGCGGGCGGCGGCTTCCGCATTCTCCCGCGTCGTGCGTAGGTCAAAGAGCGCCTGCTGGGACTGCTGGACGCGTTCGGCCAGCTCGAGGCGCAGGGCGCGCGTGGACGCCAAGGCCGCCTCGCGGGCGCGCAGGTCGTCGGACAAGGTGGCGACTTCCGCGCGGCAGGCGGTGGCTTCGACGTCCAAACGCTCGATCTGGGTCTTGCGGTCGAGGAACTGCTTGGACTGCCATGCCAGGTCGAGGTGCGTGAAGCGGTGACGGAGGCGGCGGTAGCGCAGGGCCTTGGCGGCCTGACGACGCAACGTCGCGATTTGGCGACCCACTTCGCCGATGACATCGGTCACGCGGGCCAAGTTGGTGTCGACGCCCGCCAGCTTGTTCAGGGCTTCCTTGCGCTGGGACTTGTAACGGGTGATGCCGGCGGCTTCTTCGAAGAGGTAACGACGTTCGGCGGGGTTGGCGGAGAGGATCTGGTCGATCTGGCCCTGCACCATGAACGAGTAGGACATGCGGCCGATGCCGGTGTCCATGAAGAGACGCTGGATGTCCTTGAGGCGGGCCGGCTTGCCGTTGAGGAAATAGTCGCTGGTGCCTTCGCGATAGATGCGGCGCATGACCGACACTTCGGCGAAGGCCGTCCCCAGTTCCTTTTCGCAATCGGCGAAGATCAACTCTACCTCGCACTGCGGCAGGGGCTTGCGGCGGTCCGTCCCCGAGAAGATGACGTCCTGCATGCTGGTGCCGCGGAGGGACTTGGCGCTCTGCTCGCCGAGCACCCAGCGGATGGCGTCGACGATGTTGGACTTACCGCAGCCATTAGGGCCAACGACGGCCGTGACGCCGGGACGGAGCTCGATACGAGTCCGGTCGGCGAAGCTTTTGAATCCGTTGGCGACGATTTCCTTGAGGTACATCGAGGGTTGTACCGAACGATTGCCCCGCCCACCCCCTCCCGCAAGCGTCTATCACCCCGTTTCGGGGGGAGTTATTCACGGTTTCGGCTTTGATTTAAAAGGTGGTTTATGGGTTGACGAACCCCCTGCCCCCCTGTTGCCTCGACCCTCCAACTGCCAACATGTCTGTAGAAATCAAGATCCGCAAGGGCGAGACCATCGACAAGGCTCTCCGCCGCCTCAAGAAGAAGATCGACCGCGAAGGCGTCATCAAGGACGCCCGTGCGAAGCGCGGCTATGAAAAGCCCTGCGAGCGCCGTCGTCGCAAGACGAAGGTCAAGAACTTCAATAGCTACCTCCGCAAGAAGTGGGATAACGCCTAAGGCTCGCCCTTAGCACCTGCTCCAAAGGCCTGACGTCTCGACGTCGGGCCTTTTTGCTTTCCGGGCGGCCCACGGAGGCGGGACAACAAAAAGGGCCGAACCCGGAGGTTCGGCCCTTGAGCGCACCAAGCGCGCCGGCTTAGCGGAGGAACAGCAGTTCCTGGTAGGACGGCAGCGGCCAGTACTCGTCGGCGACGATCTCTTCGAGCGCGTCGGCGGCCGTACGGACCTTGAGCATGGCCGGGAGGACCTTGTCGCAGGAGTGCTTGGCCTGGGCGTGCGTGTCGGACTTGGTGACGTCGCGGGCGGCGTCGAGGGCGTCGATCGCAGCGGCGAGTTCGTCGGCGAGGCCGATGACTTCCTTGGGAGCTTGCCGCCGGACTTGGTCTTCTCGACCGGGGTCAGGTCAGCGGCGTACTTGAGGGCAGCCGGGAGGAGGAGGGTCTTGGCGATTTCCGAGACGAGCTTGGACTCGGTGTTGATGGCCAACACGTAGGAGTGCGTGTAGATCTCTTCGCGGGACTCGAGTTCGGCCTTGGAGAGGACGCCCTGGCGTTCGAAGACCTCGATCGACGACTTGGAGACGATCTCGGGGAGCGCGTCGGGGGTCGTGCGGAGGTTCTTGAGGCCACGCTTGGCGGCTTCCTTGTGCCACTCTTCGGAGTAACCGTTGCCGTTGAAGATCACGCGACCGTGCTTGGTCAGGATGTTCTTCAGGACGACCTGGAGGGCGGCATTGAAGTCTCCCTTCTTGGACTTGATCTCTTCGGCGAGCTCGTCGGCGAGCTTGTCGAGGGAGTCCGCCATGATCGTGTTGAGGACGGTGAGCGGGCCGGCCACCGAGAAGGCGGAACCGACGGCGCGGAACTCGAACTTGTTGCCGGTGAAGGCGAACGGGCTCGTGCGGTTACGGTCACCAGCGTCCTTCGGGAGCACCGGGAGCGTGTCGACGCCGAGGGTCATGTGACCGCCCTTACGGGAGGACGAAGCGGAACCGCTCTTCTTCACCTGCTCGATCACTTCGTTCAGCATGTCCCCGAGGTAGATCGAGATGATGGCGGGCGGAGCTTCGTTGGCGCCGAGGCGGTGGTCGTTGCCGGCGGAAGCGACGGAAGCGCGGAGCAGACCTTGGTGCAGGTCGACGGCGCGGACGACGGCGGAGCAGAAGGTCAGGAACTGGGCGTTCTCGTGCGGGTTGTGGCCGGGCTCAAGGAGGTTGCCGACGCCGGCGCCACCGATGGACCAGTTGACGTGCTTACCGGAACCGTTGACGCCCGCGAAGGGCTTTTCGGCGAGGAGGCAGACGAAGCCATGCTTGGTGGCGACGCGGCGGAGCAGCGTCATCGTGAGCATCTGGTGGTCGTGGGCGACGTTGGCGGATTCGTAGATCGGAGCCACTTCGTACTGGGCCGGGGCGACTTCGTTGTGGCGGGTCTTGATCGGGATCCCGAGCTTGAAGCACTCGCGCTCGGTTTCCATCATGCAGGCGAGGACGCGATCGGGGATGGTGCCGAAGTACTGGTCTTCGAACTCCTGGCCCTTCGCCGGCTTGGCGCCGAAGAGGGAGCGACCGCAGGTGTAGAGGTCGGGACGGAGGTGGAAGAGGCGGGAATCGATGAGGAAGTATTCCTGCTCAGGACCGCACGAGGCGGAGATGAAGCCATGCTTCTTGCCGAAGAGCGCGAGGACGCGGGTGGCGGCCTTGTTGACGGCAGCCATCGAGCGGAGCAGCGGGGTCTTCTTGTCGAGGGCCTCGCCCTTCCACGACACGAAAGCGGTCGGGATGCAGAGCGTGGAACCGTTTTCGGTGTCGAAGATGTAAGCCGGCGAGGTCACGTCCCAAGCCGTGTAACCACGGGCTTCGAAGGTGGAGCGGAGACCGCCGTTCGGGAAGGAGGACGCGTCCGGCTCGGCCTGGATCAGCGCCTTGCCCGAGAACTGGGCGAGCGTGCCGTTGCCGTTGGGCTCGAAGAAGGTGTCATGCTTCTCGGCGGTGAAGCCGGTGAGCGGGTAGAAGACGTGCGCGTAGTGCGTGGCGCCACGCTCGAGGGCCCAATCCTTGATGGCGGCGGCGACGACGTCCGCGGCGGCGGCGTCCAACTTGGTGCCGGACTCGATGTTCGCCTTGAGGGACTTGAAGACGTCCTTCGGCAGGCGCTTTTCCATCTTATCGAGGGAGAAGACATTCTGGCCGTAGATCAGGTCGATCTTCTCGTTGCGGAAGTCGAAACTGCCCTGAAGGCGAGGCTGGGAGGCAATCGCCTCGATGGCGTTGCGGCGGGCTGGGTTGGTACTCATGGATTGGGGGATTGGAAAGTGAAGGACAACACGTACTGAAAAGCACCCCTTGTGCCACGCTTCAACAGGCAACCATTCACAGGGGGTATTGCTTAATTTTGTTCAGTCGTGCTTAATTACTAGCAAACAGGCTCTGCTTATTTCCAAGCATAGGTTAGGCGGGCAAAGTAGGCCGTGTCTAACTTCACCTGCCCAAGCTGAGGTTTTGACCGAAAGTCATTGGAAAGGCCCAAGCGAAGGGAAAGGGGCCGAGGTCCCCGCAGCAGGTTGATGGAGGACTCATGCCGGATATAGAAGTCCCCTGACTTTTGGAAGGACGGTACAATCGATACCGACGAAGCCAAGGCCGCCCAACCCAACTCCCGGGTAAGCACCAAGCCCAAGTCCGCCGAAGGGGCGGAGAGCTGGGCCAGCCCAGCCGTCGCATAGCGCTCCGTACGATGGGCCAGACCCACGCGGGCATCGAGTTTGCCGGATCCATCCGTGTAGAGCCGCAAGCCAAGCCCGGCGGCATTGACCGAGAAGAAATCGACGAGGCGCGCGTTGTCGTAACCGCTATCGGTGCGGGCATACCAGAAGACGATGTCCGTCGGGTTGGTCTCGTAGGCGAGATTGACGTGCAAGTCGTCGGCGGAGGTCTGCGTGCCGGCCTTGGCGCGGACGATGCGGATGCTCGCCAGCAGCGTATCGACTTCGCGAGCGCCCTTCGCCTGGAATCCGGCGCTGATGCCGCTGCCACGCGTCGCCCCCGAGCGGCCCGAAAGGTCGAAGTCCGCTTGCATCGTCCACTGACGAAGTCCGCGCAGTTCCATGGGCCGCAGTTCCGGCTCGCGCCAAAGCTCGAACTTGCCGTTCAGGTCGCAGCTTTCGACGCCCCCGGAAGATGTCACGCGACCCGCGACCGCGGCAGCGATGCCTCGCTGGACCACGCCCCCCATGCTAACGGCGACCGCCGCCTCGGTCCGGAACGATTCGACTTTCGCCAAGGCGATCCTTTGCGACGCCCCTCCGAGCGAGGGTAGGGTCACCTCAAGGTAGCCGTCGGCCGCGCGTTCGATTCTCCCACGCAAGAAAGTGCCATCCGATAAGGTCACGGTGTCGGCGAAAGCCCAGAGCGGCGCCAAGAGCAGCAGGAGATGCTTCATCGAGGAATCCAGCCAAACCAATGGACGGAGGGTTGCCAACCTTCGTGTGAGGCGTTGACATAGAAACATGCAACTGGATGCCATCATCTTGGGCGCAGGTCCCGCCGGCCTGGCGGTGGCCAATGCCATGGTGCGGCAAGGGGCCCGGGTGAAAGTCATCGAACCATCGGCCCGGCCAGGAGGATCCATTCGGACCGTGCGCGAAGATGGCTGGCTCGTCGAGACGGGCCCCAACACGCTCCAAATCGAGGGAGAAGCCGACCATGCCCTGCTCAACAGCTACGGACTCGGGACGGTCCTGCAGGAGGCGGACCATGCTTCGGCCAAGCGTTTCATCTTAGCGAAAGGCCGACTGCACGCACTGACGAATAAGCCGTCCTCGTTGTTCAAGGGCGACCTGCTCACCTGGCGCGGGAAACTCCGCTTCCTCTCGGAGATTTTCCGGCCCCGCGGCGGGTACGCCGAGGAAACGGTGCAAGCCTTCATGACGCGACGCTTTGGCGCGGAGGCGGCGGACCTGCTGATGGATCCAGTGGTTTCCGGGGTCCATGCCGGCGACCCTGGCCGCCTGTGCATGGCGAACAGCTTCCCGTCCATCCCCGCGCTCGAAGCCAGCCACCGATCCGTCATCCTCGGCCTCATGCGCCAACCGCCCAAAGGGCGCAGCATCATTGGCTTTCCGGCGGGGATGCAGCAACTCGCCGATGCGATGGCCGCCCCACTCCGGCCGGAAGCGCTGCAGCTGGGCTCGATGGCGACGCTGATTCGTCAAGACGCCCGCGGCTGGAACGTGGCCTGGCGCAATGCCCAAGGGCAGGACGATGGCGCTTCCGCCAAGCACCTCATCGTGACGGCCCCGCATTGGCAGTGGGCCTCCCTGCCCTTCGACGAAGAACTGAAGAAGACGTTCCGGGAATGGGAACGCGCGGAGGCGCCCCCCGTGACCGTGGTCGCTCGCGGGTACGATCGCTCGGCCATCGCCCATCCGCTTGACGGCTTCGGTTATCTCATCCCGGGCAACGAAAAGCGCGCCATCCTCGGGTGCCTCTTCCCTTCGACGGTCTTGCCCGGCCGCGCGCCGGCAGGAAAGGTGCTGCTCTGCTGCTTCATCGGTGGCGCCAGGTACCCGGCGCTCGCGCGGCAGACGGACGAACAGCTCCGCGCCGCCGTCGACCGCGAACTCGCGGAAACCTTGGGCGTGAGTGGTCCGCCCGAGAAGGAATGGATCCAACGCTGGGACCGGGCGATCCCCCAGTACGGCGTCGACCAGACGCGCCGCGAAGCGGCCTTGGTGCGCGCCGAAGCGAAAAACCCCGGGCTCCATTTCCACGGCGCCTTCCGCGGCGGCATCTCGTTGATGCACGCGCTTCGGGCCGGCGACGCCCTCGGGCGGTCGCTGACGAAAGCCTAGCGAGTGCCGGCCTGCCCTTGTGGGTCGGGTAGGTTCCGGACGATCCAGAACGCCGGCAACATCAACGCCGCGGCGACGATGTAGACCCAGAAGTGGGAGCCGAAATGGAAGTAGAGCAAGGCGGCGCTGATGGGCCCGATCACCCGCGCCAGGGAACCGGCGGAGCGGAGAATGCCGAGATTGCGCCCCTGCTCCGTGGCATCCGAGTAAAGCGAAACCAACGAGGACACGCTGGGCAAGATGAGGCCGGTCGCAAAGGAGATCAGGCCCATCCCCAAGAAGAACACGGGCTTGCCCCAGGCCGGCAGGACGCCGCCCGGGACGGGCGTCGGGATGACGGCCACCAACAGGAAGGCCACCACCGCCGTCAAGAAACCGAACAGCACCACCTTGCGCTGTCCCACGCGCCCGACGACGCGACGCGACAACCCTTGGGCGAGCACCAAGCTTGCGCCGTTGAAAAGAAACAGCATCGCATTATCACGCGGGCTATAGGCGAAAAGCGCGAGCGTCAGGAAGACGATGGTGTTCTCCATCCCCGTGAAACCGATCTGGTAGATGAGGTTGGCGAGGGACGTGCGCCGGACTTCCTGCGAACGGACATTGGCGAGGTCGAAGACCGAGGGTCGCTGCGCATCCTTGGCCGCGCGCTTTTCGGGCGGCAAGGTCTCCGGGAAGAAGGCCCACACGAGCAAGAAATTAGCGCAGGCCATGAAGGCTGCGATGGCCGCGGAGGTGGAGAAGAGATTGAGGCCGAAAGGGCTGGTCGCCGCGGCGACCGGCCCAGAGGTATCCGGAGCGGTAAAGCCACCGATGATCGGGCCGCAAAGGAAACCCATGCCGATGGCGATCCCGACGACGGCCATGCCTTTGGTGCGTTCCTTCTCGTCGGTCACGTCCGCCGCGGCGG
>Ga0114982_1000635_pt1 | contig 18630 bp, 12 predicted proteins | sample Shrwel_input2_FT_FD_87183 | JGI IMG/M metagenome (GOLD analysis project Ga0114982, IMG submission 87183) | Subsurface microbial communities from deep shales in Ohio, USA - Utica-3 well 1 S input2 FT | ecosystem: Environmental > Aquatic > Deep subsurface > Shale gas/oil reservoir > Produced... | reverse complement strand
GCTATGACCTTTAAAGCAGCGGAAAGTCTAGCCGAGCAAATTGCACGTCATGTGGGGCGGCAAATTGTTACAGGTGATTTGGTCGAGGGAGAGCGCATTCAAGAATTAAGAATTGCTAAAGAATTAAATGTCAGTCGTGGCTCAGTTCGAGAAGCACTCCTAATTTTAGAACGTCGTCATTTAATTAATATTTATCCGCGTCGTGGTGCCGTGGTTGCCGAAATGTCGGCACAGCAAATCAAAAGCTTATTTGAAATTTTGACATTGTTATTATCGGTACTTGCGCGCCGTGCTGCTGACAGTTGGCGGCAATCAGATGTTGAGGGATTTACCTCCTTATTAGATCATTTACAGGGTTTAGCACGCGAAGGGGATATAGAGGGATTTTATGAAGGCTCGTTTGCTTTTTTTCGTATGGGTTATCGTTTTGCGCTAAATCCTTATATTGAAGAAATGCTAGAGGATTTACAGCCAGCATTACAGCGTAGTTATTATTTAGCATTACATACCAATAAACGCGAGTTACAAGAAGCGCATAACTTTTTTAAGGGAATTGTTGAAGCTATTTTAATGCGTAAAGGCGATCAAGCCGCATTATTAGTGGAAGATTTTGCCTGTCATTTACGTAATTTGGTTTTAGATTCTTTGGCGAGAATGAAACAAATTGAATTAGCGTGGGCGCAACGTTCTAAGCGTTAATGAAGTCATTTAAACTGCTGTTTATAGCGTCACACAGATTAACTGTGTGGCGACTGTCATATAAATCTTATTTAAAATCAAATTATGTCATTTTCTTCACGTTTTGTTACGTTTTGTTGCAAATTGCCGCTAGGCTGTCTATTTTTTCCGATAGAATTCGCTCAAATTCTCCTAATGGACTAGGTCTTTCTGCTTTTTTTTGTGATTGAAACATAAGCAGTTTTGGCTAAGGACACACTCCCTAATCCCTTTTTTAACCATTGACGCTCATGCGCCTTAAAAGCATTAAATTAGCGGGATTTAAATCCTTTGTGGATGCCACCACCGTACCCTTCCCGAGTAACTTATCGGCGATTGTTGGGCCTAATGGTTGTGGTAAATCCAATATTATCGATGCCGTTCGTTGGGTAATGGGGGAGTCGTCTGCGCGTTATTTACGTGGCGAGTCAATGGCGGACGTGATTTTTAATGGTTCGAGTGGGCGTAAACCTGTTGGTCAAGCCAGTATCGAATTAATTTTTGATAATAGTGATGGTACATTGGGCGGTGAATATGCCCAATATGCAGAAATAGCTGTGCGTCGGCAAGTTAATCGCGATGGTAAATCCGATTACTTTCTGAATGGCAGTCGTTGTCGTCGTAAAGATATTACCGATATTTTTTTAGGGACAGGTTTAGGCCCGCGTTCTTATGCCATTATTGAACAAGGCATGATTTCACGTTTAATTGAAGCGCGTCCTGAAGAATTACGTGTTTATATTGAAGAAGCCGCAGGTATTTCGCGTTATAAAGAACGTCGTAAAGAAACAGAAACGCGTTTAACGAATACCCGTGATAATTTGGCGCGTTTAAATGATATTCGTGAAGAATTGACCCGCCAATTAAGTCATTTGCAAAAACAAGCCGATGCTGCCGAAAAATATCGCAGCTTAAAAACAGAAGAACGCCAAAGTAAAATTGAATTACACGGCTGGCGTTGGCAGAAGTTTCAGCAACAAATTAGCCATTATGAAGCGTTGATTCAACAGCAAGCGATACAGTTGGCTGAGTCTTTAACGATGCAGCAACAGTTAGAAGGTTCGTTGACGATTGAGCGTGATAAAGAAGCCGCCAGTCACGAAGCCCTACATGCGGCGCAAAATCAGCTTTATGGTATTAAAAATACGATTACTCAAACTGAGCAACAGATTCAGTTTCAGCGGCAACGTCACCAGCAGTTATTACAACAGCAACAAGCGTTGTCGATCAGACAGCAGCAAGCCATTCAAGAAGGTGAGCAAGACGCTGAAGAAACACAATTGTTGGACGATGAATTAGCCTTGTTATTGCCGCAGCAAGAAGAATTAGAAGCTATGTTGGAGGAGTCGAGCCATCGGCTAGAAACGGCGGAAATGGCTTTGTTAACGCAGCAAAATAGCTACGAGAATCAACAACGCGAAAATGCACAAACAACGACACAAGTGCAATTGTGGCAAAGTCGCATTCAGTCCCTAGAGCAGACATTATTGCGTGCGCAAGAGCGTCAGCAGCGTTTGCAAGTGGAAATGAGTCAGTTTGCGACCGATGGTTTATTGGATGATGTGGCTATTCAGCAAGAAACGCTCGCTGAATTGGATGTGTTATTACAAGATGAGCAGCAGCATTTAGAGCAGTTAAGCGCATCGATGGCGGAAGCCAGTCAACAAGCGCAACAGTTACAGCAACAGCATCATCAACTGAAAAGTCAGCAGCAGCAGGCGCAAGGCCAAGAATCTGCCTTAAAAGCGTTACAACAAGCGGCATTGGGTTTGGATGACCAACAGCAGCAGCGTTGGTTGCAAACGCAAGGTTTGGCAGGCAATTTACGTTTGGCCGAAGTATTACAGGTTGAGTCGGGTTTTGAGTCGCTAGTTGAAGCAGTTTTGGGTGATGCCATTAAAGCGGTGATGGTGGATGATTTGTCTGCCATCAATATGGCGTATAGCCCTTCGGTGATTTTGTTAGAAAAAGACGATAGTTCAGCTATAGCGACCGATGCCTTAGTGGGCAAGTTGTTATCTCAAGTTGGTCGTGAATGGGTTGTGGGCGTAAAGCATTGTCCAACATTGGCGGATGCCTTGGTGCAACGTCATGCCTTAATGGCAGGTGAATCCATTATTAGTCAAGATGGTTTTTGGTTAGGTAAGCATTGGCTAAAAGTGGTTGGTAAAAAAGCGGAAGACAGTGTGTTAGCGCGGCAAACGGTGTTAACGCTGTTACAGCAACAGCTTGAACAGTTGCAGTATGACATTTCCCATACGCAACACATGCAAGCCGTATTAACGCAGCAACAGCAACAGATGGAGCAGGAACGTTTGTTGGCGCAACGACAATTGTCGCAGCACTTGCAAGAGCGTGGTTTACAACAAGCTAAATTAGCCAAGTTACAAGCGCAACTCACACAAACACAATTACAAGCGCAACGCATTGGTCAAGAGTTAGATGAATTAGCGCAACAAGCGGCTATGGATACCGAAACCTTAGCCGAAGCACGATTGAATTTAGAAACGCATTTAGAGTCTTTGCAGGTGCAGCAATATGCCAGCGAGGATTTGCAAGCGGCTCGTGAGGCGACGCGTTTAGATGTTCATCATGCGCGCCAATCGCTGCAACAAGCGCGTCAACAGAGTCATCAATTAGCGTTACGTGTACAAAGCGTACAAACGCGTTTATTAGCATTAGGTCAAAATCGGCAACGTCATGATCAACATATCGCTAGTTTGCGTCAACAGTCAGATGATTTGCACATCACGCTACAAACCTTGATGGAGCCTGTTGCCGAACTCACTATGACCTTAGAAGGGTATTTTGCCGACAGATTACAGGCCGAAAGTCACTTACAAGCCACAGAAACCGCTTTAAAAGAATTGACTCAGCAATATCGACAATTAGAGCTGCAACGCCAACAACTGACGCTGAGTATTGAGCCGTTACGTCAGCAATTAGAAGCCAATCGTTTGGCATGGCAACAGGTGTCTGCGAATCAAAGTCATGTGCAGGCACAGTTAACAGAAATGAATGCGGATATTCAGGATGTGGTGAGTCAATTACCTGAAAGTATTGATGAAGTCGTCTGGCAGCAACGCTTAGAACAATTAGCGACAAAAATAAGCCGATTAGGGGCCATTAATTTAGCCGCGATTGATGAATATCAGCAACAAGCCGAACGAAAAAACTATTTAGATGCACAAGCGCAAGATTTAGAAGAGGCTTTAGAAAAACTAGAAAGTGCGATTAAACATATTGATAAAGAAACCCGTGTTTTATTTATGGATACGTTTAATCAAGTTAATGCAGGTTTACAGCATTTATTTCCGAAAGTATTTGGTGGCGGTATGGCCTCACTTCATTTAGTGGGCGAAGATACCTTAACCAGTGGCGTGAGTATTACGGCACGTCCACCCGGTAAAAAGAATGCGACGATTCATTTATTATCAGGTGGTGAGAAGGCGCTCACAGCATTAGCATTAGTTTTTGCTATATTCCAATTAAATCCTGCACCCTTTTGTTTATTAGATGAAGTGGATGCCCCATTAGACGACGCGAACGTCGCACGATTTTGTCGTTTAGTTGAGGAAATGGCGCAGCAAGTACAGTTTATTTATATTACGCATAATAAAATTGCTATGTCGATGGCACAGCAATTAATGGGAGTCACCATGCACGAACCCGGTGTTTCGCGTTTGGTGTCTGTTAATGTTGAGCAAGCCGCAGCGTTGGCCGCTGCATAAAACTGAGAGTAATGATGATGGAAATGGGAATTTGGGCAGCCGTTGCGGTTGCGTTTGCAGTGTTGGTAAAAGTGCTTTGGGATATTTACCAGAGTCAAAAGTCCAGTGATTTAGAGCGGGTTGAACCTGAGTTATCCGAAACTTCGATGACAGATGGTATTCCTGTTGTGCCTCGTGCGCAGCGTCATGGCTTAGCGAAAGTGCAGGCTGTTGAGCCTGTGTTAAACGCCAATGAGTTAGACCTGCCATTTGTTGCCAATGAGGAATTGGAAACTGTAAAACTGTTTGTTCGCCCAGTTGAAAAAGTGGCAACGAATGTTGTGCAGTTGGCTGAACATAAATCAGCGAAAGCGGCTGCTGAAGATGAAATCGTGTTTTTAGATGATGAATTTATTGACACGGTGGCGATGTCGGCCTCACAAAGTAAAGTCGTCGAAGCGCAAGATTATATTGTTCTTTATATTATTGCGGGTCGAGTGCCATTTGATGGCGAGCGTTTGCTCAAGTCTATTTCCAATTATGGTTTACGTTTTGGCGAAATGGGCATGTTTCATCGCCATGAACGTCCAAGTGGTGATGGTCAAGTATTATTCAGTATGGCGCGTGTCGATGAAGTAGGCGCATTTGATTTAGAATCAATGGGTTCTGAGTTTATTTCTGCCGTAACATTGTTTGTGGCCTTACCTAATCAACAACCGTATCTTGCTTACGACATGATGATTGACACCGCAAAACGTTTGGCTCATGAGTTTGGTGGTCAACTATTAGACCAAAACCAAAACCCATTGAATCGTCAGTTGATTGAACATTACCGCGAGCATGTGGTTGAGTTCACACGTCATCACTTAATGAGTAAAGCGATTTAGATACCCAATTCCCATAGTCAGTATCTATAGTCATTCTCGTTAGGTAAGGGGCGTCACTACGCCCCTGACTTTCTACTTTTTTAATCCTTCGCAAAGTCTTAACTTGTCGCTCCGCTAACTTTCCCCCTTTTCATTACTCCCTATAAACGGGTATTGTTCTCATCCTAATTTATTCACTTTATTTGGAAGTTTGGCATGTCTGTTTCGTCGGAATTAATCACTCAAGTCATGAGTTTGCGTGAGCAGTTGCGTTATCACAACCATCGTTATTATGTCTTAGATACGCCTGAAGTCAGCGATGCTCAATATGACGAACTCTTTCAGCAACTAAAAAAAATAGAACAAAACTATCCTGAGTTACAAACACCCGACTCGCCAACCCAACGTGTCGGCGGTGAAGCGATTAGTGCCTTTCAAACGATTGTTCATACCGTGCCCATGTTATCGTTAGGTAACGCCTTTAGTAGTGACGAACTTAAAGATTTTGAACGTAAATTAAAAAACCGTTTAGAAACAACAGATATTAGCGAGTTAGAATATTGTGCTGAATTAAAGTTAGATGGTTTGGCAATTAGTTTGATTTATGAAAATGGCCTATTTAAACAGGGGGCAACGCGTGGTGATGGCGCAACAGGTGAAGATATTAGCCATAACTTAAAAACGATTCGTAATTTACCCTTGCAGTTAAATACCTTAAATCCCCCCCTCATTATTAGAAGTGCGTGGTGAGGTATTAATGCCAAAAGCAGGCTTTGATAAATTTAATGCTGAAGCACAATTAAAAGGTGAACGATTATTTGCCAATCCCCGTAATGCGGCTGCGGGCAGTGTTCGTCAATTAGATCCTAATATCGCTGCAAAAAGGCCATTAGCATTTTATGCCTATTCGGTCACACAAATTGAAGGGGCAATATTACCAAATACTCAATATGACGTTTTACAGTGGTTAAAATCATTAGGATTTACCATTAGTGATGATATTAAAACGGGCAAAGGTTTGGCATTTGTTGAAGGTTTTTATGCGGATATTCAACAACGTCGCTCGTTATTACCCTACGATATTGATGGTGTCGTCATTAAAGTCAATGAATTGGCCAAGCAGCAAGCATTGGGCATGGTCAGTCGAGAACCACGTTGGGCGGTAGCCTATAAATTTCCTGCCCAAGTTGCGAGTACAGTATTAGAGTCCGTTGATTTTCAAGTAGGGCGTACGGGCGCATTAACGCCTGTTGCACGGGTAAAACCTGTTTTTGTCGGTGGTGTGACGATTAGTAATATCACTTTGCATAATATGGATGAAATTCGTCGTTTAGGTCTGCACATTGGCGATACGGTTGAAGTGTGTCGGGCAGGCGATGTGATTCCTAAAATCACTCAAGTGTTAGCGCGTGGAGAATCGTCATCATTGATTGAGTTACCTGCGTGTTGCCCAGTTTGTCAGTCACCGATTGTCCAAGATGAGAAAGGGGTGATTGTACGTTGTTCGGGCGATGTTTATTGTGATGCGCAAGTACAGCGTCGATTAGCCCATTTTGTTTCTCGGAAAGCGATGAATGCCGATGGTTTGGGCGAGCGTTGGTTAGAACAACTCTTAGAAAAAGGATTAATTAAACACAGTGCCGATTTATACCATTTGACCGCAGAGAAAATTCTAGCAGCGAATATTGAAGGCATGGGTGAAAAGCTCGCTGAAAATATCATTGCCGCCATCAGCAAAACCAAACACACCACCTTGCAGCGGTTTATTTATGCCTTGGGTATTCGAGGGGTAGGTGAGGGTACATCTTTAGCGTTAGCACAGTATTTTGGCACGCTTGAGGCGATTAAGTCAGCCGATGAAGAGGCGTTAAAACAAGTGCCTGATATTGGCGAAGTATCAGCAAAATGGATTGTTGCCTATTTTAGCCAAGAGATTCATCTCAATCAGTTAGAGCAGTTTGTGGCTGCGGGTATTACATGGCCCATCATTGATATTGAACAAGCACAACATCAACCCTTAGTTGGCCAATCGTGGGTATTAACAGGCACATTAAGCTCAATGGGGCGTGATGTTGCCAAAGCAAAGCTTCAACAACTGGGTGCGAAAGTCAGTGGCAGTGTCTCGAAAAAAACCACGATTGTTGTCGCAGGTGCAGAAGCGGGCTCTAAACTGGCAGATGCACAAAAACATGGTGTGACAGTTTGGGATGAGACTCAGCTACACGATTTATTTGCTCAACATAACGTATAGTGACATCATCATAACAATCCTGTACGGGGGGATTTATTCGCTATGTCTTATATTTATGGCGAATAAATTCGCCCCTACAGAGAGTGTAAACAGTTACAGGAGAGAGTGTGTGTCACTACTAAAAGGTATTGCTGTGTCGGTCATGTGGGTGATTTCAAGTGCTGCTTTTGCCGCAGATGTTTACGTTTGTGAAAAAAATGGCCGAAAAGAATTCAGTCAATTACCGTGTGGTGACAATGCCGTTATTCTAAAAACAGACGGAGAGCCAAATAGCCTTAAAATTAGTATGCCGATGAAACCCAAAGAAGTTGCCGCGCTCTGTAAGTTGGTGATTAAGGCTAAAGACATGGCAGTAAAGACTCAAAAGAACAACTATGCGCGCGCTCAGCGTAATTATAATCGTCATAACTACAACTATAATTACGATTATGACTCAAGTAATAGTAGAAACACGCCTCAAGCCTATGTGTTATCGCACATTGCTAATTTAGAGCAAATTGCTGAAAAATCACCGCCTCTTTATCGCCTAATCAAAGACTTAGTGTCCAACGTGTATTATCAAGGTTATGAAGAGTCACCTATTTATGAAGCCGAAAGAGCGGCGGCACTAACAAACTGCAAAAACAATCTTAATGAGCGGATGGAGTATTCAAAGCAGTATGAGTATGAGTAACATGTTCCATCACGCTGGCAAAGGTAGGAAAAAAGTTTTCCTGTCCTACTTTAGCAACTAACCCCGCTTTTTCCAGCTTACGAAACACCCGCTCATTAGTTTCACAGACCATCACTTGAATATGGCGTTTATGAAATAAATCTAAGGCTACTTCCAGCGCTTCCAACCCCGTAATATCAACAAATGGCACATGCGCTAAACGCACAATTAATATTGATGCTTCAGTATTAGTCGATATTAAGGTGCGTTCTAAATTATCAACCGCGCCAAAAAAGAACGGCCCTTCAATTGAATACACCATGACTTCGGGTGGAAGTTTTGCCATGCCCAAACTTTGTAGCTCAATGGCTAAGGAGTCGCTCGAATGTGCTTGAATTTCTACTGATTCCGCCATTCTACGCATAAATAATAATGCCGCTAAAATCACGCCAATATTGACGGCAATCACTAAGTCAGCAAAAACGGTTAAGAAAAACGTGATGAGTAAAATAGCGACATCACTACGCGGTGCGCGTTGAATCATGTGGATGACGTGCGGCGGTTCACTCATATTCCATGCCACCATAAACAAAATTGCAGCTAAGGCGGCTAAAGGAATATTCGATGCTAAGGGTGCTAAAAAGAGAATAATGAGGATGAGTGTGATGCCATGAACCATACCCGAAATCGGACTGGTACCCCCGTTCCGAACATTGGTTGCCGTACGGGCAATTGCCCCAGTTGCCGCAAAACCGCCAAACAGTGGCGCGACAATATTGGCAATGCCTTGGCCGACCAGCTCTTGATTGGAGTCATGGCGCGTACCTGCCATACCATCAGCAACGACCGCAGAAAGTAAGGATTCAATTGCACCCAACATGGCAATGGTAAATGCAGGGCCAATCAGTTCAATGATGCGCGGTAAGGTAATGGTTGGTAAAGCAAAATGCGGCAAGGTTTGAGGAATGCCGCCAAACGCCGAACCAATGGTCATCACCCCTTCAAAATGAAAGAAGGATTGTATTGCGGTAGCGACCACCATTGCTGTCAGTGGACTAGGCACATGACGTAAGGCTTTTAGCTTAGAAGAAAATAACACGATGCCTAAGCTGAGTATCGCCAAGCCTGTGGTTGCAGGATGCAGTTGTGGTAATACTTGTAGGGTATGCCAGAGCTTTTGATGGAAATGCTCGCCCGTGATTTTTGGCAGACCAAAAAAATCTTTCCATTGCCCAACCCAAATAATCACGCCAATGCCTGCGGTAAAACCGACGATGACGGGTGCAGGAATAAACTTAATCACCGCACCCATTTTGGCAAGCCCAAACAGCAATAAAATAAGTCCTGCCATAATAGTGGCGATTTGTAAGCCATCTACGCCGTATTTAGCGGTAATCCCTGCCAAAATGACAATAAATGCGCCTGTAGGCCCTGTAATTTGTAGCCGACTACCGCCAAATAACGCCGCCAAAATACCTGCCACAATTGCGGTATAAATACCTTGTTCGGGTTTGACACCGCTAGCAATCGCAAAAGCCATTGCTAATGGTAAGGCAACGACACCAACTACTAAGCCAGAAATAAGATTTTTTGCCCAATGTTTCTTTGCCAATAAACCCGATTTATGTGCTTCTAAAATAGCAATCATGACGAAGTGGCCAAATGAGGAAGTTTTGAAGAGAGGTGAACGATTGATTATAACGCCCAAGTCCTTAAAAAACATACGGTCTTTGACGGCATTTTAATAGCCTGATATTGTCGAAGGATAACGATACATGATAAAGGGGCAGTACGATGTTTGAGTCAGCCGAAATTGGCCATAAAATAGACAAAAGCCTCTACAAAGTAGAAGAGCCTGTTTTAAGAGAGGCATTGCTCGATATTCAATATGAGTTAAAAGAGCGCGGTGAATTTCCCGTCATTATTTTAATTAACGGTGTCGATGGTGCGGGCAAAGGTGAAACGGTCAACTTGTTAAATGAGTGGATGGATCCACGCCTCATTTCTACCCATGCCTTTGGTCAAACGTCTGATGAAGAGCGCGAAAGGCCGCGCATGTGGCGTTATTGGCGTGCGTTACCTGCCAAAGGACGTATTGGGATTTTGTTCGGTTCTTGGTACACCGACCCGATTGTTGGGCGAGCGACAGGCGAATTAAAGTCTTCTGAGTTAGATCATCAAATAGATGAAATTGTGCGTTTTGAAAAAATGTTGGCACACGAGGGAGTGGTATTACTCAAGTTTTGGTTTCATTTATCGAAAGACAAACAAGAAAAACGCTTAAAACAACTCGAAAAAGACCCAAAAACGCGTTGGCGTGTTACTGATCAAGATTGGGATAATTTTAAAAGTTATGACAAATTTAGCCGTATTTCTGAGCATACCTTACGGGAAACCAGTACAGGTGAAGCGCCGTGGGTGGTGGTAGAAGGTGAGGATGCCAATTATCGCAGTTTGACAGTGGGAAAATTGTTATTACGGGAGATTCGCAAGCATTTAGACCTCGGTGCCATTAAAAATAATGTTTATGAAGTCGCACCATTGTTGCCACCGATTGATAACTTGCAGTTATTAGACACGCTAATACTAGACCAAGAATACAGTAAAAAAGACTACGAGCAAGAGTTAGAAAAGTTGCAAGGTCGGTTGAATTTACTCACCCGTCACCCTGATTTTAACAAGCACAGTATTATTGCGGTGTTTGAAGGTAACGATGCCGCAGGCAAAGGCGGGAGTGTTCGTCGCATTACCGCCGCGATTGATGCTCGTCAATACTCCATTATTCCTGTGGCCGCACCGACGGAAGAAGAGCGCGTTCAGCCGTATTTATGGCGTTTTTGGCGGCATGTACCACGTAAAGGACGGATTAGTATTTTTGACCGTTCATGGTATGGGCGGGTGTTGGTTGAGCGTGTGGAAGGTTTTTGTCGTGAAGCCGATTGGATGCGGGCATACAGCGAGATTAACGACTTTGAAGAACAGTTAGTGGAAAATGGCGCAATTATTGTCAAGTTTTGGCTGGCTATTAGTCAGGATGAACAGTTAAAACGCTTTAAGTTGCGTGAAGAAATTGGCTTTAAGCGGTTTAAGATTACGGAGGAAGATTGGCGTAATCGGGACAAATGGGACAGTTATGTTCATGCGGTGAGTGATATGGTTGAGCGTACCAGTACAGATATTGCACCATGGACGTTGGTTGAAGCAAACAATAAATATTACGCTCGTATCAAAATCATGAAAACCTTATGTGATGCGATAGAGAAGGTGTTGAAGTGAGAGGGAAATAAACTAGGTCATATTGACGCTTTGGCTTTTGAAGCCCCTTTGTGGAAAAGGGGCTCTCGTCGTTTTACACAAAGGGTACTTTTCGGCCTACTAAGCCCTCTAACATTTCTAACTCATCATCTGTGTGATTTGTCATTCCGGCCTGATCTATTAGCCCTTCTTGGTTAATGTTTCTCCCAACATGATGTTTGGTTTCGAGTTCTTGCGTTTTATCGACACTCACATTAGCCGATAAATCAACTTTGCCATAGCATAAACAGAAATAGGTACTGGCTTCTTGTGCTTCCATATACACGCCTGTGCCACGAATACCAATGGTGGCGGTGGTGGTAATCAGTTTTTTGGCCCAGGCCCAAAAACGCTTAATAATCCGCCCGTAATTAAACGTAAAGTGGAAATGGAAACACGCGAGTTTCCTTGAGGCGTAAATTTGACTTGGCTGTTGGGGCGCATCATAAAGGCGTTATTACCGATGACAAATGAAGTAGAGCTATTTGCCGATGTAGTAATGAGGCTTCCTGCGTGAATCCGCGTGCGAGAAGTCGCTTGACGGCCATTGACTAAGATATCGCCATTAAACTGTTTGAAACTGCCTGCAACGCTTAGGCTTGGTAAAACTAACCCTAAGCCTAATATCAGTCCTGAGCCTAAAAATTGGCGGCGAGACTGGCAAGATGGACAGTGACTGTCTTGATGTGATACGGACATGTTGCATTCCTTCTTGGTGTTATTTTGAACGTTAATTTCTGCTTATTATTTAGAGGAGTAAAGCGGCGTTTTGTTACAGATGATTTAAGCAACGCGTAGAACTCTACTACACATACTTAGCGTGGTAGAGAATCAAGAATTAAGAAGGTAAAAGTGATGCGAGATATTAGGCTGAATTTCCTCATATCTCGCAGTTAGGTAGGATTACTTTCTAACAGTGTCTGCCAAAAACACCATTAAATCAGTCAAGTTAACCTGCGTTGTGTCGCTATCACGACGGCCTTTATATTCAATGGTGCCTGCATCTAAGCCTTTTTCACCCACCACTAAACGGTGGGGAATACCAATTAATTCAATATCGGCAAATTTAACACCTGCACGATCATTACGATCATCAAAGAAAACGTCGTAACCTGCGGTAGTCAATTGCTCATACAGTTTTTGGCTTTCTTCTAAAATGCGCGTGGATTTCGCATTTCCCATAGGTACTAAGGCAATATGGAATGGCGCGATGCTATCTGGCCAAATAATGCCTTTCTCATCGTAGTTCTGTTCAATCGCTGAAGCCACGACACGGGTGACACCAATGCCATAACAGCCCATAGTCACGACAAAGGGCTTGCCATCTTCACCTAATACCGTACAGTTTAAGGCTTCAGAATACTTTTGGCCGAGTTGGAAAATATGGCCGACTTCAATGCCTCGTTTTAAGACGAGCTGACCAAAACCATCGGGTGAGTCATCACCTGCAACAACATTACGCAGGTCAACAACGGCGGTGATTGTGGCATCACGTTCCCAGTTCATGCCTGTGACATGTTGACCATCAACATTTGCGCCCGCCACAAAATCAGCCAAAGCAGCCGCACTGCGGTCAACTAACACCGGAATCGTTAAACCTTTAGGGCCAATTGAACCCACTTTGCAGCCAATCGTCGCTAAGATTTCAGCTTCACTGGCCATCGTTAAAGGTGCACCGACTTGTGCCAGTTTTTCAGCTTTAATTTCGTTTAGCTCGTGATCACCACGCAATACCAATGCGACTAAGCCATATTGACCTTTTTCGTCTGCCTGTCCGCGAACGATTAACGTTTTTACGGTTTGTGCGGCGGTGCCATTTAAAAAGGCTGAGACTTCGGCAATGCTATGCATATTGGGCGTCTCAACCGTCGTTAACGCTTGTGTCGCAGCAGGGCGCTTGGTGGTGCAAATGGCTTCGGCCATTTCAATATTAGCGGCATAGTCCGAGCTATCCGAAAACGCGATTAAATCTTCACCACTTTCGGCTAAAACGTGAAACTCATGTGAGCCATCACCGCCAATAGACCCTGTGTCGGCTTGGACAGGACGGAAATCAACCCCAATGCGGCTAAAAATACGGCAATAGGTGTCATACATAACGTCATAGGTTTCTTGCAACGAAGCCATGTCACTATGAAAAGAATAAGCATCTTTCATGATAAATTCGCGTGAGCGCATGACGCCAAAACGAGGACGAATTTCATCACGAAACTTGGTTTGAATTTGATAGAAATTAATCGGTAATTGTTTGTACGATTTTAATTCGTTACGCGCTAAATCGGTAATCACTTCTTCATGCGTTGGGCCAAGGACATAATTAGTATTATGACGGTCTTTAAAACGGAGTAACTCTGCGCCATATTGCACATAACGGCCAGACTCTTCCCATAGTTCTGCGGGTTGGGTGACAGGCATTAATACTTCTAAAGCGTGGGCACGATTCATTTCCTCACGAATAATCGCCTGTACTTTTTGTAGTACGCGCACGCCTAGGGGTAACCAGTTGTATAAACCTGTGCCGACTTTACGAATTAAGCCTGCACGAAGCATCAGTTGATGGGAAATAACCACGGCATCGGAAGGCGTTTCACGAAGGGTGGCAAGCATAAATCGGCTAGCGCGCATGGTGATAAAGCTCAAAAAAGAAGAATGGCGGTAATTTTAGTGGGTAATCGCTTCATAATGAAAGCAAGAAATGATGGCAAACTGCCTACAAGGAGCTTTTAACTGCTAAAATCACCTATGTATCCTCCTTTGCATCGAGAATAATTTGTCTAAATTAACTGCACAAACCATTACAACCCTTATTCGCGACACCGTACCCAGTGCCGAGAACGGACAATTTACGGTATTAAATGTCAGCACAACGACCGCTGAATGTGTGTTTCTGTATGATGCAAGCCAATTACGGTTTGGCGGTACATTATCTGGGCCAACGATGATGACTTTAGCCGATGCCGCGATGTACGCCGCCGTGTTAGCGCATTATGGTGAGCAGTTGTTAGCCGTAACGCAAGATTTCAGTATTCATTTTTTAGCCAAACCCGCTGCCACTGATTTACAAGCTACTGCGACCATTTTAAAAGCAGGCAAGCGTAGCGTGGTGTTGACGGTACATCTCTATAGCCAACAACAATTAGTCGCGCATGCTAGCGGAACGTACGCTTTACCGCGTAGTGCATGATAGGATTGACGAGCTAATTTTCCGTATTTTATTTTGATTAAGTATTTTTGTTAGGACACTATATGACAGCCAAGCTTTTAACGGTTGAGCAACTTTATAAACCCGCTGTCGCTGACGCTTTGCCCGCATCGACGCGCCGCTTAAAAGCATTTAATGACTTTTTAGGCCAAGAACGTGCCAAAGAAGCCGTGTTAATGGCCTTGGAAATGCCACATGATGGCTACAATATTTTTGCGATTGGTGAGAATGGCCTAGGCAAACGCACCATGATTAAGCGTTTATTGGCTGAAGCGGCACAACAAGAAGAAGCAGCTAGTGATTGGTGTTATGTCAATAATTTTGTCGAACCGCGTAATCCGATTGTTTTAGAGTTACCCGCAGGTAAAGGCACAGTCGTGCAAAAAAGCATGACTAAATTATGGCGTGCGATTAGCCGTGCGGTACAAGCCTCGTTTCAGCATGAATCTTATGTGGGTCGTGTCGAAGGCTTAAAAGCAACGCTAACCCAAGCGCAACAAGATGAACTACAAGACTTGGCCTTAGAAGCAGAAAAACGTCAATTAAAATTAGTGTTACGCACCCCCGGCGGTCATGGTTTTTCACCAACGACGCCCGAAGGTGAGGTGATGAACATTGACGCATTTAACGCGCTGACGATTGATGACCAGCAGCAGCGTAAAACAGCAATGCATGACATGGAAAAGCGTCTGCAAAAATTAGCGGATCGTTTGGGACGAATGGAAGACCAAAACCGCGATCAAGTGCAAAAATTAAATGATGAAGTGACGTTGGCTGCCATTGAGCCATTAATCAAAAAGCTAAAAACGCAGTATGAAGATTTAACGTCATTGGTCAGTTATTTATCGAGCTATCAACAAGATATTATTGAAAATGTCGATTTGATTTTGAATAGCCAAGAATTAGAGCCTGATGCGGTAGCGAGTGTCAGTAGTGATAACGCCATTCCATAGCGTTATCAATTTAATGTCATCGTCAGTAATAACCCGAAAAAAGGCGCACCTGTTGTTTTTGAAGATTTACCCACGCATTACAACTTAATGGGGCATGTTGAACAAGTGACCTATATGGGCACAGTAGCAACTGACTTTACCTTGATTCGGGCAGGGGCGTTACATCGTGCGAATGGCGGTTATTTGTTGCTAGAAGCGGAACAAGTCTTAGAGCAACCGTACGCTTGGCAAGGGCTCAAACGTGCGTTACGTTCACGTTCGTTAAAGCTGTCGTCTTTAGAGCAAATGTTGACACTGACAGGCACGATTTCGTTAGAGCCAGACGCTATTCCATTAGATGTCAAAATTGTGTTGTTGGGTGATCGAGAAACGTTTCATCTATTGCAAGAGTACGACCCAGAGCTACAACAGTTTTTTAAGATTCGGGCTGATTTTGCCAGTGCGATGCCGCGTACGGTGGAAAATGAACAAAAATATGCGCATTTCTTAGCTGACTGCGTTGCCAAAGAAAAGCTGTTACCGTTTGACCGTAGTGCGTTAATGGCCTTGATTGAGGAGAGCGCACGCGCCGCCGAAGATCAACAAAAGCTATCATTACATGCGTCGAGTGTCGGTGATTTATTGCGTGAAGCACATTATTGGGCGATTAAACAACAAGAAAAACAAGTCAATGCCGCCCATATTCGCCATGCCTTAGCAGGACAAGAGCGTCGTCGTGGTCAATTGCGTGAACTGTACATGGAAGACATTGCTCATGGCACACAATTGATTAATTGTGAAGGCGCAGTGGTTGGTCAAATTAACGGTCTAACGGTGGTGCATTATGCCGATAGCGAATTTGGTTTACCTTCACGCATCACCGCAACCGTGCATCAAGGTGGCGGTGAAGTCTTAGATATTGAGCGGACAGTCGATTTAGGCGGTTCCTTACATGCGAAAGGCGTGCTGATTTTATCCAGTTATTTACGGGCGAAATTTGGCCGTGATCGAGCGATTCATTTTTCTGCCAGCATTGCGATGGAGCAAAACTACGGTGGCGTTGAAGGTGATAGTGCAACGATGGCCGAATTAGCGGCGTTAATCTCCGCCATTACTGATTTGCCGATTCGTCAAGATGTGGGTATTACAGGCTCAATGAACCAAATGGGTGAAATTCAGCCGATTGGTGGTGTCAACGTCAAAATTGAAGGCTTTTTTGCCGCGTGTCAGTTAAAAGGTTTTACAGGTACACAAGGGGTGATTATTCCTCAGCAAAATGCCCGTCATTTAATGTTGCGTCCTGAAATTGTACAAGCGGTTGAACAAGGCTTATTTACGGTGCATGCCGTTGGTCATGCTGAAGAGGCGTTAGAGTTGTTATTAGGTGTGCCGATGGGGGTCGCTAATAGCAAAGGTAAATATCCTGAACAATCCGTGATGGGACGAGTCTTAGCGCAAATCAAACAGTGGCATAAGATTGATAAAGGCGATAAGCCGAAGAAGAGTAAAAAGAGCAAAAAAGACAAGAAAAGTGCTGAGAGTAAAGAAGTAAAAGGCGGTGACGTGTAAATAATGATTTTTTGTCTCTGTTGCCATTGCGGTAATAGAGACAAAAAGGGACATATTTGTTAGGTTAACAGCAAGAAAGCAAACAACAGAAAAGAGCATAACATGATTAAAAAGCTACTTTGCCTAGTCTGGATATTCAGTCTGTCAGCGTGCCAAAGTGCGCCTTCCAGCATTATCGTCAATGTCAATAAACCGATACCCGCGTTGTTCACGTCCAATAATACCGACGACTGCTACCAACAATTGTCGTTGCGTTTAGCAGAGGCGATTAATTACCCTGTTCATGTCTCGCCAACAGTTTTTTCGACAGCATCAACAATGTCTTTAGAGTCTGTTGTTCAGCGTAACGCAGATGGTACGCATAAAGAGGGACAGTCTTTAGATAAGCCGAATCAGTTTAAGTTGGAGTTAGTGCGTCAACAATGTTTACTGACGCAAGTGAATAAGCAATGGCAAAGCAGCTTGCCATTGTGTTTGTGTCAGTCATCGCACTAATGGCCGAATCCGACTAAAGCCACCATCAACAGCAATCGTTTGACCCGTGATGCGTTGCGCTTGGGTGGAGAGTAACCACGACATGACATCAGCAACATCGTTGGCTGAATTGATTCCTGCTAAGGGGTATTGTTTTTCCGCGCCTTGACGCATGGCTTCATGTTTCAGCATCGTCGCAGTTAAGGGGGTTTCTGTTAGTGCAGGGGCAACGGCATTAATTCGAATACCCTGCGGCGCGTAAGTAGCAGCGGCACTTTGCACTAGTGCATCAATGCCTCCTTTTGCGGCGGCAATCGCTTCGTGGTTAGCGACACCAATTTGCGTTACGACACTTGATACGAATACCGCAGAGCCAGCCATTTTGTTGGCAGCAAGGCATTTAGTGAATTGTTGCAGCACATAAAAGCTGCTGTCTAAATTCACCCGTCGAACATCTTCCCATATCGCTAATGGCGTTTTGTGTAGTGCGGCAATGTGGGTATTGCCCACACAATGCGCTAATAGTGTTGGAATGCCAATGGTTGATAGGCAGTGTTGCCAAACAAACGCTGCACCTTCGGCAGTGGTGACATCTGCTTCAATGAGGCTACTATTGGGGATGAGTGCTTGTAAGGCCGTTAATTTATCCGTTTGGCGTGATACTAAAACACAGTGTATGTTTGTTGATGCTAACTGTAGGGCGAGGGCATGACCGATGCCACCTGATGCACCTGTGATGATTGCAATCGTAGCCATGATGTTATTCTCTTATTTTGATATTTCGGTCACAATAATACGTTATCGAACAACAGACGATATTACAAAGGCTAAGCAGAGTTAAAGAGTCACTGTAGGGGCGGTTTTAACCGCCTTATCAGCAAATGTTTAGACGAATTAATTCGTCCTTACTCAAAGTTTTTATGTAAATGCTCACTAAACGCTGCTTTAGTAGTTTCACCCACT
>Ga0114982_1000633_pt1 | contig 18702 bp, 21 predicted proteins | sample Shrwel_input2_FT_FD_87183 | JGI IMG/M metagenome (GOLD analysis project Ga0114982, IMG submission 87183) | Subsurface microbial communities from deep shales in Ohio, USA - Utica-3 well 1 S input2 FT | ecosystem: Environmental > Aquatic > Deep subsurface > Shale gas/oil reservoir > Produced... | reverse complement strand
ATGAGCATTGATGTTAAATAACGTTCGAGTGCATAGAAATGGTCGCATCATTGACAAAAAAACCGCTTATACAAGCGGTTATTTGGTCAACGAAAACGTTAAGTAACATAATGCTATTATTATACGAAATAATATCTTTGTAAGGCATTGATAGTAAATGCTTTTACTTATAACATCTCTGAGTGTTTCTATACGCTTTCGGCGTGTAGTTAGTCCAGTTTTTAAATGCTCTTGAGAAATGTGATACATCTGCATAACCTAAAAGGTTTGATATTTCCTGGATAGATAATATATTTTGCTTCAATAACTTCTCGGCTTTATCTTTACGAGTTTCGCTTAATATTATCTGGAATGTTGTACCTTCAATTGCTAAATGACGTTGTAATGTTCTCTCAGAAATTTTCAGTTGATCAGCTATTTGATTTAAAGTTGAAAGTTTCTGATCATCATTTACCAACAAGCCTTTAACCAAAGTCTTTAAGTTTCTGTCTAATTGCCTTTTTTTTGGAACATATTTCTGACTATATTTTTCACATTGCCGTTTAGCTAATCGTGATACCAAAGCATCAGCAGTTTTTAAAGGTAAAGATAAATACTCTTTCCTAAAGACTAAACGGTTAAAATCAGCATTAAATTCTACTTTCATTTCGGGCAATGGATTATTTTCTATGAAGAATAATGATTTATCTTGCTGAAATTCAAAACAAATATCTAATTTTTGTTCAGCTAAACTTTCAAGAATTTGAGCAAAACCAATAACTAAAAATGTAATACCATAAATATTAAGATTAAAATTTTCTAATGGCTGATTAAAGTAAAGATAAGCAAAATCATCTTCTACTTTCAATTGAGGTTGAAATGTAGAGCAATTTAATTTTATATACTCTTCCAACACATTGATTGCTAAACCTAAATTTTCAGAGGCTGAAGCAGCTATTCCAATATGACCGTAACAAGTCACCTTCATTAGTTTCGCCATATGTAAACTAAGTGCTGGTTCTTGACTAATTACAACAGCTTTAGTAAGTAAGTTATTGAAAGTATTAAAATCTACATACCAAAATGGCGCTTCTAAATTCTTTAAAGATATATTGAATTCGTTCAGTAAATCATCAGCTTTAAAGTTCTTTTGTTTTAGGACTTCTACTAATAAGTTTACATAACTTCCAGGCAATTCAGGATTCATTTTATACCTTTAAATAGCAAGAATGGCGTGTAATGGTAAAGACTGGCGGTTCATGGACTATGTCATGTTTCTGATTTAAGGCATAGTATTTTGATGAAAAAATATTTAGATTAAGGTTATTGAATAATGAATATACTCATTGTACATGCACATCCTGAAAATCAGTCTTTTACCACATCTTTAAAAAATCTAGCTTATGAGGTTTTAAATAAAAAAGGATATTCAGTTGAAATTTCAGACCTTTATGAAATGAATTTCAATCCTGTAGCATCTAAGCAGGATTTTCAAATTGTGGAAAATCCTGAATATTTTAATTATGCATTAGAACAACGAAATGCAGTAAAAAAAGATAGCCTATCATCAGACATCAAGATTGAAATTGATAAGGTGCAACGAGCAGATTTAGTAATTTTTACATTTCCTTTGTACTGGACCTCAGTCCCAGCAATTTTAAAAGGATGGATTGACCGAGTATTTGTATCTGGAATTTTTTATGGCGGCAAACGCTTTTATAACCATGGTGGCATGACTGGAAAAAAAGCCATGCTATGTTTTACTTTGGGTGGTCGAGAACATATGTTCGGTGATCAATCCGTACATGGATCAATTGAACAATATATTTCTTCTATTCAACGCGGATCATTGGCTTATACAGGTTTTGAAGTGCTACCACCATTTATTGCTTATCATGTACCTTATATTTCTAATGAAGATAGACAAAAAATTCTCACAAATTTTGAAGGATATTTGGAAAATTTAGAAAATCTTAAACCCTTAGAGTTTCCAAAGTTAGAAAACTTTGATGACAAAATGAATCCATTGAACTGAATTAAAAAAACTGCTACTTAGTACCCCACACTAAATAGCAGTTTTATCTGATGCTTTTTAATTTTTATGTTGTAATCTATAACACTCATCAAGTGCAAGTTCATAATAAGCTAAACCATCTTGCGCAGCCAAGAAAGCTTTTCTTTGTAAAATTGGATCTTTATCGCATAATCTTTTGATTAATTCCATCGCCTCATATGGATGTAAATCATCGTAATGTGCGTGCGCTCTTAACCATGCTAGTGATCTTTTGTTGATATTTACATCTGGATGTTGAGTATAAGTTTGAATACCTTTGTAAACTTGTATTGTCCAATCACCCGTTGCCCATTCTATAGCTAAATTGGTAGCTGCGATGCTTTCAACCAAGCCACCTCTAAAATTAACATCCCATAAAAAGTGATTAACCGCATTCATTGCTGCTGGTGGGCGCACATTATTTAACATCTCAATTGTTAAACCAAACCCTCCTGCCCAATCCTGATACCAATTTAAATGTCTTTCTTCAACTTTAATATTTTGAATTAACCAATCTCTTGTCTCTGTTACCCCATCAAGCGCAAAATTAGTTGCCTTTGCTAAAGCTCCAGCCATATAAGACGGAAAATGAGCAACTAAAGGATAGAAGTTTAAGAGCGCTGATCGAAAACATTCAAGGCTTAAACTTCCATTCGCCATATCTACAAATAAGGGATGTTGACTCACACGTTCTTTTGCTGGTAACAGTTCATCCCAGAACCTTTGTGACCATTCTGAATGATGTGTAATTTCTAGTTTTGTTCCATATTGATTCATAGCAGTCATTGCGATGCTTCCTATTTCGTATGACTTAGTCCAATCACAGGCCGTGATTGCTGCTTTTTTATTAATTGTATCTTAATATAGCAGATATACAATCGTTGTTGTTTAAATTGTAACAGTTTTTGTATTGGCGTGATTTTAGTATGATTAATCAATAATTTATTTAATAAACTGCTTTTTTAAGGACCTAAGAATATGATAAATTATTAATAATACGTAGTGACTAAGATAAAAAAATTAATAATTTTTTATTATCCAATACACATTTTATTTAAATCAGTGTAACGTAGTTAAAAAATAATCCCTTTTTTAAATTTATAAAAACATTGGGAGTGGTGAGAGATAAGATGAAGTTGAAAGCTTCCAATATTTTGGGACAAGAACAAATCGACTTGCTAATTTCTCGCGGACTAAATTTAGTTTGGTTTCCTAAAGAATTAGAAGCGATTTATAGAGATCAATACAGAAATGAAGCTGCACATGAGTTTCGTTATCGTGCCCCTATCATTTTAGCATTATATTCATACTTAAGTTTTGGTACATATCAGGCTTTGCCAACAGAAATGCGCCTTGAATGGATTACGTATTATGGTTGGGTTGGTATTATTATTATTTTTGCTTGGTTGCTCGCATTTGTTCCATTTATGAATAAATGGTTTGATCATTATGTTTGTTTCGGATCAATGGGAGCTGTAGCACTGACTTTTACCTTGATTAACGTCTTAGAACAAGGTCAAAGTAATTTCCTATTTCATGCAGCAATGATGTACGCGGTCATTATTATCTATGGATTTGTCGGTATGAGGTTTTATACTGCAATTCTAGCAGGATGGTGTGGTGGTGTGATTGGTGTTGCTTTGAGTACATGGTTAAATGGTTCTATTGACTGGACTTTTTTAAATAGAACTTACACATTTAGTAGTTTTTTGGGCATGGCATTAGCGTATGCAACTGACCGTCAACATCGTGAAAACTACCTACAAAACTGTATGATTGAGCTAAATCGATTAGAGCTGATGCGTCAGGCGCAGCAACTTTCCATTCTTTCCCAACAAGATGCTTTGACTGGTTTAGCGAATCGGAGATATCTTGATGAAGTGCTTGAAAATGAATGGAAAAGAGCGATTCGCCATGAAGTACCTATTACGATTATGATGATTGATATTGATTTCTTTAAATCCTATAACGATACTTTAGGACATATACAAGGTGATCAATGTTTAAGAAGAATTGCGATTCTTTTGGGTTCTATTTCATCTCGTAGTGGTGATTTGGCAGCGCGTTATGGTGGTGAAGAGTTTTTACTATTATTTTCGATGACTGATAAAGATCAAGCGCTTATTCAAGTGCAACGCCTAATGGAGCTAGTCAGGAATATTGGAATAATTCATCCTAAAAGTAATGTTTCAAAGCACGTTACTATTAGCGTTGGTGTTGCTACTACTGTACCTCATTTGAATGACAGTCTTTCTGAGTTTATTTCTCAAGCTGATCATGCATTATATGTAGCCAAAAGTAATGGTAGGAATCAATATCACTTAGCATCAACAAATAATATTATTTCTGAAGCACTTTAGATTTTATATTATTATTTAGCTAAAATTAAAATATAGTTTAATTTAAAGTAAAATTAATTTAGCCACATTTATCAAATGTTATAAATGTGGCTAATAGTTTAAATTAGAATTATTCAATCGGTTGGAACGGAGAAATTACATCCGCATTCTGTGCACGATTTCTTAAAAAGTGATCCATTAAAACAATAGCTAACATTGCTTCAGCAATCGGTGTAGCACGTACACCAACACAAGGATCATGACGACCTTTGGTTAATACATCTGTATTTTCACGATCAATTGTGATGGTTTTACCTGGTGTGGTAATACTAGCTGTTGGTTTTAACGCAATAGCTACACGAATGGTTTGACCACTTGAAATACCACCAAGTATGCCACCAGCGTGATTAGCAAGGAAACCATCTGTCGTAAGTTCATCACGAGTTTCATGCCCAAACTGCCCAGCTACAGCAAAACCATCTCCGATCTCAACACCTTTAACTGCATTAATACTCATCATGGCATGAGCAATATCTGCATCTAATCGATCAAATACAGGTTCACCCCAACCTACTGGTACTTTTTCAGCAACGATTTCAAGTTTTGCACCGCAACTTGTTCCTTGCTCACGTAACGCTGTGACCAATTGTTCAAAACGAGGAACTGCATCTACATCACCACAGAAAAAAGGATTATTGGGTACTTCTGCCCAATCTAATTTTTCTGCAACCTCATTACCAATTTGTGTGACATGTCCGCGAATATCAATACCAAACTTTTCAGCTAAATATTTCTTAGCAATCGCGCCTGCTGCAACACGCATTGCAGTTTCACGAGCACTAGAACGACCACCACCACGGTAATCACGGAAACCATATTTTTGAGTATAGGTATAATCAGCATGACCAGGACGGAATGTTTGAGCAATATTACCGTAATCCTTTGATTTTTGATCTGTATTGCGAATCAATAATCCAATTGATGTACCCGTAGTTTTGCCTTCAAAAACCCCAGAAATAATTTCAACTTGATCTGGCTCTTTACGTTGAGTTGCAAACTTAGAGGTTCCAGGTTTACGGCGATCCAAATCTTTTTGTAAATCTGCTTCGCAAAGTTCAAGTCCCGGTGGCACTCCATCTACAATTGCCATCAAACCAGCACCATGTGATTCACCACATGTCGTCACACGGAATAACTGACCAATACTATTTCCTGCCATTTTCTATCCTATCTTTTATTCATCGAAACTGTGGTGCATCTCTTCAAGCATTAATTCATAGATATTCCCTAAAACATCATCATCACATTGCTGACAATAATTCAGGACAATATATTCCATCAGATTTTTATGATCTGAGACTAAATAAAGACTATGAATCAATGACTCCGCGGCATCTGTATCAAACTCACCATACCCTAAATTTACAAGGAGTTGATCAAATTGCTGACAAATTTCTTGCTTAAAAACTTCCGAATTAATTGCATCAATTCCACTCTGATTCCATTTATTTTTTAACTGAAAGAAATCATCTTTAAACTGCTGAATTTTAGTTTGATCTAAGTCAGAGTTATCCGCTAATAGAATTTCTGCAATCGACATAGCGTATCTCTCTAGCTCTATGTGATAGATTGCTGAAAGAGTTCTTTATAACGGCGGCATTGTTCAGCAGTTAAAGCAAAAATACCAGAACCGCCTTTTTGGAAAGTGAGCCAATGGAAATCAACGGTATTGAAGTTTTGGCGCATTGCCCATTCTGAATTACCGACTTCGATGACGATTAAACCATCTTCTGTTAGGTAATCAGCAGCTTGCGCTAACATTTTACGAACCAAATCCAAACCATCTTGACCCGCAGCAAGTGCAAGTTCAGGCTCGTGTAAGAATTCTTCTGGTAAGTCAGCCATATCCTCAGCGTCTACATATGGAGGATTACTCACGATCAAATCATACTGATTTTCAGCAGGAATTTTTGCAAACAAATCAGATTCAAGCAATGCAACTTGATATTGCTTATCGTGATGTTCGGCATTAATTGACGCAACTTCCAAAGCTTCCTTTGAAATATCCGTTGCATCCACTTCAGAATCTGGGAATGCATAGGCTAAAGCGATTGCAATACATCCAGAACCAGTGCACATATCTAAAATACGCTGTGGCGTTTTAGGATTAGTGTTTTCAGGTAAGTTATTAAATGCTTCTAACATTTGACCATTTTCATTCAAGCAATATGGTGCAAATCGTTGTTCGATCAATTCAGCGATCGGTGAACGCGGAATAAGTACACGATCATCTACATAATAAGGTTTATTGCAGAAATAAGCCAAATTCAATAAATACGAGGTCGGAATACGATCGTTAATGCGACGTTCTAATAAACTTAAAAATTCTGCTTTTTCAGTTGGCAATAGTTTCGCATCTAAGATTTCTGCATCAGCCTTCCATTCTAGAGAAAGTGTTTGCAAAACCAATGCTGAGCTTTCAGCAAAATAATCTTCAGTACCTTGACCTAAGTGTGCGTCATATTGACGAAGTGCGGTTACACCAAAACGAATAAAATCTCGAATGGTTACTAAATTTTCAGCCGCTTCTTGTAAATGTTCAGGGCTGATTGTAGGTCGCTCCACTTAGGCGTCTCCAAAAGTGCTAATTGCAAAAACGCTTTATTCTAACGGGATTACTATCTATTTAACAGAAAAAAAACCGCCTCTATACAGAAGCGGTCATTATTTTGATATTCAATATCTACGAGTCAGAGTCCTAATTTATCAGCCACATAATCAGCATCTTTATCACCACGACCAGATAAATTTACGACAATCTTGATATTTTTATCCATTTTAGGCGCTTCGCGTAATGCCCAAGCAACTGCATGAGAACTTTCTAAAGCAGGTACAATCCCCTCTACACGTGAAAGTGTCATAAATGCATCTAGACATTCTTGATCAGTAGCAGTTTCATACTGGACACGACCAAGTTCTTTCAGGTAACTATGTTGAGGTCCTACACCAGGATAATCCAACCCAGATGCAATCGAATGCACAGGAAGTGGTTCACCATTTTCATCCTCAAGTACATAACACACCATCCCATGAATTTGACCAGGTTTTCCTAAAGTTAGCGTTGCTGAATGCTTATCTGTATCTAAACCATGACCAGCGGGTTCAACACCCACTAATTTAACTTCTAGTGTATTTAAAAATGCGGTAAAAGCACCAATTGCATTTGATCCACCACCAACACAAGCCACAACATAGTCAGGATTTTTTCCAAAGCGTTCATTGGTTTGAAATTTAATTTCATTACCAATAATTGACTGGAAGTCACGTACCATTTTAGGAAATGGATGAGGCCCAACCACAGAGCCAATCGCGTAAATATAGTTTTTAGGATCTTTTAAATACTCTTCAAAAGCGCTATCGACTGCATCTTTTAAAGTTGCTGTACCCTGAGTAACAGAAACCAATTTTGCACCAAGAATTTTCATCTTGACCACATTTGGATGTTCTTTTTCAATATCTACTTGCCCCATATGGATTTCACATGGGATACCGACCAATGCACAAGCCGTTGCCAAAGCCACGCCGTGCTGCCCCGCACCTGTTTCAGCAATCATTTTGCTCTTGCCCATATATTTAGCAAGCAAAGCCTCACCCAAACAGTGATTGATTTTATGTGCGCCTGTATGATTTAAATCTTCGCGCTTCAAGTAAATTTGCGCGCCACCAAGTTGATCTGATAAACGTTTCGCATGAAATAATGGACTTGGTCGACCTACATAGTTTTTAAATAAGTCATTCAATTCATTTTGAAATTCAGATGTATGACGAATTTCTTCATACGCCGCATTAATTTCATCCATCGCTTCTTTCAAATGAGGAGGAATAAACTGACCACCAAAATTACCAAAGAAACCTGCTTCATTCGGTAAAGCAATCCCATTAATTTGATGTTCCATGATTCCTCCTATTCTTATAAAGTATGCATATAAACGCTAACGAGACAAATAACGGGTCATATCCTCAATGCCTTTTAATGTCATTGGATACATATGATTTTCAAAAATATCTTTAATCCAGTTAATGGTCTGGGTGTAATGCCAATAACCTTCCATTTCAGGATTTAGCCAAGCTGTTTTATCAAAGTGCTGACGTAAACGTCTAAGCCATACTTCGCCCGACTCATCATTCATGTATTCAACTGAACCACCTGCCGACTTGAGTTCATATGGCGCCATACTGGCATCACCGACAACTATTACACGATAGTCGCGACCGTAAGTATGAAATAAATCCCATGTATTCATACGAGTTGAACTACGACGGTGGTTATCTTTCCAAACATAATCATAGAGACAATTATGGAAATAGAAGTACTCTAATGTCTTAAATTCCGACTTGGCAGCACTAAACAGTTTCTCACATTCAGCAATATAAGCATCCATTGAGCCGCCAACATCAAACAGCATTAACACTTTGATACGGTTACGGCGCTCAGGGACAAGTTGCACGTCCAAAATACCCTGCTTTGCTGTTTCTCGAATAGTACCGTCAACATCAAGCTCTTCAGCCGCGCCTTGACGCGCAAACTTACGTAAACGGCGTAATGCGATTTGCATCTGACGCGTTCCCAAAACTTGATCATCATCAAGATTTTGATATTTGCGTTGTTCCCACACTTTTACAGCTGAACGTTTGCGTCCCGGACCACCTATACGAACACCTTCAGGATGATCACCAAAAGCACCAAAAGGTGAAGTTCCGCCAGTACCAACCATTCGGTTACCACCCTGATGTTTTTTATGTTGTTCACGTAACCGTTCTTCCAACATTTTCATCAGTTCTTCCAAAGAACCAGCTTTTTGTAGCTCAGCGCGTTGCTCTGGCGTCAGATGTTTTTCTAACAGTTCAAGGTCAAACCATTCTTTAGGTAACTTATGAACTTGTTTAAGTAATTCATCTAAATCAAAAGTTTCTATGCCATCAAAGTAATCTTTCATAGCACGATCGAACTTATCAAAGAAACGTTCATCTTTGACTAAAACGGTTTTAGCCAACTGATAGAATTCTTCCTGATCTGCAAATACGAGACCTGACGCAACTGCTTGATTGAGATCAATCAATTCACGTGTCGTAACAGGTACACCATATTTACGTAAAGTGTAAAACAATCGCACAAACATGGTTTTACACTCTTAACGGCGTGACATAAATGCTAAACGTTCAAGTAATTGTACATCTTGTTCATTTTTAATCAGCGCGCCATACAAAGGTGGTATTGCTTTAGATTTATCGTGATTGCGTAATACATCTTCAGGCATATCATCTGCCATGAGTAAGCTTAACCAGTCAATTAACTCTGACGTTGATGGTGGTTTCTTTAAATTAGTCACTTCACGTAACTTAAAAAACACTTGTAATGCTTCACTGACCAATGTATTTGAAATATTAGGGAAATGAACAGCAATGATTTCACGCATGGTTACTTCATCTGGGAATTCAATATAATGGAAAAAACAACGACGCAAGAATGCATCTGGTAGTTCTTTCTCATTATTTGAAGTGATGATCACAATAGGTCTTTGTGTCGCTGTAATGGTCTCACCTGTCTCATAAACATAGAACGACATTTTGTCTAGCTCATGTAATAAGTCATTTGGAAACTCAATATCTGCTTTGTCGATTTCATCAATCAACAATACACAACGTTCTTCACTGGTAAATGCTTCCCACAATTTACCTGGTTTAATATAATTTTTAATGTCATAGACACGATCATCACCTAGCTGGCTATCACGTAAGCGTGAAACTGCATCATACTCATACAAACCTTGCTGCGCTTTGGTTGTTGATTTGATATGCCAAGTAATCAGCTTTAGTCCTAAACTTTCTGCAACTTGCTCGGCAAGTAAAGTTTTACCCGTACCCGGCTCACCTTTCACCAATAATGGTTTTTGTAAGGCGCGTGCGGCTTTTACTGCCAGTTTTAGGCTGTCAGTTGCAATATATTGATCTGTACCAGTAAAGTGTTGTGTATCAGCAGACATTTTGAAACCTTATTTTTCTATCTTTAACTTTATGTGAATATCTAAACCGAGTGCGCAATTTTATTTGCAGTGTGTTTTGACCAGCAAAAACCTACAGACAAGCCAATGCCAGTAACAAATAGGATCAAGGATAAATTAGACCAAACTAAAACATATTCCTTAGTCAATACACCAAAAATCAAACCAAAAATCGCGGGTGCTAATGCCGAGTTGGGACCTTCTGAAATTGTTGGCGTTACCAAAATAGCAAAGACAATAATCCAGAGAATTCCACCAATTGGATTTGGTAATCGAGACATCAAGCGATACCAACACCACAATGCAATAATTGTCCCTGTAACATAAACAATAATCGCAACATTCTCTTCAGGAAATTGATCCAGTACTGAAAGAATGCGAGACCAAATTGCTGTTAAAGTTTCAAGCACCACGTAAGCCCTCAGGTTCTACCGCATTCGGATTAATGAGTCCTTCTGGCGGCATTTGGATGAAAAAACCTTTGGTTTGTAATGAGTCTAAAACATGCAAAACATTCGCACGAGCAAGTTTACGCTCATGGTGAAGTTCTAAATGCATAACAAAAGTAGCTTTGCCGAAAGCTTGTAAAACATTTTCTGGAACAGATTCAAAGGGATTGTCTAGTTCTTTATCAGCAGAATAGTCTGGACGAGCAATATACATATACATTTCGTCTTTTTTGCTTGATCTATAAATATCGCAGTGCATGTTTACTCACAACTCTTGTCAATCTTTAGGGACTGTTGACAGTCTTTAAACGCAACAAACCACAAACAGCATACATGAAAAAAAACTTAGGTACATTAACGAATGTTAACGCAGCAGTCGTGTTTCATACTCAGGCTTTTAATTAGAAATTTTCATCTGTGTAGCTAAATATTCAATATCTTGTCGTAAAAGTTCAATGAGTGGCTTCGTTAAAATCTCATAACGCCAACCTAGTAAATAGTTTGGTAAATCCTGCTCATCAAAATGAAATACAACATGCTCATAAATGGCATGTAACCATTTCTTACGTAATAGCACTTCTTTTGGGATACCTGTCTGAATAACGATGTTTTCGATTAAAGCATCCACTTTTGGTGCTACTTCTTTCGAATTACTTTTCACAGGTCGTGCCATTCTCAACGGCCACTCATCTTCAGGAGGTAAAAACTTTAATAAATCTAATATGGTTTTACCATGCTCACGAACTACATTCGGACGCATATCCTTTATTTGAGCCAGTTGGAAATTATTACGTGGATTCTTCTCAACCAAATCAATCATGGTTGCATTTTTAAGAATAAAACTACGAGGTTGATTTAACGCTTTGGTGATTTGCTCGCGCCAAATACTCAATTGCTGTAATTGCATTAATTCACGGCGATTATGACGATAATTACCAATGTCTGCATAAAGTTCTGCAAGTGGCGTTTCCATTGCAATTTCTTTAGTTAGGTTTTGGCAATCCTCTAAAACATATTGATAAAGCCCTTTAGCTTTAAGATCAGTTTTTAAAGTATCTGCTAGCTTCACTAAATAAAGCACATCATTAGCTGCGTAACTTAATTGATCTTGGCTTAATGGTCTTGCCAGCCAATTTGAGCGCGTTTGATCTTTTTCAATATCGATATTTAAACAAGATTTCAATGCGTTTTGATAACTGACCTGTAAGCCGTGTCCCAGAAAAGACATTGCAACTTGGGTATCAAAAACATTCTTTAGCGGCTTTTGATCTGCGTAATGATAGATCAGATCAATATCTTCACCACAGGCGTGAAAAATATTCTGTTGCGCTGCAAACAACTTATGCCAAAAGTGCTCTAAATTAAGCGATGTACCATCTAATAAGGCAATTTGACCATTACAATTAATCTGACACACACCTAACTTTGGATATAAGGTATCAACCTTAATAAACTCTGTGTCAAGTGCATAAGTGGAACAGTGTTCCATTTGGGTAAGGAGAACAGCGAGTTCATTTTGCTGTTGGATAAACTGAAACATATTTGCTCAAATAAAAAAATAACAAGAACAGTCAGCAATTAATCTTGAATTAGATATTGCTTGAACTACCTCAAATGCAAAAAATAAAATTAATCAGTATTCCATACACAAAACATGAAGTTAACTCCCTTTATATTCATCAAAAAACGAAAATCCTTTTCGCTCGCCAATAGTGCCATAAAATGCACAAAATATATCTATCTAAATGTAAGACAAAATGTAAAATTTAATTATTTGTTTAAATTAACAGCATGAATTTAAAATGGATATAAAGAAATACTTAATTATCTCTTTATTTCATACGCATACGATTATGTACAGCTTGGCTCAAAGTGTGGCTATCGACATATTCTAACTCACCGCCTTGTGGAACACCTTGTGCAATCCGAGTCATATGTATAGGCAAATGTTTCGTTGCTTCAACAAGATAATGAGCAGTCGCTTGCCCTTCAACCGTTGCATTCGTTGCTAAAATAACTTCTTCAATTTTTCCTTCACTTAAACGTTGTATCAAGTAAGGAATACCAATTTCTTCTGGCCCAATACCATCCAATGGAGATAAATGCCCTCCTAATACATGATATTTACCACGGAAACTGCCACTCTGTTCAATCGCCATAACATCAGCAGGTGATTCAACCACACATAATAACTGATCATCCCGTTCAACAGATGCGCAAATATCGCAGATCTCATGCTCTGTTAAAGAGTGGCAAATACGGCATTCGTGGATATGGCTCGATGCTTCATGTAAAGCATAGGATAATGCGAAAGCACCTTCACGGTTTTTCATCAATAAATGTAATGCCATACGCTGTGCTGATTTTGGACCAACACTGGGTAAAATACGTAGTGCATGAACCAACTGTTCAAATCTTTCACTAAACACAAATAAACTCGACAACGCTTGTGAAAAGGCTCCCTAGGTTTATATCAACTTTCGGGAGCATTAAATTAGAATAAACCTGATAAGCCTGGTGGTAAGCCCATACCAGAGTTTGCACCTTTAAGTTTTTCTTCAGAGATAATTTCTACTTGACGTGCTGCATCATTCATTGCAGCAGCGATTAAGTCTTCGATCATATCTGCTTCGTCTTGTAATAGCTCTGGGCTAATCTCAATACGTTTTACTACGTTACGGCAAGTCATGGTTACTTTAACTAAGCCACCACCTGCTTCAGCATGAACCTCTGTCTGAGCAAGCTCTTCTTTGGCTTTTTTAACATTTACTTCCATGTCTTTTTGCATGCGTTGAGCTTGCTGCATGAGCATATTAATGTTCATAAGTCTCTCTCGTTAAATTAAATCTAAACCACGTGATATATCGCGAATAATATCATCAATATCTTCTAAACCGACAGAAACTCGAATTAACCCTTCTTCAATTCCTGCGGCTTGTTTGGCTTCAGCAGACATTCTACCATGTGAGGTGGTTGCTGGATGTGTGATTGTTGACTTCACATCACCTAAATTACTGGTAATAGATAAAAATTTTGTATTATCAATAACCGTCCAAGCGCCTTGACGCTCGCCTTTCACGACAAATGATACTACACCACCAAAACCTTTTTGCTGTTTTTTAGCAAGTTCATGCCCTGGATGATCAGGTAAACCTGCATAATAAACTTTTTCAACTTTGTCGTGTTGATGAAGCCATTCAGCAAGTTTTTGAGCACTTTCACAATGAGCTTTCATTCTGATACTTAAAGTTTCTAAGCCTTTTAAGAAAATCCAAGCATTAAATGGGCTCATTGAATTACCAAGCGTGCGGACCACCCCATTAATTTCCTCAATCAAATCACTCTTGCCAACAACAGCACCACCTAAAGCGCGCCCTTGACCATCAATGTATTTGGTTGCTGAATATAGAACTAGATCTGCACCAAACTTAATAGGTTGCTGTAACACTGGCGTACAGAAACAATTATCTACTGCAAACAAAGCACCATGAGCATGAGCAATATCTGCAATGGCTTGCATATCACCCACTTGTGCCAAAGGATTTGAAGGTGTTTCAATAAATAACAGACGTGTATTTGGACGTATTGCTTGTTTCCAGCCTTCAAGATCACCTAAATCAACAAAGGTTACTTCAACAGCAAATTTAACAACGTATTTTTCAAATAAAGCAATGATTGAACCAAATACAGCACGAGAACAAATTACATGATCACCAGCTTTTAAATAAGCCATACAAATTGCATGCACTGCTGCCATACCAGAACTGGTCGCAACTGCACGCTCTGCGCCATCTAACACAGCTAAACGCTTTTCAAATGCTTGTACAGTTGGGTTGGTATAACGTGAATAAGTATTCCCTTCAATTTGCCCAGAGAATTTTGCAGCAGCATCAGCGGCGCTTTCGCAAACAAACGATGAGGTTAAAAAAATTGGCTCACTATGTTCACCTTCAGCCGTACGGTCATGACCTGTACGAATAGCGAGTGTTTCAATTTGATATTCTAAATCATCGTTGGGATTCATGATTTTGTATGCCTTATGATCAATGGTTGTAATAATCCTTTACTTTAAAGTAATAACTTTTATAAAGGGTTATTAAATACTGTATAAATATGCCAATATTTTGATCGCCTAATGTATTTAAGGTCAAGGCATAAGATGAAATTATCGCTTAGACTTCGTGCAATCTTGACTCATGATGAGACTTTCATAGATGAAATCGCTTGTGGAACAGCAAAAAATAAATTTTAAACATCTCGCTATGCGCGTATTTGAATCTGACAAACTAGTGCTGTCCCAGTCAACACCCTATCAAGTCATTGCTCAATTTAAGCAAACTCGTGTTCGTTTTTACGCCTCAGAAAATAAACGTTATAAAGAACCGCTGGTATTTGTAGCACCTTTGGCGATCAATATGGATATTTATGATCTCTATCCATATCGTTCATTGGTTAAACACTTTCAAGATGCTGGTTTCGATGTGTATTTGATTGATTGGGGCAAGTTAACTTATAAAAATTATCAAATTAACTTTTTATCCTTTATTGATAAATTTATTCCACGTTGTATCGAAGCTATTCAAAAGCATTCTAAATCTGAAAAAATTTCACTGCATGGTTGGAGTATGGCGGGTATCTTTGTCACGCTTTATACCGCACGCCATCAACCAAATGCTGTTAAGAATCTTGTGGTTCTCGGTAGTCCAATTGATAGTTATGCTTCAGGCTATATTGGCAAACTGTACAAAACTCTCGCTTATGTCACTACGCGTAATGAGAAAGTCAAAGACTATATCTATAATCGCTTACCCAAGTTAATGATTCATTCCCCAGGTTTTTTAAATTCACTAGGCTTTAAATTGCTTGATCCAAAAGGTTGGATTGATGGCAATATTCAATTATTAAAAAACTTGGATAACCTTAAACTTGTGCAAGAAGATGCCACACTGAGCCATTTCTTAAACAACATGATTGATTATCCGGGCGGTATTAACCAAGACATGCTGTTTAATGTCTGGATGCAGAATCCTTTAAAGAATGGCGCAATCACATTAAAGAATAAAACAATTGAATTGAAAAATATTAATTGCTCACTTTTAGTAGGCGCTGGTAAAGGCGACCAACTGGTTACATCCGATGCAGCCTTTCCACTGACTCAGTTGACAAGTAGTCGTGATGTCACGTTTACTTTGATACCAGGTGGGCATTTAGGTTTAATGTCTAGTCAAAATAGTTCAATTGAGTTCTGGCCGACACTTACAAACTGGTTAGCAGAACGATCAACTCCAATAAAAAGGTAAACTATGACTCAATCTGTTGCATTCATCGGTTTAGGTGCTATGGGCTATCGTATGGCAGCGCATTTACCCAAGTATTTCGAGAAAGTTTATGTGTGGAATCGTAGCTTTGATAAAGCCGAACAACATGCAACAGAATATGGCACTTTAGCAGTTGAACTTACTGAAGCTGTTCAGGCAGATGTTATCTTTTCTTGCTTGCCTACCAGTGATGACGTTGAAACATTAATTGAGGGTGTGAACATTAAATCAGGTGCAATTTGGATTGATTGCACCAGTGGTGTTCCTGAGGCAGCGCGCCGTCTAGCAGAACGATTGAAAACACAAAATATTGATTTTCTCGATGCACCTGTCAGCGGACAAACCATTGGTGCAGAAAATGCAACACTTACGGTTATGGTGGGCGGAGATGTTAATGCTTTTGAGCGTGCTTATCCTGCGATGGCAGCAGTTGGGAAACTGATTCAACATGTAGGTGATTCGGGTGCTGGTTTTGCCGTAAAAGCGATTAATAACATGTTGCTGGCAGTCAATTTATGGTCTGTTGCAGAAGGCTTCAGCACATTAAAAGCACATGGTGTAAACCTAGATGCAGCTTTAAATTGTATTAATGCATCTAGTGGTAAAAGCATGGTTACAGAAACTATTTTTCCGCAACGGGTACTCAGCCGTGAATTTCCTGTAACTTTTGGATTGCCTTTACTTGCAAAAGACACAGGTATTGCATTGGATTTAGTGCATGAGGCGAAACTTCCAGCCCCAATCCTAGCCCTCACCCAAAGTTTGATTCAAGCAGCAAACCTTACAGCCGAACCAAATAGTGACTTTTCTTCTGCTGTAAAAATGTATGAAGCGTGGACAAAAATTATACTGAAGTAAAAAGTTCAATATCTAAGATATAAGTAGATTGTTATTCGTAATTAAATTGGAATGGGAGAACAGACTGTTATATTGTAGTAGTCCTGTTCACCTATCTTAACCTAACTTGAATTAGCGATTTTTCCAAAATAACACTTCTAATTTAAATTCAGACTTTACTAAAAATGCACATATAAACAATGAGATACCAATTCCAATAATCATATTGTCTCTAGATACAATCCCAAAACCAAATATAAGGATGGATACAACAAGAATTGCATAAAAAGCAATTATACCAACTTTCTCATTCAATCTCACAGTCACCATCCCAAAAAGAAGAATCATTCTAAGCAATTGCAATAAGCATACAATAATATACTTAAAATTATATGACATTTTAGAAATTCTTTAGATACTTTTCTGGCATTATTAGATTATGTATCACACTTACAATGCATTACTCAAAATTTCTTTGCTTGCGATCACAATAAAAAATAAGTATGAATTACATTTCTTCTTAGATAGTACTATAAGTTGACTTAAAGTAAAACAAAAATATCCCCTGAATATCGTTATCTTAAGTATTCATCAAATAACTCTCGGGCACTCAGCATTTGCTCTCTTTGGCCTATGATGAGGTAAAATCACTATAATCATATGTTTTTAATAAAATTTTAAAAAAGATATTGATATATAAGCTTTTTATATATTTTATGAACAAATTATGGACAGAAATTACACTTACATAATATAGTTTCATTGAAATTTCATTGATAAACCGTATATTAGTACTTGAACTTGTATTAAAGCGTGAAAGTAAACATACTTTTAAGGTCATATATCAGTTCATACTTTTTAACTAGAGGAATACCTCATGAATAAGTTTGCGGTTGCGGTTTTTGCTGGATGGGTAAGCCTTACAGGTTTTAACCTTCAAGCAGCCACACCAGAACAAGAATGTAAAAAATTGCAAGATGACTATAACCTTATTTATGCATCTAAAGGCTTCTGCTTTAAAGACGCTGATGCTAAAGCGAAATATGGTAATGAAAACTGCCACACAACGAAGCCCAAGTTTTCTGATAAAGAACAACAACGCTTAGACGAGATCAAAGAGCGTCAAAAAGAATTGAATTGCAAATAAAGGTCTTTTGCAAAGCCTTAGCGATTTATCGTCTACTGTTTATCTAGAAGATCGGTTTTATATTATTTTATCTTTCAATTAAAGGACTAATCATGGCATACGATGACCAAAATATTTTCGCACGAATCCTACGAGGCGAATTACCTGCCATCAAAATCTATGAAGATGATCAGGTACTTGCTTTTATGGATATCATGCCCCAAGCAGATGGTCATGCTTTAGTTATTCCTAAAACACCTGCTATTACATTGCTTGACTTACCTGCTGATGCGGCTGCATATACTATTCAAGTTGTTCAAAAAATTGCTAAAGCAATTGAAACAGCTTTGGATGCGAAAGGCATTGTCTTAATGCAACTTTCAGGTGTTGCTGCGGGACAAACAGTACCTCATGTACATTTTCATTTGATTCCTAGCTCTGTTCATGAGCTTGGTCGTCATGCAGCTCAAATGGGTGATCAGGAAAAAATTAAGGCTTTGGCTGAAAAGATTAAAGCCGTACTTTAAGTTAAATAAATT
>Ga0114982_1000626_pt1 | contig 18822 bp, 10 predicted proteins | sample Shrwel_input2_FT_FD_87183 | JGI IMG/M metagenome (GOLD analysis project Ga0114982, IMG submission 87183) | Subsurface microbial communities from deep shales in Ohio, USA - Utica-3 well 1 S input2 FT | ecosystem: Environmental > Aquatic > Deep subsurface > Shale gas/oil reservoir > Produced... | reverse complement strand
GGGAGATCTTGTCCGTGATGGCGACGCACGCGGCCTGGATCTGGGGCCAGTCGGGCGGGGGGTCCAGGGCGTGCCTGAGCTCGTCGCACAGCGCGGGGATGCGCCGGAAGTAGGCCGAGGCGGAGGGGTCCTTCTCCGTGAGGAAGGCGGCCATGGCGGGCATCTGCGCGGGGATCACCCGGGCGGTGTACTCCATGCAGGCGAGCAGGAGGACGTGGGCGTGCTGCTTGCAGAACTCGGTCTGGGCCTCCCGCGGCCCCGTGAGGATCGCGTGGACCCGCGCGTGCAGCTCGGCCCGGGCGCGGAAGCCCGGGCGCTTCACGGCGCCCCCCTGGAACTGGCCGATGAGCAGGGCCAGCGCGAGGTTGAGGAAGACGTCCTGCGAGTCCGTGAACGGGACGGGCTGCTGGGCGTGGCGGAGGTGGGGGATGCACTGCCCCAGCACCGCCGAGAGCGAGCCGGGCAGCGGGCACTTGGCCAGGATGCGGTGGACGACGTGCCCCAGGTCGGGGAGCAGGCTGTGGTGGGGCCCGTCGGTGATGGGGAGCACCAGCTTGCGCCGCAGCCAGGCGGGGGCCCCCGGGATGCCGGCGGCGAGCAGGTAGGTGTTGATCTGGCGCTCGGCCACGTCGGCGGGGATGGCGCCCGAGCGGGCCAGCTGGTGGAGGGCGTCCACCTCGCGGTCGAGGCGGGGGCAGTCGGGGAAGAAGGCCCCCGTCGGTCCGGTTTTGGAGACCCCCTCAAGCAGGGAGGGGGGCACTAGCTGAATAGCGCCCCCGTAGTGCAGCCTGTGGACGATCAGGCCGTCTCCTTGCTTGAGGGGTGCTGAAAATCCTCGAACCCGACCCTGTGCTGCTTGAGGTGCTTGACCCCCCCGTGCATCACCACCGAGTACCGGTTCCGCTGGTGCGACATGGAGGGGACGGGCATGTTGGCGATGCCCATGGCCCGCGAGGGGATGAGCATGCACTCGGCCGCGTACTCCCCGGGCTGGCCGTAGATGGACCCGTACCGCTGGATGACGCCGGCGACCGACTTGCCCAGGAAGCACACGTCGTAGAAGCACTTTTGCGTGGTGCTGCGGGAGCACAGCACGCACATCTGCGGCTCCTCCGGGTCGTTGGGCAGGCGCATCTCCACGCCCACGAACGGGCTCGCCTTGTCGATGTGCATGCACTCGCACAGGTCCCGCATCGCGCAGGGGCGCTCCCCCGGCATGGGCTGCCGCATGAACGACTCCTCGTACGCCCGCGTGAGGATGGGGACGTCGTCGAGCGGCTTCTCCTCGTCCCGGGGGGCGGTGTCGGTCTGGAAGAGGTTCTCGAGCATGGCGCGGTACGGCACGCGCGACAGGATGTGGTCCAGCTGGATCTGCGCCTGCTGCGGCGAGGGGGGGTCGGGCGCGTTGAGGCGCCGCAGGATCGTCTGCAGCAGGCCCGACTGGAACGCGACGGGCGGCAGCGAGTTGGCCGAGTGGGCGTCGCTCTCCTCCATGAACGTCTTCCGCTTCTTCTTGACGGCCTGCGTGGGGTCCCATGACGCGGGGAACATGCGCGCTCTGGCCGGCGCGGGCCCCTGCGCGGCACCCCCCTGGTGTTTCGGGTCGCGTTTTTCTGGGTGAGTATTATTTTGTCAAGGTGCTGGGGTTCGCCAGTTGTCTGCCTTTAAAGGCGCCAGGTTTCGCGGGGCCTCCAGGATGCGGATCCTGGCGAGAGGCATTTTTTGTCAGGGCGCCAGGTTTCGCGGGGCCTCCAGGATGCGGATCCCGACGAGCAGGGCGATCAGGGTGGGCGCGGGGTCGTTGTCCATGGCGAACTGCAGGGCGTCGAACACGGCGACGATGGCCAGGTTGCAGCCCGCCACGGCCGCGAGGCGCTTGCTGGTGGGGTCCGTCTCGGCGCGCCAGAGGGCCCACAGGCCGGCCGCCGTGAGCCAGGCGGGGACGGCGGCGAAGTTGGTGTCGGCCGTGAACGCGAAGACGGTGAACCGGTACATCCTGCCGAGGACGGGGAACTCCTCGACAAAGGGCGCGCAGAGGTAGAGCAGCAGGGCCGTGCTGGGGAGGAGCAGGGTCTGGGGGAACCAGTCCCGCAGCCACGCGCTGAAGCTCTCCACGGTCACCAGGCGCGCGAGCTCGTGCGCGTCGGCGGGCAGGCCCGGGACGAAGGCCAGCGCCCACGCCGCGGAGAGGGCCTCCCCGTGCTGGAACCCCCGCAGCGTCTTGGAGAGGCTGGCGACCAGCAGGTACTGCGCCGTGAGGGCGACGTCGCTGGCCTGGTGCAGGATCCCGCCCCAGAAGTAGATGGCCAGGAGGCTGACGCAGGCCACGTCGCCCCGCGCGCCGTCCGAGGCCCACTGGAGCAGCGTGTTGAGCGTGATCGTGTAGAGCGCCTGGGCCATGATGCGGGAGACCCGGCCGAGGACGGGGGCGCGCGCGGGCACGCCGTGCAGCGCCGCCATCAGGCCGCAGCAGGTGAGCACGAGCTCCGAGGGCGGTGCCAGTCGCGTGAGGGCGGCGGTGCTCTTGCTCCCGAGGAGGGCCAGGGCGCCCTGCTCCAGGCCCATGGCCAGCGCGTTGTGGTTGTGGCTGGTCATTTTCCTTTCTCTTCACCCGATGGTCCCCGGAATGTATTTAAGTAAGGGTCTGGGGGGGCTGCAAGGACCATGAGCACACAACCCAGATTTTCAGCAGCAGGGGCCTCCGCGCCGGACGCCATGGCCATCGCCTCCGACGCCAGCGTTCCGCAGGGCACCATCCTCACGCGCACGCTCCACGTCAACATCAGCGGCTCCCTCGCCAACCTGAGCATGGGCGGGCCGACCGCGGGCACCTGGAAGCTCGTCGACGGGAAGCAGATCGGGGTGTTTGGCATGGGGTCCGAGGTCGACTCCCAGGTGGCCACCAACCAGCTCCGCACCGCGATGATCCACGAGCTCAAGGTGCTGCAGGAGAGCTCGACCTTCCCCGTGCCGCTCGGCGTGACCATCAACTGCGTCCCCTCCCACGAGATGACCGACCTGGGTGAGCGGTACGCGTACACGGTCCTGCCCAACGTGCAGAACATGGTCAGCCAGACCATCTACCAGTGCGACACCGGCTCCGAGGAGGGCCAGCAGTGGCGCAAGGACTACCCCAAGTGGACCGCCGCCAACCTCGAGACGGAGGGCGTCCTGCACGTCGACAACAACCCCTGGGTCTTTGTGCACGAGACCCACCCGGTCGTGGCCCTGCTCCGCCACAACGCGAGCCTGATCGGCTGCAAGATCGACGACCAGCCCAAGATCGACACCGAGTGGTACAAGGTGACGCGTCAGGTCCTCAGCGCGTGCTGCCAGACCCTGCGCACCAAGGTGCTGAGCAAGGTCACGTCCCACGATCTCAACCTTTTCCAGGTGCAGATCAAGCGCCTCAACGCGGAGACCTGGGACGACATGAACGACCTCGACCACACCCCCCACCTCAGCAAGGAGGAGGCCTCCAGCTTCATCACGTCCAAGTACTCGTACCTGGCGCGCCTCCAGATCAAATACGAGATCCAAACCCCCTCGTGAGTCTGGTATATAAGCCTCGCGGCGGGTGCGTATGCTGACATGCCACCATCGCCGCCCCGCGCGCCCCTCTTCCGCCTGTTGGGGCTCTTCCTCCTCTTTTGCCTGTTCCTGGAAACGGGGGCGGGCGTCCAGGACGGGGCTGACCCTGAGCAGCAGTACCACGAGGAGTACCTCGATGCTCTCCACGACTTTGACGACGACGACAGCAACAACAACAACGGCACCGTCCCCGGGACCACGCGGCCTGCCGTTGCGACGCCTGCTGTTCTCGAAGCGCCTGCTGTTCTCGAAGCGCCTGCTGTTCCTGATCGGCCTGTTGTTATCGATCCGCCAGGTGTTACCGAGGCAACCCAGCAGGGGGATGCCGTGAAAAAGTAAAGGCGCGTATTTTTCACGCATGCGTGTGTGTGAGGCAATACGCATCCACGCGTTCCGTATATAAACAGGGTGGGGCGAGGGGTTCTCAATTTATCTTCAGGATGATGGGCATGGATCACAACCAGCGTTCCAACGCAGTGGGTTTCAGTCCATCCTATCTTCCAGACGGTGAGGGCGCGCGCCACGGCGGCGGGACGTACACGGGAAACGCCACCGAGCCGACCATCCAGGACTACGAGAACTTCTTCGGGCCGTCGGCGCGCGACATCAAGACGGACCTGCAGCGGTTCAAGCGCCACGGGCGCTGGCACCTGCCCGACGTCCTGCAGGGCCCCAACCCCTGGCTCACGGACCGGATCGACGGCCTCATCACCGACGCGACCAACTCCCCCTTCACGACCAAGATCCTGCCCTACCGCTACAAGGAGGAGGTGGACGGCAAGATCAAGTGGAACGTCTGGTCCTTTGACGAGGGCATGGCGTCGCGCGTGCCGTACGAGTCCGCGGCCCGCACCCTCACGCAGTCCAAGCGCTCCTTTGCCGGGTACATGGTCAGGCAGGGCATGGCCATCGTTCTCGAGCACAACTTCATGATGTCGCCCAAGGGCCGGGAGAACTTCAAGAACCAGCTCAACCAGCTCATCGGCAGGATCCAGTACACCAACGACCTCGACGTGCACATGGCGCTCATCCTCGCCCCTTCCTACCAGAAGACCATGCGGGAGCGCTACTACACCATCGACAAGTCGGCCAGCCAGATGTGCAGGGAGTTTGCCGACCTCTTCGGCATGATGCAGAAGAACGTCAACGCCCTCGACATCCTGATCGAGGAGGGCAAGGCCATCCTGCGCACGTGGGGCGGGCCCATGCCCGACTTCCTCCTCTGCAACTCCAAGCTCACGTTCCAGATGACCATGACCCCGGAGAAGACCAACTACATCACGCAGGGCATCGACGGGGTCAAGCGCCTCCGCTCCGGCCCAGACCTGGGCAGCTACAGGGGCCTGTCCGTGATCCACACCCGGTCCTTTGCCATCGAGACGGGCCAGCACCCGCGCGACATGCTCCGGCGCAGGGTGCGCACGGCGGAGTACTACCGCATCCTCCCCGACAAGAAGAACGTGAGCCGCGAGTTTGAGTTTTACAACGAGGAGCGCGACACGTGGTTCACCATGTCCTTCCACGACCTGCTCAAGTGCGCCCGGTACGTCCACGAGAACGACGGGGACAACAACAACGCCTCCAAGGTCGACGCCGTGTACCACAGCCTCTCGGGTGCCGTGGAGAAGGGCAGCGCCGATCGCCTGTCGGGCATGCATGGCCTGTCGGCGCCCATGGGAATGCTCGGCGCGTACCGGGCGGCGGAGGCGGATGCTGTTTCTCTGGCGGCCATGGTGGCTCAGTACACCCACACCCTGGCCAACCTCCAGACGCCTCTCATGGACAAGTTTGTGGTAACCCGGTGCAATCTCCGGATGGGGGAGCCGGCATACGCGTGGTACAACAGGGGCCTGACCACCGATCTGGGGATCACGTTTGTTCGTCCCAGGGACAACGCCGTGTGGGACACTTTCGAGGCGGCGCGGACGGCCGTGGTGCCTGCAGTCAATGACGCGCCCATCAGCCTGTGCCGATCTCTCCTGGGCGTGGGCCCCCTTCGGCCCAACATGCTCAACGAGATTTATCTGGCGCTGAAGCACGTGCCCCTGAACAACCCGTTTCGGCGGAACACGGTTGCTGCACCCGGGAGCTCGGCGTGGTTCGCGTCCTACACGTTTTATCTGGAGGTGTTCCGGCGCGGAGGCCTGCCGTTTGAATACGTCGAGCAGCTCACCCCTGCTCTGGTGGCTGCAGGGGTGGGGGCTGGATTGTCGGCTTTCCAACGGCTTTCGGGCCTGCGTTACGTGCCACCGGCAGGAGCAGCGGACATCACTTGCCAATTTCTGAGCTTGGATGAGGCGGTTGGGAGCGTGAACCATCCTTTCCATCTGTTTGCGCCACAAACTCTTCCTAATCCTTACTTTACGGCTGATCATGCAGCAAGATTGGGCGTTGCTGGTGAATATCCAGCTCGACGGGCCTTGTTGACGTCTGATGTTTTGGAGATGCTGGTGACCAAGTATTCGATTGCTGGTTCCGTGATTTCAGGAATCGACCATCTGTGTCAAGTATTCAATGGTTCGACACTTGGTGGCGCCGCGTTTGATGCCAGTTTTATGCAGGATGACCAGGGTCAGTTTTTGGATAACAGTCGAAATATCAATCGCGGGCTGTTGAGCACCCTGAGAACTTACTTTGCTGGAGTCCGGCGTGCAGAGGAAGGCGTTTCCCCCCACGAGCTTCTTGCGCGTGCTGGGCTGTCGACCATTCCCATGTACGCCACATCCACTTCGCACCTGTTCCATCCAATTGTGAAGATCAAGGGGCCTGGCGGTGTTACTGCCACCCCTCTGCTAGACAGCATGTATGCCATGGACACAGGGGGGCAACTTACTCTGGATATGCTGGAATTCATGGTGGTCCATCAAGTTGCTCTTACTGCTGAGACTCTAATTTTAGGCCATTCTCATCCGTGGTTTGCAGAACCGGCTTCGGCTTTCAATTCTCCTTATGCATTAGCGGGTGGTGCAGTCCCCCCTGTTACACCAGACGATCTGCGAGCCTTTTTCCAGATTCTGCGAGAAAGGATCACTCTGGATCCAATGCAAAAAGCTTTCATTGCACCAGCGGTGGTGGTAGCACCCTTCCTTGCTGTACCAGTTGCTAACTACAATCCCATGGACTGCTTTTCCGAGGGCAGCATGTTTGACCAACGCTGTGTTGAGACGTTTGTCACTCTTGCTGGCGTTGCTGCTATGTTACCAGCAGTCTCCAGCATCACGCCGTCCGTCCTCAACGTGCGCGTGGACATGAACCAGTTCTTCGACAGGGAGTCCCTCATCCCGTTTGGCAGCACGGTCCCGAGGAAGCAGGACGTCGAGCGGGTGCAGGACGTCGAGATCTTGGTCGTGCGGCCCAACATCGAGCACAACATGCTCGGGGTCATCATGGGGCTCGGCGGAAACGAGCTGGGCAACACGCTGTGGGGGCAGACGGAGCTGAGCGTGTACGACGACTCGATGCACGGTATCTGGGGCATGTCGTACAAGTACCACGAGCGCGCCATCGTGTTCAACGAGAAGAACCTCATCCGCATGTGGGACATCGCCTACGACGGGTACAACGGCGGCAAGGACGACACGTACGTCGACTGGACCGACCTGGGGGACGAGCGGCCCAACGGCGTGAAGAAGTTCAAGGACGCGACGCTCGACCTGTCCAAAAACTACCGCGGGCCCTCGATGATGGTGCTGGCCTTTGTGCACGACCGCGCCAAGCTGGACGACAACGGGGACGCCGTCTTCGACCGGCACTTTCGGCGCAACTGGCCGTCGCCCATCGTGTTTTACGACACGTACGACGAGAACAACCCGCAGCAGCAGCGCGAGGTCCTGCCGATCGACTACGACAACGTGCAGACCGTCGACGTCGAGGAGTTCCGCGTCTTCAACAACCAGCTCTACGCCGGGGCGTACCGGGACTACCGCGGGCTGATGCCCGAGTTCAAGACCCTCCACACCACGCGAAAGACCGCCGGCCAGAGCAGCGCCGACGCCGAGACGGGGACCGACTGCCTGGCGTTCCAGGGGTCCATGCGCATCAAGGAGGGCGGGCTGACGCAGGAGATCCAGGGCAGCGGGCACCACGGCCCCGACTACGTGGGGGTCGCGTCGGTCCGCGCGGGCAAGGGGCAGAAGGTGTCCGGCCAGGCGCCCACCCCGTACCGCATCGTCTGACAATGGCGGCTGGATTCATTGAAGAGAAAAAAAAGGAACTGGGTGTGTGTGTGTGGTGAATTTCGAGCGAGCGCCGCGGTATAAAGAGCGGGTGTGCGCGCGTAGTGGCATTCGGAAAACCATGAGGGGCGCGCAGCAGCTTCTCTCTTTTCGCCATGTCGGCCTCCTCCTGCTCTTAGCCACGGCGTGCTCTGCGGCCACCAACACGACGACGCCGGCGCCTACCGCGACCCCCGCGCCAGATGCAGGTGCGCAAAACGTGGTCTTGTCTTTTCGGATTGATGGGGTGGCGTATGTGGCGCGATGCAATGTCTCCGGCACTGTGCTCAACATGTCGGCCTGCGCGCTCGATGTGGACCATGAATTAACTGTTTCGCGCATAGGGACGGGGACGACGCAGGAGATCCCCGCCTACTACCTCGCCATGGTGATCCTCACCCTCATCATGACCGTCATCCTCATCGGGCTGGCGGCGGCCGGCTACGTCATGATGACCCGGCTGCAGAAGGGGTACGAGGAGGTGGTCCAGGACGTGCGTCGGAATCGGGATCAGCCAGGGTACGGGGCTCCTGGTGGTGGTGGCGGCGGGTACGACCAGCAGCCGCAGGATCCTCAGTACTATGCTGGAAACGCCAGCCGCCTGGGCCGCTCGCGCAAGACCATCAGCGTGGACCTCGTGAAGCCCTGCCTACCGGGGGACATTCTCGCAGCGGCGTGAGCCTCTTTATTTTTTTTCTTTCTTATTCATCGCGAGTGGGGGGAGGCTAGATGCCCACGTTGCCGAACGAGCGGCCGGAGCTGATCTCGTGCTCAAACTGGACCCAGATGTTGGAGTCTTGAGGGGGTTTGCCCTCGACCTCCTCCCGACCGCGCTTGCGGGAGTCCGGCTCCCGGAAGTCGCCGCCGCTTCTGGACTTGAGCTCCTCGTTCTCCAGGCGCATCTTCTCGATCTCCTGCAGGCGCTGGGCGTGCACGTTGGACGCGCAGCACACGACCTGCCACACGCCCGCGTCGTCCTTGGCGTCGTCGGCGAGGCGGTTCATGCCGGCCTTGAACTCCTCCCTGATCTTTTCGTCCTTCACGGCGTCCTGCAGCCAGTTCATGATCACCGTGTCCAGCGCCTGCTTCATCTCGGTCCGCTTGCCCTCCGACATCTTCTCGGCCCGGGCCTGCACCTCCTTGAGGCGCTCGCGCTCGGACTCGAGGAGCTGCAGGAGCTTGGCCTTCTCCTCCTCCAGGCCCTTGACCTGCGAGAGGATGGAGCTGAGGTCCTGGGTGCTGGTTCCGCTGGTCATACGTTGGCCGGGGCGCCCTCCCGGCATTTATATATGGGGGGCGTCGGCAACCAAACTCTGCCAGTCGGTCTCGTCGACCGCGATGGCCAGCGTGGACAGCTTGGCGCCTGGGGAGTAGTACCTGGCGGGCGTCGTGAACCGCACGCGCAGCTGCATGGTGCGCCCGACCCGCCTGCCGCGCTTGACGAATAAAACGCTCCCCGGGCGGATCGCGTTCAGCACCGTGTGCGGGGTCTTGTTGCTCTTGCGCGCGTGCACGACGAGGGACCTCCGCCCCGCATCGGCCGGCCCCATGTCGATCAGGCCGTAGCGCTCCGCCCCCGCCTCGATGGCCGCGTAGTTTTGGGCCGAGACCTCCTTCTTCTTCTTCTTTGGCTTCTCTTCCTTGTTGCGTGGCTTCTCGGGCTTCTCGTCGTCTGGCGATTCGGACCGTCGTCTTAGTTCCTTGTTGCGTGGCTTGGCGGGCGGCACGAGGGACCACGGGAACTCCCTCGGCCTGCGCACGGGCTCGACGCGGAGGACCTCGCCCTGCCCGCCGTCCTCCTTCTTGACGGCGACCTCCTGCATGGCCCACGGCGCGTCGGGGCCCAGGCGCGTCACCGTCACGGGGGGGTCGGGCTTTTCCTGCTTCACCCTCACGGGGGTGTAGACGAAGGTGGTGGTCATTTCAAGGGCGTATCCGGCAGGGGATCGTATATACGGGACGGAGGAGGCTGGGGGGACTTGCAGCACGATGGAGGCGTCGAGGGGCACCGCATACGGGCTGGGGCTCTCGCAGTGCGCCATCACGCTCGGCTTCGTTCTCTTCTTCCCGCCCGTGGACGTGCTGGTCTACGCGCCCCACGGCAGGCTCGCGGGCGCCAACGGGACGACCGTGGCCCTGACCGCCACGGTGGGGCGGGTGTTCATGGGCATGCCCGTGCTGGCCGCGTCGGGGCTGGCGGCGGTCTTCGCGACGGTCACGTACAAGGTGCACACGGACAGCCTGTCGGGGCAGGACTTCCAGGCCGACGTCGTGGAGCAGATGGGCATGTGGGACATGCTCTTCTGGGGCTACTGCGTCCTGGCACACGGCATCGTCGTGGGCATCGTGTGCGACCCCGTCAACGTCTTTGGGGCCATCTCCAGCGCCTGCTTCATGGGCTTCTTCCTGGGGCGGGCGTGCTACCCCAAGGGGCAGGACGTGAACCTCACGCGGGAGAACCTCAACCTGCTGGGCTACGGCCTGGGCGTCCTGCAGTTCGCCTACCAGCTCACGAGCACGCGCAGCAACGGCGTGTCCGTCCTGATGCTCATGGTGGTGCTCGACTACTTCCTGGGCGTCGGGCACACCTACGACCGGCAGGCCACCATCGACACCGTGAGCAACTGCCGGCTCTTCTACATCTGCGCGGGCACGGTCGGCACGGCCCTGCTCTACGCGATGAGCGACTCTGGCACAGGGCTGGGCGGCTTTCAGGATCCATAAAAAGCATCACGATTCATAAAACACGTAGGTCTGGCACAGGAGCCCGACCAAGGGGGGGATCATGTCCATCACGGCCGCGACAAGCACCCCCGCGGCGAGCAGGACGAGCCCTACCGCGGCGATGTAGGGCACGACCGTCACGAACGAGACCCACGTGCAGAGCCGATAGCCGCTGATCCCCTCCCCGGCCAATATGACGTACCGGAACCGGGTATGCCCTCCTTCAGCGGGGTGAGCAGGGCGTCGTCGAGGAGCTGCACCCCCGTCGGGGAGAGGCCCAGGAGGTACGAGCACAGGCCGTCGTCGGTGTCGCAGATGGCGAAGGCCAGGGGGTCCAGGCCGTGCTCGAACCCGAGCTCCGTGCACGACCGGAGGCAGGTCTGGTTCGCGTCGCACACGAGGTTGTCGGGGAACCGGATCTGCCGCGGGACCAAGGCCTCGACGGTCGTGATGACGTCGGACAGGAGGCACGTGGGCAGCAGGGGCGCGCACGAGGGCGCCATGCCGAACGTGTACCACAGGATGAAGCTGGGGTAGGACAGCAGGAAGAGCGTGCCGAGGAACCCCACGCCCATCGTGCTCGACACGGCGGCGATCGCAATGTACATGAGGACGAAGACGATCGTGGACATGAGCAGGTCCTTGTCGTGCCGCGAGCACGTGAGCGTGGAGGCCAGGTCGCACTGCGTGAGGCTGACGATGATCCACGTGAGCGACCACCTCTCCTCGGACGTGAAGAAGGCGACGAGCTGCTCCGGCCGCACCGCCAGCAGGTCCAGGATCCAGTGGAACGCCGTCGAGGGCCAGGACGCCTGCCCCCCGGACCGCGGGGTGGGCGGGACGCTGCTCATCCACCCCCAGCTGGGCAGGCTGGCGCGCAGGGAGCGGTCGATGGCCCTGGGCGGCCGCTCGAAGTTCTCAAAGTACATCTTGTTGATGAGCACGACCTGCGTGCCGATGTCCAGCGTGGAGAGCGCGATGGGGCACGCCGCCAGCGAGTAGTTGTAGCGCGGGGGCCACACGAACGCCGCCGTGGACCACGCGCCGTACACCCGCGCCGGGAGCTGGCCGGCGGCGTCCGGGCTCTGGATGATCCGGGCCGAGTAGGCCAGGACGTCCTCCGTGGTGAGCAGGCGGCGCCTCGGGCTCTGGATGTTGATCGGGCTCTGATTCATGGCAGCAGGGGCTGGCTGTGACGGGGGGAGCGCGCGCCGGGGCCGGCTGGGCACGTTCCGCGGGGCGATGCGCTCCTGGATGCGCTGGATGGCCTGCTCCTTGGCCTGCCTCGCCTGCGCGTCGGGCGACAGGTCCCCGAAGAGCGCGTCGTGCACGTCCGCGTCGATGGACCGGACCCAGTGGAGGTACTCGAGCTGGTTGGCGATGAGCACGCCCACCGCGCGCACGGGCTTCATCCAGGGGTGGTGCATGAACGCCGACACGAAGATGCCCGGGTTCAGCAGGAGCGCCAGCCCCGCGTCGGGCGCCATCGCGGCGTACACGAGGTCGTCCATGGACAGCAGGAAGGTCTCGTGGCCCCCCATGACCCCGGACAGGTTGTAGCGCGCGATGACCCGCCGCCCCACGTACCGCCAGAAGCCGCAGGTGTGGAGCACGTGGGTCTCGAGCAGGCCGAGCTCCCTCCCCGCCTGGTACGCCAGCGCCAGGGTGCTGCAGGGGGCCGCCGTGGTGTTCCAGCCGGGCGCGGCGAGCAGGGCGTGCAGGGCCTCGGTGTTCTCCAGCTCGTACTCGCTCTCGTACGCGTCGTACGTGAGGGGGTGGGCGTCGTCCGGGATCACCTGGTCCTCCGCGAGCAGCCTGCGCGACCCCCCGGAGGCCCGCAGCGTCTCGGCGACGACCATGCGCAGCGGCTCGAGCGACGACCGGTGCACGTCGCTGCACACGCCGGTGGAGACCTGCGCGCACCGCAGGATGATCAGGTCGTCCATGTCGAAGGCCCAGCGCACCAGGTCCGGCTGGCGGTTGTGCAGGTACCCGCACAGGCGCGTGCTGTCCACGGGGGTGCGGTAGCCGGACCGGTCGTTGCAGAGGTCGTAGGAGGGCGCGCCGGCTAACATGCAGGAGCACCGCGCTGGCATGCCGGCGGGGGGCAGGAGGCACATGAGCCGGGCCGTGTTGGGGCAGTTGCCGCACGGGATGGTCCCGTAGCTCACGCTGCTGATGGCCGAGACGAGCTCGCACTCCGACTGCGCCCCGCACTCGCGGTTGGCGGCGCACGGCGTGTGCGTGGTCTGGGCCTGCGAGCAGGCGCACTGGAGGAGCAGGCTGTTGCACCCGAACTTGGTGATGCCCTGGAGGACCGGCTCCGGGCACGACGCGCACAGGACGAACTCGGTCGAGTCCGCGGACCGGCGGCACGTGCTGGAGCCGACGCACGAGAACATGGAGTTCTGCCCCAGCGACGGCGCGGCGTTGGCCCAGCACATGGTGGCGTCGATCGAGGTGGTGCCCGCCGCCGTGCCCGTGTACCGGTCCATGTTGAGGTCCAGGCAGGGGATCATGCCCCGCGTGGGCGCCGCCTTCTTCATGAGCTGGAAGGAGGCGCACGTCTGCTGCGAGAGCGGCGAGAGCACAAAGTCCTCCATGTCGTCCACCACGTTGACGATGTCGCTCAGGTCGAAGAGCGTGAAGTTGTCGGGGTACAGGGCGCGCAGGCGCTCCTCGGCCTCGGAGGACATGATGCCCTGCACCAGCTCGACCAGCCCCAGGCCGATCCCCGCGATCACGCTGGCCTTGGCGATGCCCTTGAGGACCCTCCCCGCGGAGCCAAAGGTCCTGGCGAGGACCCCCTTCTTCCCGGCGGTGCGGCTGACCTGCTGGGGGTTGGCCGTGTCCGGCACGCTCTTGATGACGTTGCCTTTGCTGTCCACCTTGGCGTCTGCGCCCTTGTTCTTCTTGTCGGTCGGCTCGGAGTAGGCCTCGGTCAGCAGGCCCATGAAGTCGATGCCCGTGGCGTACTTGGCGACGAAGGCGGCGGGCAGGACCCCCTGGAAGATCTCGTCCATGAAGTCCTGCAGGATGTTGAAGCCCGCGCCCGTGATCCCCAGGAGCTTCCGGATGCCGGCCAGGAACTGCAGCGTGTACTTTTGGATGTAGTTGCACCAGACGTTGAGGAACCACTCGGCCGCGTCGTTGAGGCCGGCGCACGCCTTGGCGAGGAAGCGCATGATCTTGGCGCCCGCCTCGCCCGAGTTGAGCAGGGTGTCCACGAGCAGGTCCCCCGCCGTGTCCAGCGTCGCCCGGGCCTTGGACCGGATGTAGGCCCAGTTCTTGCCGATCTGCTGCCGCGTGGCGTCGCGCCCGCTGACGATGAAGAGCTGCAGGGTCCTGAAGAGCATGCCTATCACCGTCGTCAGGAGCAGCGAGGCGTCGACGATGACGGTGCGCACAGCCCGCAGCACCCCCACGAACAGGTTGACCCCGTTGGCGGGGCACGTCCGCTGGTACGCGCGCGCGAACTCGATCAGCTTGGTGTCCGTGGACGTGTTGTGGGGGCACGCCAGGGCGTTGGCCCGGCTGTAGAAGGACTTGACCGAGTCGTGCACCCAGGCGTTGTTGCTGGGCTCGTAGCTCGCCGGGTGGTACACGAACGGGTGGGGCATGCACGCCTCGTCCCCCCGGGCGATGCAGTTGGCCTGCCTGACGAGCTCCCTCGCCTTGAAGATGGCGCTGCACACCCCGTCCGTCGTGCGGTCGATGGGGCAGAAGGGGGTCCGCGCCATGGGGTCCCCGTCGCTCCCGTTGGTCACGCGGGCGCTGTAGCTCCGGACCATCTGCGGGCACAGCCTCGTCTTGCCCGCCACCCACTCGGCGCGCGTGAGGGTCCCCTGGCAGCCCTCGCCCGTCCGGAGGGCCCTCGCCGTCGGGCAGTACACCCAGGGCTTGCCGGTCCACAGCGACGGGTCCTCGGCGGCCGGGGGCTGGGGCGCGGTCCGGTTGGGGTAGGTCCGGTTGAGGAACAGGCGCTGCGGGTGCTGCAGGTAGTTCTCCATGAAGGCCCCGCTCCTCCAGGCGGTCTCGTTGAGGGCGGGGCAGCTGCCTGCCGCGGCGGCGGGGCACAGGGCGTCCCGCAGGTCCTTGGCCAGCATCCGCTCGGGGCTCAGGCGCTGCAGGCGGCCGAAGCTGCTCTCCGCCGGGATGGGGCGGCCCTGCTGGGACCTGAACCCGGGGGGCCTGCTGCACTGCGCGCACCGGAGCCGGCGCCTGTCCCGGTTGGCGAGCGCCTCCGCCAGCGTGAGCCGGGGCTTCCGGGGCAGGCTGAACGTCTCCGTGGTCGTGTTGCACTCGATCAGCGCCGACGTGCTGAACAGGCCGGACCGCAGGCACCGGGCGTAGAGCAGGCTGTCGGTCGGGAGCGTCACCAGGCGGCCCGTGCTGCACACGCCGTCCCGCACGGTGTTCTTCCCGCCCGTGCTGGCGAGCGTCTGCGCGGCCGCGTACTTGTACCGGAACGGCCGGAAGCGGTCCAGCACGTGGCACTCGCGGTGGGTGGGGCTCGAGGCGTCGTCCCAGCGGCCGTCGAGGGCGGTGCCGTCCCTGAGCGTGCCGTCCACCAGGGGCCAGTCGAGCTGCATGTTGCAGTAGCGCGTCGCCTTCTCGTTGTTGACCGAGGGGAACACCAGGCTGTCCGCCACCGCCCCGCCCAGCAGCGAGTTGATCGTCGCGCGGAGCGAGCAGGGGCCGTCCCCGCTCACCGGCACCAGGCACTGGGGCTGCTGCACGTCCGTCAGCATGGGGCAGGCGCAGAAGCCGTTGGAGGTCCGGTACCGCCCGAAGAACTGGCCCGAGGGCCCCGGGCGCGTGGTCGGGTGCGCCAGCTTCCCCCCGTGCACGCGGTGGAACAGGTGCTGGGCCCGCTTGGCGGCCGGCAGGGTCGGCGAGAAGGCCGTGTACCGCCCCGAGTAGAAGGTCCACCGCTGCAGGGGGCAGCTGGCCGCCAGGTCGCCGAGCGAGAAGGGGAGCTCGTACAGCCGGCGGACCACCTCGTGCTCCGCGGCCATGGCGGCCTGCAGCCCGGGGACCCACTCGCCCACCGGCCGGCCCGCGGCGCTGGCCTCGTCGAGGAAGGCGCCGGCGGCCTTGGGGTTGAGGCTCAGCCGCTCGACGGTCATGTTGCTGATGACGTCGACGGATTCGTTGGCCCGCGACACGACCAGGCCGATCCGGTGCCCCCCGATCTCGCTCTCGTCCACCTGGATGTGCCCGTACGGGGCCTCGGCGCCCTGCCAGAGCGGGTTCCTCCCGGCGAACATGCCCGCCTGAAAGTCCCTTGGGATGGACCAGGCGCTGTTCTCGTACAGGTTCCTGCCCACAGTGTAGTTCTCCACGCCCTCGTACTGGGTCCCGTAGATCATGCTGTACGACGTCTCCGCCGGCGCCCCCACGGGCAGGCCGTCGTAGCCCCCGAGGAGCCCCTGGTCGTGCATGCACCCGTCGCTGTCCTCCTCGTTGGAGTGGAAGCACAGGTTGTACTCGTCGTACTCGCTGGTCCCCGGCTGGAAGCGCGGGACCCCCACCTGCTGGACGAGCCGGCGGTGCTTCTCCCGGCACGTCGCCGGCGCCCGGGCCAGGTAGTCCTTGCAGGCGGGGTTGCCCTGCTCCAGGCAGTAGGTGTAGATGTACTCGCGCGACCCCTCGCCGGGGGCCGTGAACTCGACGTCGCACACCTCGTACGGGTTGAAGTTGCCCAGCGTCCAGGGGTTGACCGAGCGGAACTTGACGCTGGTCTGGGACTCCCGCCGGCAGACGTGCTGGGCGGGGTCGCCCTTGCACACGGTCTCGTCGTCGAACAGGGCGTCCATGAACCGCTTGCGCAGGGTGCGGTTCGCGTTGGCGTAGTACAGGATCACCCCCCGCGACAGCACGCTCCTGTCCAGCGGCCACTCCAGCTGCCCTCCCGCGGGGACGAGGACCCCCCCGTCGTGCTTGTAGTGCTCCCTGGCGTGCGCCTGCAGCCGCAGGTAGTGCGGGTTGTTGCACACCGTGAACTTGGTGGCCGAGGCCTCGTCCGTGGTGATCTCGCACATGACGGCGCGCTCCGGGTCGGGCTGGATGTTGCGCTCGTAGTCCAGGATCCCCGACAGGTCCACCCCGTCAAAGGCCCAGGTCCGGGCGGGCTGGAACCACGGGAGCACGGTGGGCGCCAGGATGGGGGCCTCCGACGCCGTGGCCTCCCGCAGCCGCCGCCACAGCTCGCCGTACAGGGCGTCCATGACCTGCGTCTCGCACCCGGGGGAGCTCTCGGTGCACGTCCCGTCGATGACCGCGTCGGCGGCGTACCGGCAGTTGAACCGCCCGTTGCGCGCGTAGTAGATGGGGATGCTCGAGCACAGCACGTTCCCGCAGGCGCGCAGGCGGTCGTCGGGCCTGTCATTGTCGACCCTCGGCGTGCCGCACGTCGCCGAGCCCTGGGTCGGGAGCCCTGCGAAGGCGGGGTCGAACGCCGGCGGGAACACGCACGTCCGCGGCACGCTCTCGTCGGTGTCGGTCGTGCCCTGGTTCACCGAGGCGGTCGGGGCCAGGGTCGGCGGCAGCCGGCGCGTCGCGTAGTCGAAGGCGATGGCGGGCTGCTTGCGGAACCGGACGGCCCCGGACCCGCCCGAGCTCACCGCGACCGTGTCCAGCCCCAGGCTCGCGAGCATGGCGGCGCGGGCCTCCCCGATGATGGTGGCCGAGCCGGACCCGTCCTGCGACGCCATGTTCACCGGGTCGTGGTCCGTGAGCGCGTCGATCCACCCGTCGCGCGGGATGCCCAGGGCCTGCAGCCTGTCCAGCAGCTTGCCCTGCCAGTGCTGGGTGCACGTCTGGCTGTCGTACCAGTTCCAGATCGCCGCGCGCACCTCGATGACAAAGTTGTCGTCGCCGTACGCGTTGCCGTAGGGCCCCACGCGCCACAGGCGGTTCTTGGAGCAGCGGGGGTAGCTGAGGTCGGCGCCCTTGCCCGGGTACATTTGCGCGACGAGGGCGGCCACCACCTGGTCGAGGCTGGTCAGCGTCTCGTTGTACTGGTCCCTGGCGTACCGGGCGACGTCCTCCGCGAGGTAGCCGGCCCGGACGTGCTGCAGGTACGTCTGGAACGAGTCCCCGGCGGCGGAGAAGCTCCTGTAGTCGGTGGGCGGGTGCTGGGCGCGGGTGGCGTGGGCCTGGCACGTCTGCGCGGTGTGGAGCCCGGGCTGGATCCGGAAGCCCGTCATCACGACGCACTGGAAGAACCAGTCGAACGGGATCTCGTAGAGCGCGAACATGAACGGAAAGTACAGGCCCCCCGAGGCCGGGGCGGCCACGAGGGCGCCGTGCAGGTCCGCCATGCACGTCGTCAGCCGGAGGTACTCGTCGAACGTGTTGAACAGCGGGAACACGTAGAAGAGGTCGCGCAGGCCCTGCAGCACGGCGGACCGGTCCTGGTTGGACGCCTGGTACGTCACGGGGATGCTCGTGCAGGCGCGGTTGATGGCGTTGAGCGCCACCGCGTCCGCCAGCCCCTCCCGGCACGACGGGAGCCTCCCGTCCGACGCGCACAGCAGGCGGTAGAGCGGGAAGCGGTCCGCGTCGAGGGCGCACCCTCTCGCCGTCCGCACGCCAAACGCCCCGCAGATGAACGGGTCCTGGTTGCTGTAGTTGGCCCACCCGGCGCCGGCGCGCACGAGGCGCTGGGCGGGCGCGCCCCCCACCGTGAACTTGTACGGGAAGCACTGGCCCACCCCCCCGCAGGCGATGTACGGCAGGCTGTCGAGCTCCTCCAGCCCGCGGATGGCGCCCCCCATGCCCAGGAAGCCGATCCGGGTGTCGTTGAGCTCGGGCATCTCGGCCAGCAGGATCGCGTTCGTCGACTCGTTGGCGTGCAGGCGGACGAACCGGTCGTACAGGAGGTCGCTGCTCTCCCAGACGGCGCCCGTGCTGCGTACGGTCGCGAACCCGGGGCGCGGGGCGCACTGGGTGAACCCCTTTAGGCGCTCGTAGTCCCGGTCGCACACCGTGGGCCGCACGTACATGAGCTCGGGGCGCGCGTTCCCCGAGGGCCACCAGCGCGACTGGTTGGCGTCGAGCTGCTCCAGGTCCACGAACTTGCACGCCGCCGTGTCCACCTGGAAGGCGCCCGCGCCCGTCGGCTCGGAGCAGCCCGGCTTCGAGTAGGTGTAGGTGTACTTGAACCAGTCCTCGAAGGAGCACAGGCCGTGCGTGCGCAGCAGGTCCTTGCCCGTGTTGCCCCAGTAGGACGCCCGCAGGAGGCTGAACTCCCTCGAGCCCGCCCCGCAGTCCCCGCGCGCCCCCAGGC
>Ga0114982_1000612_pt1 | contig 19044 bp, 25 predicted proteins | sample Shrwel_input2_FT_FD_87183 | JGI IMG/M metagenome (GOLD analysis project Ga0114982, IMG submission 87183) | Subsurface microbial communities from deep shales in Ohio, USA - Utica-3 well 1 S input2 FT | ecosystem: Environmental > Aquatic > Deep subsurface > Shale gas/oil reservoir > Produced... | reverse complement strand
GTCTAGCAGCTCGGGCGGCAGCGCGAAGGTGATTTGGGCTTGCTTGCCTGCCATCTTGCGGGGGTGCGCGGGTGCAACTGGCGGCGCCTCGGCGGCGGCCGGGGCCGCGTCTGGTGCGCCAGCGATGAACTTGGCCAGGGCGGCTTCGTTCACCGGTTTGGCGGCTGGGGCGGCGGCGGGTGTTGGGCGGCGTGTGATTGTCATGATGTTTAATTAGAGTTGATTTGGTGGTAAATCAATATCAATTTGACTTGAAAACAGCATTAACCAGAGCCGTCATCTCGTCGATAGACTTGGCATCTTTCGGGCTGTATTCCAGGACTGACATGCCCTGCCCTGCTGCGTTCGCAATTGGTTTGCGGCGGCGGATTGGCGTGGCCACATATTCCATGTTCGGGAAATCGGCGACGGCGGCAGCCGCGTCGTCGTTGTCGTGGCCCTGCGGGTCGGCGTTGTTAAGCATGGCGATCACGCGCAAGCCGTCACGCACCGCCCTCGCCTCTTGGATCAAGTTGTCGATGTCGGCCAGCGCCCAGACGTCCAACGATCGCGGCGCGAACGGGATCACCAGGACATCCGACAGGATCAGCGCGGCGCGCAGCGCCGTCGAGTCGCGGCCACCGGCATCGATGATGATGTCTTGGAACTTCGGGCCGGTCTGGATGACCTGGGCGCGTAAGGTCGAGCCGTCCGGGTAATGCGCACAGCTGATGGCGGGCTGCTTGCCGTTTTCGGCGCGGATCGTGATGGCGGTCTGAGCGGTGCCTTGGCGGTCGCCGTCGATCAGCCAAACATCCCTCCCCTGCAGCGCGCGCGCGATGGCCAGGTTCAGCGCGATGGTGGTTTTACCAACCCCGCCTTTTGTGTTGCCTACGGTGATGATCATGATGTTCCTTTGCCGTTCAATTGATGGTAATTTACCATTAAATTACCACTGTATTAACTTTATTTGAACTCGGGTGCCATGATCGCGCCCCCTGCCCTTTTGAGCATCTGCCCCACACTCGATTTTGGGTTTGCCAAGTCGTGGGCCACGACTTGGCGCACGTAGTGCGCCAAGCCTTCTGGCTCTACGAAACCGGGCGCGCCAGTCCGGAAAAATCCTGGTCGGCAAATGGTCGAGGCGTCGTGCATCCGGTACCCGATGTAGATCCAGTGCCCGTCCAGGCCGGAGGCCTGCACGGTCTTGAATGTTTGAGTGCCGGTCAGCGCGGCCGCGACCAGTTCGATGGCTTTGCCGATTTCGGGTGAACCGGGCGCGGGTTGGTCCCGGCCCAGCTGGGTCACCGCCTGCCCGGCCAAGTCGGTGACGGTGCCGATGTCCAGGCGCTGCGCGGCAAAGTGCGCGCGCAATCCGGCGAAGCCGGAGGGCTGCAGCGCACCGGCTGCGGTCCAGCCGGTGCTGGTGTCCACCAGATAAATTCGGGCGGTGTAGCTGGCCAGATCCATCTGGCCGGGCGTCATGTGCGGTTGGAGTTTCACGTCCCAGCCGGGCAGGGCGGTGCCGGCCATCTGTTCAAAAAATGCCTGTTCCTTTTTCATCCCGTTCCCCTTTGTTTAACTGTAAAACAACTGTATTTTAATGGTAATTTGGTGGTAAATCAATGGTAAAATTACAGTGTTGCACAATTACCGCAACACCGACGCCCGGCGGTCCCGGGCTCTCTGAGGAGATGGAAAATGGCCAAGACTTACGCAGCGGTGCAGCATGCGCCCCAACAAATCAGCATCGATCATTTGGAAGATGGCCGGTTTATCAACCAGGTGTCTTTTTGGTTCAGTAGCCGTGAAGCGGCAAAAGCCGAATTGAAGCGCCTGTGCGATGCTGACCAGGTGCAGCCCTTCAGCAACTTTGTGGTCGGCCTGAGCGACATTGGCCGTTGAACCCGGGTGGCGGGCGAAGCCCGCCACCTCTCTTCGAAAGCCCCCATGAGCGGAAAACACAAGAACTGGCACAAGGGCTGGACCCGCCTACCGAACGGCAGGCTTCGCCACATCAGCGGCGTCGAATTTACGGTCGAGCCGGGTGAGGGCTTCACCGACATCAACGCGGCCGATGACACGCTGGCCGAGTTTCAGGCTTACGAGCTGGCGCGCGGCGTACCTGTCCACGATCTGGCTCAGCGCCTCATGCGTTTGGCGCGCGAGGCCGGGGACTGGCTTCAAACCAATTCTTGATCAACAAAGCAGCGCTTGATGACCACGAGCGCATCAGGATGCCCACGCGAAGCGCAGGCATGTGGCGAAGCCCAATTGCGGAAGGTTTGCGGATGATTTGGCCGATTTCACTTGTCCCGAAAAACCGGGCGCAACGCTGTGGACAACTGACTGAAGAAGTCCGGAAAGCTCCGTGTTCATTGGTTTGCGCCCTGATGCTTAAAAAATTAGCAGAATCTTTTTTCTGATTTCGAAGGTTGTCTTCGGATGCCTTGCGGATGTTTTCTGGATCATTTGCATGGGCGCCAGCCCGAACACCTGGGGGCGCCGGGCCGACGCGCCCGAAGGGCGCGGCGGCCCGGCAGTGGACCACCGACGCCCGGCACCGGCAGGACACCCGCGCCCTGGAGGGAGCCCCCTCGGGGGGCGGACGGGCCAGGGCGCGGGCGAAGTGAGCGAAGCGAGCGAGCCACGGGGCGGGCGGGGGCCAACAGCCAAGACTCGGGCGAAGCCCGCTGAATAAAACGATGCGCGAAGCGCCTGACTAAACTGCGACGCACGCACACCACGCGGCGCGCCCCGGACACAAAAAGGAAGCGGGGAAGGGGCCCCGCTTTTGTGGCCGGGGCGCGCCGCCCAGGGCAGACACTTTGCATAACGCCTGTTTGCAGAACCCGAAGGGCGCGAAGCGGTGCCCGGCCACCGAGCGAGCTTGCGAGCGAATGGCCGGGCACTTATGCAAATGCGGCGTTATGTAAAAGCGAAGCGTGTGGCTGACCGTCAGTGGTCCACTGCCGCCCGTCAGCACGATGCGAAGCGAGCCGTGTCCTTCGGTGACAGCGCACTGACTAACCCTCGCGCAGCGCTGACTGTGTGAACCCGCTTTGCCGAAGGCAGAGCGGAAGCCGAAGGCCTCAACTGCCGCACGCTGACCACAAAAGCGGTTCTGTGGTGCCGCTCGGGCCTCGGCGCGGAGCCTGCGGAGTGCCGTGGACGGGGCGGCGTCACAGTACCGCGCTGCTCGCTTGGTTGCGCACACTCGCGGGCGGGGGCGGCTGGTGCACCAGCGAGGGTCTGGGTTAGCCGGGCATTGCTGAGCCCTGGCGAAGCAGTGCCCGGCGCAAGGGCGGGCCGTGCCGTTTGAGGCCGGTGGTTGACCAGGTAGCGGCTCTGTGCCGTGGCCCGGAGCCTGCGGAGGGCTGCGGCACAGTGCCGCGCTGCTCGAGCTTGGCCAACACACTCGCGGGCGGGGGACGCTCGCGCTCGGGTGCCGTGCGGTGGGGCCAAAAGCGGAAGCCGATAGCGCCCGAGCGCTGTCGGCGTGAGCGCGGCTGGTGGACCCTCCAGTGCCGGTCGTTGACCAGAAGCGGCGATGCGGCGCGCTGGGTCTGGGCGGTGCCTGAGCTTGCGAAGGACGCCCAGGGCGGGCGCGCTGCATGGCCGCGACGCTCGCCCGGGCGCACACACACGCGGACCGGGGGAGGGTGGTGCACCCGGGCGGCTTTGGGTTAGCCGGGCATTGCTGAGCCCTGGCGAAGCAGTGCCCGGCGCAAGTGCCCATCGTGGGCTTGAGCGGGTCGTGTACCTCGGAGCGCCGATGTGACGGGGCGCGCAGCGCGCGACATTGAACAACAGATGAGGCTCGAGCGCGTGCCGGCACATGGGCGCGGGCTCGGCATCGTCGTGTCTGGTGGCTCGTTGTCTGCGAGGTGCTTTTGCTGGTCACCTGGTCAGATCCACTGCCCAAATGTCATGGGGACTGCATCGCATGAATAGGCGTAGGGGGCTTGGGCGCATCCGGATTGGGGTGGCTGCGGGGGTGGTGGCGCGCGGTCGGTGGCGGCCGGTGGGCGCGCGTGGTGGTTGCGCTGGTGGTGGGCTGGTTTTTGGGCGCAGGCTTTTGAGCGGGCGGGGTTGAGGCGGCTGGTGCACGGGGGCGGCTGTTTCGGTAGCCGGGCATTGACGCGCGCTAGCGCGGCAGTGCCCGGCGCAAGTGCCGGTCGTGTCGGCTGTGGCGGGTGGTGGACCAGCAAGCGCCGATGTGCCGGGGCGCGCAGGCCGGGACCTTGGCCAACTGGCGACGATGGGGCGCGGCCCGGCACATGGGCGCGGTGCTCGAAAGGGCGGCGACGACAGCGCGCAGGCGAGGCCGCCAGCACGAGGCGAAGCGAGGCGTGTCTTCGGTGACAGCGCTCCAGCGCTCTGACTGATGCACGCGGAGCGCTGACTTTTCCAACACCGCTGGCCGACCTGACCAGGCGAAAAGCCGGGCATTGCTGAGCCCTGGCGAAGCAGTGCCCGGCGTAGCAGTACGGCTCGTGGACCGGGAATTGCGGCGGTTGTGGACCATGAAGCGGCTCTGTGGCTGCGCCTGGAGCTTGCGGAAGGCGTGGCCACTGTGCCGCGTGGCTCGCTTGGGCGTTGCCTACCCATGTGCGCGATATGATCCAAAAAAGGATTTTTTAATGCCTAATGTTCCGATTACTTGGTTTTGGATGGATGATTTCACGGTAGATCTCACTGCTGCGCAACTTCGGCTGCAAGTCCAGGAGGCGATGCGCAAGCGGGGGTATCCAGTCAGAGAAAGTTTTCGTCAGGCTGTTTATGTCATTCGCACCGAAAAGCCATTTGCAATCCAGTACCCATTGCGGTTTTCTCCAACGATTTACATCGGCGAGGGTAATCTGATATCTCGCCTTAACAGCCATAGGAAATGGTTAAAAAAAGTCCAGGAACAAGGCCACCAATTTCAGTTTGAGGTGGCTTTCTGTTTGCCGAGATTGCCGGGTAACGGAGATGCCTATAAGGACTATGAGGCGTTTCTGTTGAGTGAGTTCAAGCGCAAGTACGGTGCTTTACCGTTGCGCAACAAGCAGAATGAGAGCGTGGTTTTTAGGCACCAGTACAGCCACACCGAAACCGTCACAGGTCCAACAAAAGGCGTTCGGTACAGGTGGGCCATTCAGCCGTTACCTGCTAATCCGTTCCGTAAAGTTTTCGAGCAGACAGGCGTCAAATTTTGATTGAGCGTGCGGCTCGTGTGCAAATGTGAAAAGTTAACAAAAAGGAAAAAAGATGAAGGTCTTAACGGTCGTGATGCTGGCACTGGTTGTGAGCGGGTGCTCTAAGGTTGCGGAAATAAGAGAAAAAAATTTCACATCCCAAATCGCCGAAAGGTTCGTTGAACCTGAAAGCTCCAAATTCAAAGATGTTGTCTTGATTGATGATGAGTACGGAATCATCAAGGTTTGCGGGAAGGTAAACACGCGCAATAGACTGGGTGGATATTCTGGTTTCGAGAGTTTCCGAGCGCACTTTGACCATAACGGGACAAAGTTGCTCGATCTATTTTTGGAGTCAGAAGAGAGCCGCGATCGAGCCATATTTGATTGCAATGTCAAGATCACAACTCTTGCTGAAAAGCCGAAAGAGGCTGAGAAGCAGTCTCCTTTGCAATGCTACGAATCCGAATACAACGCAATGCGCGAAGAAGCGATCGCAGATCGGAAAAAATCAGGCGATCAAGGCCCTTATGCCGAGATGGATCTGATTCCCATGGGGATGCGTCAAATCTTGGCGGATGGCTGTAAATACATTTTTTAAAAGCGAACGCTGCAGGCGGCTGATCACAGGTCCAGCTCAGCCTGCATCGCCTTTTCCTTTTTCACGAATGTGAAAGTGAATTGCAGGCTGTAGACAGAGCGGCCGCGCTTGGTCTCTTTCCACTCGATGTGGATGTCGGCTTTTTCGTTGAGCTCGGCGACGGGCTTGAGGATGGCGTAGCGCTTGATGTCGGCGTATTTGTAGCTCTCGGGCACTTCCATCTGCTGGCGAAAATCTTCGAGCGTAATGGACTTGAATTTGGTGTCTTTTTGCGTCATCAGAAGGCGCAGCAAGGTCGATGAATAGAGCGAGCGCAGGCCGCGTGCGTATTCGAGGCGATAGCGCACGAACCGCTCGCCCAGCATGAAAATGTGTCGGTTGAGTTCGGGCGAAAAACTGATCTCGGCCCAGCCCTCTTTCTCGTGGTACGTGGACTTCCAGGTCCAGCGCATACGGTGCAGCTTGTTGCCCTCGGTCCAGGTGGCAGAGCGCTCGTAGAGCTTGTCGCAAGCCGATTTGAGGCCTTCGTATGCGGCGCGGTTGGTGTAGCCGTTCTCGTCGGGTTTGAGGTTTGCAATTTCCGCGAAGTCTGCCGCGTGCACTTTGACCTTCACGTACTCGGTCGGCTTGGCGTATTGATAGGGTGAGCTGCGTGGATCGACACAGCGCATGGCCAGCATCATGACCCTGGCCTCGTTGAGCGTCAGGCCGTGCGCCGATTCTGCAAGCGCTCGGCTCATCGTGACGTTGCCGCCCATGCCTTTGCGTTGCTTGGCTGCTTCCTCATCAAGATGTGGCAGGTAGGCTATTGGCTGCCCTTCAAGGGTGGCCACTGCATTCTTGCTCATGTTTTCCCCCTGTGGATTTCCCGCGTACCATCTCACATATGAGACGGGCGGATCATCTCATTTTTAGCCGACTTCAACAAGACTATGTTTCTGAAAAAAATTCTTGTGCAAGATTTTTAATCAATTTGAACTATTGTGGATAGTTTTTTTGCCTGTGGATTCCCTCAGGAATTTCTCGTCACTGTCGAGGAAAATCTCATAGTTCGTCAGGAAAATCTCATAGTTCTCGAGGAATTTCTCATATTTCAAACACCCGAAACCTCTGGAGACCGCATGGACAGGGGCTTCCCAGCTTGTGGATAACTCCTACAAAGGTATTTACAAAGGTTCTACAAAGAAATTTACAAATTCGCGCACACACGCGAGCGCGCATGCCCGCACGCGCAGGCGCACACACGCGAAAACCAAAAACAAACTGGTCCACTGTCCTCGTCAGCGATTCGACTGCGAGTGGTCTGCCTGGACCTGCTGAATTAAAGCGTCCCCCCAGAGGGGGGAACATATCTCGCTTCGCTCGCCCCCCTAGGGGCGGCAAGCGCCCCTCGAAACCGCGCTAAGGCGCGTTTTCTCACCCCCGGAGGGGGGTGCTACGCCCCCCCTCTCAAAAACGGCACTTCGTGTCCGTTTTTGCCCGGCTCACCCCCCAGGGGGCTGCCGCCCCCCGGCTTCGCCGGTTCCCCCTGCAATCTGTTTAACAAAAAGACATGAAGTTGGCGGTCGTTTGTCGCTGCCCAAGCTGTCGGCGGCTGAAAGATGAGGTTTTCCGGAGGAACGCTGAACTATGAGTTTTTCCTGAGAAAACGGTCGTTTTGACTGAACACATAAGTAGTAGTAAATTGGAGTCCTTGGTGTTTGGATTTATTACCCCATAGCGCGCTAGTAATTTTTGGCGCTTCCCTCGGGGACGCGGGCGGTTTTTGCCGAAATATGACCCCTCACACCTCTCGCAAGCTTGCATGGGAGTTGACACATGTTGATGTTGTTACTGAGGCCCAACGGAACACAAGCAAACGGCCAAAAACGCCGGGTACCGGTCGTGCGAGAGCGAGAAAGGCGCTTCGGGAAGGTCATCGAAGAGCGGGTCTTGTCCGTGACGCGGGACCTCCTGATCAGCGGGCCGCACGCCAGCGGCAAAAGCCGCTGGCTCGACAAGCTGCACAAGCAAGCTGTCGAAGTCTGGGGAACCAAAAAAGAGCTGCTGTACTTGCGCTCAATCGAACCGCTTCAGCGTTGGTATGAAGATCCCCGGGTGATTGCACACGCCACGGCGCGTGGACTGAATTGGCAAAAGCTCAAAAGCTACGAGCGTGCCGATGAGCTGATCCGTTGGGTGACCGACCAAAAAGTCTTGGTCATGATGGATGACGCACACAAGTTGACTGGTCGTAAGCTGGACGTCGCCACCAGGGTCGCGGGTGCAGCTCGGCAAGTCATTGTCAGTGCCTTTGACGAGCAGCAAATTCCGATCTCCTTGCGGCTCTTGCTGGTCCATAGACGCCCGCAGCGCGTTCTGTTGGAGTCCAAAGCGGCGTATGACGCCACTTCGGTGACGCTGTGGCTCACGATCCTGATCGCGATGATGGCCGGGTGGTGGCAACTCGCGGCGGTGATGGGCGGCATGAAGGTCCTCGCAGGAGGCCGCCGTGCAGCAAAACAAATGTAAAACCCGTGCGCTCAAACTGGTGCTGACATCGGGCCTGGCTTTGGCCATGGCCGGGTGTTCAGCTGAACCCAGCAAAGCAGTTACCGAAGCTGAAAAGAAAGCCTGGGAACTGCCCACCTTCACGGGCGAAAAATCCACGCACTTCGCACCGGAAAAGCCCGCTGTCGCGGGCGAACTTCCGGACCCGAGAAAGCTGTATGACACCGCGCTTGAATGCTGGCCAGCGCCTTCGTTTTTCAAAGCGGAAGTCGGCGTCGAAGGGCGTTTGCGCAGCGACCGGGTGAACTACGTGGATGACAACGGCACGGCCTCGGGTGCATCCCGGGCGGCGGTGGCTTTGGTTGCACGCATTCCCCTTTACTCGGCCATGGACCTGGACCGGGAACGCGAGCGGGAATACATGCGGCGGGTCAAAGTCGCGGACGCGGTCGGTGTTTTCTATACGGCATTGACGGATCGTGAGCGCGCTCGGCGGCAACTGGCTTTGATGCGGGCCATGGAGCGGCGCGCCCAGCAGCGGGTCAAGATTGGCGTGACTGAGACAGCGGAGCAGGTGACCTACATGGAAAAAGTCGCGGTGATCGAGGGTGACTTGCTTAAGCTGCGTGGCCAGATTGAAAAATCCCGGTTAGAGCTGATCGGACATTGCTCGGCCAAGGCGGGTAATGAGCTGGATCAGATTCTGGTTGAGTACATCGGAGCGAAGTGATGCGCTGGATTTCACACATTGCGATTGCATGTGCTGTGTGCGCGGTGCTCAACCCGCTGGCGGTACCGGCGGCGGCGGCGGGCAGCACGGCACCGGATTGGATCGAAATGCTGCGGCGGGCGGTGAGTCGGCGCAAGGTCAAACACCGGGGTGCCACCCATTACCTGGTCGGGTGGTTGTTGGTCATGGGCTTTGGCTTGGTCGTCTGGGATTGGAACAGTTGGGTTTATTGGTTCGGTGCGGGTGGGTTGATCCACTGGACGTGCGACGCGTTGACCGTTACGGGCGCGCCCGTCGGCTGGTGGTCAGACCGGCGCATTACGATTTTCGGCGGCAAAGTCAAAACGGGCGGGACTTACGAGTACATCATCACGTCGGTGATCGTGGCCATCTGCGTGTTGCTGATCGTGACGCGGGCGACGACGGCGGGCGGCTTCATACCGTTTTTCTACGAGTGGGGAAACTATTTTGAGCGCGGATTGGTGGATGGGCTCGAGTGGCGGAACAACCGATTCAACATGATTTGAAGTTAAATTGGTGGTAAATCAACTGTAAAACAAATGCAAAACACCATTGAAATCCAGTTGATCCCGGTGATCATCACGTTCATCGCATCGGCTGCTGCTCTGATCCTGGCTGGGTATTTCACGCTGCGGCGGCGGCTGGTTTTGGCTGTGGTGTCGATGGCTTGTTTCCTGGCGCTATTCAACCCAACAGCCGCGATGTCGGCTGAGCTGTGCAAGCCGATCAAGTACGCGGACGGCGACACCTTCAATTTCAAGCGCGCGGGCGAACTGGTGCGCGTGCGCCTGGCCGGGTACGACGCGCCCGAAGTAGGCCAACCTTTCAGTCGGCGGGCGACTGATCATCTGCGCATGCTCACGTTGGGCGGTGCGCAATGCGACTGCTACAAGGCCGACCGGTACGGCCGCAGCGTGTGCACTGTGCGAACGCTGGCGGGCGCGAACGTCGCGCCGCTGATGCTTGCGGCCGGGTTCGGCTGCATTGATCCACGCTTCGAAGAAGAGGCTAATCCGGTGGACCGGGCACAAGCCCGGGCGGCGCTCGAGGACGCCCAGGCGCGCAAGCTGGGCATGTGGTCGGGCATCAACCCGCAATGTGCGGCCGAATTCCGAAGGGAACAGCGCAATGCCCAGTGACCATGAAATCAGGCAGATCCTCAGCGGGCCGGGCACCAGCCACTGGCTCAAAAACGCATTGACCACGGCGCTCGATCGCGATCCGGTCGACGCGGTAAACGACGCGGAGCTTCTGGCCATGGTGCTCGGCCATCGGGCCGACCAAATCACGGCCACGGCGCGGGCGACGCTCGATGCCCGGGACGTGATCAAGCGGGCGCAAAACAACGGCGGCTAACCGCCAGGACAAAAACAAAACAGGGGACACCGATGAACTTCCACGCCAAAGCCTTGCTGGCCTTTCTCGCTTTTCACGTCATCGTCACAGGCGGCAGACTGATGTTGGACCAGGTAAAGCAGGCACTTGGCCAAGGCGCGAACGACAACGATGCCCAGCTGGTGGGCGCGGTGCTTTGGGCGGTGTTGTGTTTGACGCTGTCGGTGGGCGCGCTCGGCATGGCGTACCTGAGCCGGGCGGCTTGGAAGTTGGGGCGGGGGAGTTGGTGACGGGGTTGAATCAACTTCTTTTGGTGTGCTCTTCGGATGCACGAAATTTGATCCGATTAGCGAATGGCAAAGTCGTGCACACTACCATCGGCAACGCCAAGTGTGATTTAAGAGTGAATGACTGTCAGCGTTTCTACATTTGGAAGGTTTGGAATGAAACCCTTGGTTAATGTCGATATCAAAATGCCAGCTGCCGTTCTCAGAGCGCTCTCGCTCTACGAGACTTTTTGTGTTGTGTCTGGAATTACGGAAGTGACCCAAGAAGAGGTAATCAGCTTTATTAAAGAAAAAGCAGGCGATAAGGTCGCCAATCAGTTTCGACCAGAGTATTTGTACAGCTGAATCGCCCCGGGTTTTGAGGAGGCTCCACACTTTGAGAAGATGGAGCCATGAGCAAGAAATCAAACCGGCTGTCGCCTGAGCTGCTTCAAGCCTTCGCAGACACCCACTACATCGTGCACCACGAAGCCCCGTTCGTGATACACATTGGCCAGCCCTGCCCGGAACTCAAAGCGCTCATGGCCCAGCACAACGCCCTGAGCTCGGCCTTCATCACCGCCTGGAACCCGTTCAGTCAAAACCTGCACGCCAAAGAAAACCAAGCCCGCCAGGACGAGCTCAAAGCCAACATCAAAAAGCGCGGATTGATCTGCATCGACGGCATCGGCAAACACCCCAGCAACAACTGGCCGGGTGAGGTCAGCGTGTTGGTGTTGGGCCTGGATCTGGAGGCTGCCAAGTCATTGGCCCGGCATTACGAGCAACACGCGTTTGTGTGGGCTGCTGGTGATGGCGTACCTGAATTGGTACAACCTTGAATCGATAACCATATGACCAGCATTGCCGGCTACAACATCGCAGCAGCCCCCTGCTGCCGCAAAATCTACCGAACCCTCCGGTATCGATCCATCAACTTCTCGGCGCGGGAATACTGGACCGACGGTCATGCCGAAGGTCGGTTGATGCCTGGTGGATTCGGTTTGCGCAAATGCGTTTGCGGGGCGTTTTATTTGGGTAGCGAGCTGATCGATCTGGGTGAAGCCGATGACAGCGACCTTGATTTCCCCAGCAACGTCCAGCCCGAGGACTTGCCCAATGCGATTGCACAGGCCCGAAACGCAGAGGTGGAATTGGCGGCGCGCCTGGAGTATTGGCAAGACCTGAACCACGCCTATCGGCAAAGCTACCGTGCACACCGCGATGCCGAAGAAGCCGCCAACAAAGCTGCATGGGATCTGGCCAATCCCGACCCGCGCAGTCTCTGGCAAAAGCTGCGCAAAGTGCCAGCGCCCGCCTACGCTCGATCAAAAGACAGCCCGTTCACCTACCCGCCTTTTGAGCCCAGCCCGGTGCAGCAAGACAACATGCGCGCCCTTCTCCGGCTGCTCGAAATCCTGGACAAAAGGCGGCACTACCTGGAAGAAATTACCGAGCTGCACCGCGAACTGGGTGAGTTTGATGAAGCAGCACAAGCATTGACAGAAGGGGAAGAAATAGGCCAGACCATCACCCGCAAGCTTCTCTCGGATTTGGTTCAGGAAAAGAGAACTGCGCCTGTGCGATACCGCCTGTGAGTGCGGCTCATTTTTGGGAACGACGTTTGATTCGGTCAATCGCGCAATCCAGCGTGAGACTCTTGAACTCGTATTGCGATTTCCTGCAATCTTCCAAAGCATCGACATAGGCCGCGTTGAACTTCGCTTTGGACAAGCCAGTTGCTTGTGCCCCGCGCTGAAACATGATCGCTTCATGAACGGGGTCGGCACCAAAAATGCCCCAATGCTGCACTTCGTCTTTTGTGAGCCTGCGCAAACCCCAGTTGGGTGTGAAGTGGATCGCCTCGGCCAGTAAGACGCTGCCATCCATTTCCGCTATGTATTCGGTGGCTTCCTGTCGGTGCTCTTTGATCGCTTGTTTTATCGACTCCTCGGACAAGTTATCGCTGATCAGCATCAAGCGATGCAGCAAGACTGAGCCATAAATCATCCGGTCCATTCCGGCAATGGCCAAGTAAACACAGGCGCTGACGCAACGGTCATTTGGCGCGAGAAAGGTATTGAGTTTTTTCGACCTGATCAGTCGTCCCATGCTTCTGGCGACTTCCGGGTCGCCCCCACCGAGGTCCAATTGAATGGCGTTCATGTGCAACTTGAGTCGCCCGCGCTCGACTTCATCCAAGACCTGTTGGAATTTTTTCAGGTCTTCCTTCAGGACTGATCCGGTTAATTTGATGGTGTGCGCTTTCGTGCCGCCTACCTTTTGCAAGGTGACTTCAGCGTGTGCCAGGCCGGTGCTGAGCACCAATAAGGCGATGAGGGCCTTGATATTCATGTGTCACACCTAAAAAAAACGCACCCGGCTGGGTGCGTGGAAGGCTGCACTGGTCCAGGGAGGACAAAAACCAAAGGTTATGCAGCGCCTTCATCCTATCAAATTCAACGCTTGCCAACAGCCTTTTTTGCAACCGCATACTCGGCCGCAAAATCCGCCCCCAGATCCGCACTCGGGTCAATCTGCTGAAACGCCGCGTACATGATCGCCAGCAGGTGCAGCCCCGAGAAATCGCCAGGCAGGCTTTTCAGCTTGTACTTCTTGGCCGGGTCGTTGATCTCCAGCCCATTGCGGCCCAGCAAAGCGACTTCGACACCAATGGTGCGCGTCTTCGCGGGGCCGACTTTGGCGAAGGTTTTGAGCGCATCGGTCAGGTAGGCCACCACGTCCAGCCGCAGGCCGCCCACTGAGCCCTCGGCCAGCTGCTTGTGCGCCAGCCGCGTGCGCGCCTTCTCCGCTAACTCAGCGATGGGCGATGTCGGGTGTTCTTTGATGACGCGCTTGAACAGTCCATCGGCTTCGCGGTCGGCTGCGTCCGTGTCCAGATCGGACAGGCCCAACGCCAAACCGTAAATGGCTTGCGGGTCATCGGGCAACATGGCCAGCGCTTTGCGCAGATACGAAACGCCCTCGGCTGGACGTTTCATGGCGATCAACAACCCGCCCAAGTTGCGCAGTGTGTAAGGGTCATTCGGGTTGATGCGCGACGCTTCGCGGTAGGCCTCGAATGCCTGCTCGGGCTTGTGCAGGCGGTGGTATGCGACGCCAATGCCCACCCAGGCATGCAGGTAATCGGGATCGATCTTGACGGCCCTTTTCAGGCGAATGATGGCCTCGTCCAACTGACCCAACTCGCTGTAGCAAAGCCCCAGGTTGTAGAGCACGGCGGCATTGCCGGGCTCGTCTTTGGTGAGCGCTTCCAGGTAAGGCAGCGCCTCGGCCAACTTGCCCGACTTGAGCATGGGCATGATCATGTCCAGCGCATCCGCATCACGCGGGTAAGTCATCACGCCAATCGCGACATCGTCCACGGTGACGATGGCGTTTTGACCACTGGCCGCGTACTCGGCCGCGAAGTGCAGCGACACCGCCATCTTGAAAGCCTCGGAGCCAATCTGCCGCGCATCGGCGGGCAGCAGGTTCAGGTCGAAGCGGTGCAGCGGGATTTTGAATTCGGAAATCATGAGAGGATTTTGTAAGGACGCCACTGGTACCAGGACGACATGCCCAGCGCTTGCGCCCAGGCATCGATGAGGGCGCGGTCGTGCTCCGGGCCTTGCGGCACAGCAGCGCCCGCATCGCGCAAAGCCTCGCCCATGCCCATGACGCCAGCGGCCCGGTACGGGATCGCATAAACGCCAGTGCCCAGCAACTGGTCGGCCAACAAGGCATAAGCGGCGGGCATGCCCAGCAAAGGCATCGGCACCGTCAAGCGGCCCATGGCCATGGTCAAGAGTTGAAGGTTTTCTTGCTGGATCTGTTGCATGCCCTCGCGCTGCACATCGCGCAAAGACGGGAACTCGGCATGCAGCCACTGGTCAACCCGCATGCCCACCGGGTAAGACAGCAGCGTCATCAAAGCCCATTGCTCGACCTTGTGCGCGAACATGGGCACGCGCTCCAGGTCGGCGTCTGGCAGCGACTGACCACCGGTCAACAAGGTGGCCGCTTGCTCAGTGCCCTCGCCCGTGTCGGTGAAGTCAAAACGCAAATCGGGTGGCAAAGCATAAAAACGCAAGGCATAGCCGCACTGGTACGCGACCCAATAGTCCAGCGGCCCACTGCCCGGCCGGTAACGCAACACATGGGCGGCGGCACCGTGGCGGGCTTTTTGAAGGGTGGCTTGGATGCTGAGCGAACTGTCAGGCTGGAATTCGACGGGACACCCGCTGAGGGCTTCAACCCGCTGCACGATGCCCAGCGTTTCTGGGCGGAGATTTTTCATGGCGAGATTATCGGGGCCTTGTCTGACCGTCTGACCTTCAACCACTCATAAAGCGTGTTCGGCGAAACGTCCAGCAGCTTGGCGATGGCCACTTTGTTGATGCCTTTGGCCAGGTAACCGTCGATCTTGTCGGCGTGCTTGTCCAGCTTGAGATTCTTGGCGCCACCCACAGGGCGGCCCAGCTTCATGCCTTCGGCCTTCCGCTTGGCCAGGGCCTCTTTGGTGCGCGAGCTGATGAAGTCCCGCTCGATCTCGGCCACCAGGGCCAGCACGACGGCGACGATTCTCGATTGCATGGTGTTGTCGAAGACGATGCCGTTTTTGGCGACATGCAACTGGACGCCCTTCTCGATGCACTCCCGGCCGATCTCCAGCACCTGCAGCGTGCTGCGCGCCAGGCGCGAGACTTCCGACACGACGATCACGTCGCCCTCCCCCGCCCCCCGGATCATCTTGCCGAGCTGGCGGTCCCGCCAATCGGTCTTGCCGCTCACGGTGTCCTCGACGAACACCGGTTCAAGCAGCTTCTTGTCGATGCAATAGCGCACGACGCCGTGCTTCTGGTTGGCAACGTCTTGAGCGTCGGTTGAGACGCGGAGGTAGGCAAAAACTTGGGGCATGGTCTCCTGATTCTGAACTTTTCCGGAAAAAAGGTCTAGCGGCTTTTTTCAGGATGAATGCGCACCAAAAAAAACGGGGTGATTTCTCACCCCGTAAACGTTCGTTTAATTGGGAGGCATTTAGCTTAAACAACATTCGATATGTCTGGCTTTAGACATTTAATAAGTGTTTCCCAATCAGATATGCCATTACTTGATTTTGAATTGATCCAATCAATTCCATTACCTGGTGTATAGACACATATACCGGTTCTGAACACGTTGATTTCCCCGGTCACCTTATCAGTCATGTTCCAATCGAAATTTAATTGCTGAATATCGATAAGGTGTTTAAAGTCGCTTGATAGCTGCGAAGCATCAGTACCCTCGTTCACTAGCATCAGAAGACCGACTTTGATATGTTTTGCAACTTGTAAGTAGCCAATAAGTTGGGAGTAGTCAATCAGAGAAAGTGTTCTACCTCTTTTAACTTCTAATAGCATTGGACTTATATAGCCATTGGGAAATTCAATACCGAAAGTTATATCAGTTTTTAGAGGTGGATAAAAAATACCGGAATTACTAACTCCGAGGTTTTTATGAATTTCAGCGATCATTAAACTTAAAAGCTTATTTTGCGAGCTTGAAAATCTATTTAAACCACCTAAGGCGTCATCAAGATACCTTCCCATTTTTTTACATATTTCGGGGTAATAGGCAATCTCATTTTTATCATCTGACACGAATTTCAATCCCGTTAATAGCTACTTTATCTGCAACAGCCTGAGCGTTGGCACCCCCTTTAGCGCAAGAAATAATGACCGCTCGATTCAAGGATGAGTTCCCGATAAAGAGAGGTCCCATGTCTGCGCCAGAGATTTCAAAAACATCTAAAATCACATCAGAATTTTTTTGCAAGATAGGTTCCATTGACCCAACATGCCGTTTTCCATTGAGGGTGTCTGATAATAGGTATGCTAGACCAACGTTAACATCTGGGTAGTCATCAATATGCATTTTGATGATGTTATCGCACCTCAATTTTTGTGAGATTACACTTCTCGATGAAAAATCTGAAGATGCAATAGCTGCGTGGGCATTCTTTATTTCAGCAAAGGCACCTTTTCGTAAGCGGGGGTGAACGCTTATGTGGGACGCAGCATCACGCATAATTTTTTTAACATTATTTGTGGGTGCGTGAGGGCAACCCATGGCTGCGCAGATGTGGTGATAGTGTAGAAACAGTTTGCCTCTAACCTCGTTTGGCAATCTAGCGTGATGAATGTCTTCGTGGATAGCCACTGTGTTTGCAGTAATTTCACGCTTCACGCATGGCGCTTGTTCTGTAGTTATCTGTTGGCCGGCTAACCTTGTTGCATCTTTAGCCTTTGCCTTCATAGCAAAAGAGTGCGAAGAGATAAAAGACTTTGCCAAAAATCTAATTTTGAAACCTTTTTTCCAACCAGAATAAGACGGGTCAGATGTGGCATGTTGGCAAGGATGGTTGAACAAAATTTGGTCTGTGACACTACCAAGATCTGTTAACCATGCGCACAGTTGAACCACGAATTTAAAGTTCATGGTACTTCCTGGGATTTCGATTGATACCACGGGCGAATCATCATTGAATCGCCTATGAGATTCGGTTAGGCTTGCACGTGCATCAAAAATACCAGTTAAAAAATGCTCGGCTTTCATGCCGCTAAGTTGCATCTTCACATTAACAAGGTCAGCCTCATCTAGCAGGTTACCTAAGGTTGGCAAACCCAATTTCGTTAGATCATCAATAATGTTGTTTATGTTTGGGTTATTCATTGGGGCCAAAATCCATCGATCTTTATTCCCTAAGGAATAATTTATATCGATGCCATAAGCCGTTGAAAATAGTTTTCTGACTTTTGTCAGTAAGTCGCGCGATATTTCGGCTGCCGTGGCCGGATCGGCACCCCACTTATCGAAGGGCATAACAATCGAAAAAGTGGAATTAGCTACTGTGCCGCCGCCCGTCAAGAGACCAATTACATACGCCTGTTCATTTGTCAGTGTTTTCGGCATGTCTCTCCAGATGACCTTCTAACGCTCGTGCTATGACCCAGGCGAAGATGGGAGGGACAGCATTCCCGATCACCTTGTATGCGCCTGCAATAGAAGTATAGGGGAAGACAAAATCATCAGGGAAAGACTGGATTCGAGCGATCTCCCTGATCGACATGCGCCGGTTTTCGAACGGATGCGTAATCCCGCAGTTTTCAGGTTGTGCCGAGGCAGTGATCGTGCCTGCAATTTCACCTAATGCAAAACGGCGATAGAAGTTTGGTGCGTGGTACTTCTTAGGGTCATCGTGGATCTTCCGAAAGCGTGGAGAAAGATCGTCTGGATCAACATTTTTCCAAGATCTTCCTTGACTAATAGTCTTCGGCATTGCAGCCAAAGACTTCCGCTTTTTAAACTTTTGAAGTGTCTCGGCACCATCAATGCATGGACCGATCAGGTCAACCATTCTTTGTCCCTGTGGCGAGTACTTCCAGAAGTCTTGTGCCTGTGGTGCCAATTTTGGTATGTCACATAGTGTTGCGCCGAGAGTTAGCTGGTATGAGTCACCCATCTCACTCGGTAGACTCATTTCTTGAACTACTGCATCAACTGACTGGAAGTCGAATGCGGGAAGATCTTTACGAACGCCTATGATGATGAAGCGAAAACGTCTCTGAGGAACACCGTAATCACTGGCGCGCAGTAGTTTCATTGAGACCTTGAAACCAAGCTGTTCCATCTTTAATTTAATTTCTTCAGGAACGGTACGGCCATCAGGCATCTTCGATGACATGATTCCACGAACGTTTTCGAAAACGAATGCCCTGGGGAGCTTTCCTCCGCTGTTTTTTGCACAAGACTTTATGATCCTTTCGCACTCGTAAAACAGTGTTCCGCGACCGCTTTCATCATTCACACCTTGTCGGTTGCCCGCATTAGAAAACGGCTGGCATGGAAATCCTGCAAGAAGAACATCAAAAGGAGGAATTACTTCAGCGGGAATTTCCCGTACATCACCAGCATGGAATGCGTGCGATCCCAAGTATGGCGTGTTTGCTTGGTATGTCCGGACTGCGTCAGAGTCAAAATCATTTGCAAAAACAATTTCGAATTTTGTCTTCGGTAGCGCAGTTTGACGGTGCTGAAAGCCACCAACGAAACCTAAGTCCATACCACCGCAACCGGAAAAAAGAGAAGCAACTTTAATTTTTTTCATACTTTGTCCAATGCTTAGTCGTTGTCGTTTTGGATATTTTTAAAGCAATACATGCATGTATCTTGGTCATCAACTGGAACCTCGGCCTCACAGTTCGGGCAAAAGTCAAAATGATCAACTGGCTCTGCGCCCTCAGCAGGGCTGTTAGTCAGTCCGCCACGTTCAAAAACGTAAGTGCCTATGGGGGACGTTCTTTGGATGGTCATTTCAAGCTCCTTCTGCATTGACTGCCCGCGTCAGCGCCTGCTTGATAAAAGCCGCGCGCGAAATCGAGAGGCTTTCGGCCATGTGGT
>Ga0114982_1000610_pt1 | contig 19063 bp, 22 predicted proteins | sample Shrwel_input2_FT_FD_87183 | JGI IMG/M metagenome (GOLD analysis project Ga0114982, IMG submission 87183) | Subsurface microbial communities from deep shales in Ohio, USA - Utica-3 well 1 S input2 FT | ecosystem: Environmental > Aquatic > Deep subsurface > Shale gas/oil reservoir > Produced... | reverse complement strand
TATTACTACATCGGCAAGAAAGCCAAGGTCGAAGCGTACAGCGCGGCCAAGGCCAAGAAAGGCGACGCTACCTATCTGCGTAAGCGCGCCATTCGCGTGATGAGTCGCAAGAACCCGAGCGATGCGTACACTCTGGTCGCTCCGATCTACAACAACGCTATCTTGAACAAAGAAGCGTTGGCGATTCAGCGCGATCTGATCAAAGCAATCGAGCAGCACTCCAAGGGTACTGAAAAGACCAAGGCGCGCGCTTCCGAGATCACTCAAGCTACGCAAGCTACCAACACCGCCGATTTCCGCAAGTCTGCTGATCTGGTAGTTAGCACTCTGCTGGGTGCCGCTGGCTCCAAGATCAAGCAAGCGAACATCTTCGAGTCCGCTCCGATGCGTGGCGTGCCTGCGGTCTACATCAACGTCCCGGGTGCGGGTGTTCTGGTTCTGCGTCATGCAACCAAAGCCCAGTTGGCTGCGGCCAAGAAAGCGGCAACTACTACCAAGGAGTAATGTGCCATGAGTAAAGTTACGATGGATGAGTTCGAGAGCACTGGCGACCCGATGCTTGACGACAACTTCGAGATCATTTTCTCCAAGCTGCCTGTCAACGGTCAGGACGGTGCGAAGAGCCTCCGCATTCACACCAAGTCCGGTACTCTCCCGGGTATGTCACTCGAAGAAGTGATGAAGGAAGCGTTCGGTTATCAACTCCGTTACGCTGGCCGTAAAACTTGGAGCGGCAGCTTCCAGTTGGAGTTCAACGAAAACCACGAAGCGAAGATTCTCAAGATCCTGCGCGCGTGGGCTGCGTTGATCAAGAGCACGAAGCGCGGCACTGGTAAGTTCAAAAAGGACTACGCCGCTGTCGCTACCTTCCGCATCCTTGACCAAGAAGGTAAAGTGGTTGATGAGACCACTATCAAAGGTGTGTGGCCGTCCCAAGTTCCCGATTACCAATTCAGTGGTGCAGCGCAAGCCGTTCCCTGCTCGGTGGACTTCAAGTTCGACTACACCCTGAGCAAGGACGACAACTAATAAAAGGGGGCCATGTGCCCCCTTCGGAGGATCTTGTGCCAAATTTGATTAGCCAGTCGGCTGCAAAGATTCCGCCGTATCAGGAATTCGATTGGTTCGTTTTTATCGGCGTACGGCCTGTCACGCTAGAGACGCGCACTCACGAAGTTCAGATCGATGCGACTGAGCGTTTCGGCACATGGGTTGGCGCTCGCGGTAAGATCTACGTCGTGCATGAAGACGCACCGGACATTGTGTTTCCTGCAACTCCCGCTCAAGCGCGTTCACTGATGGGACGGGCGAAAGCGTACAAGGGTCGCGTTAAAGGCAAAGCCGTTACGAATTCCAAAATCGGTAAAAGTATTGAGAGAGACCCTGACGCTAAACCTGTGGATCCCGAACCTATCAAGGCGAAGGCCGACAGTGGCGTCAAGGCGGTGTTAGCGGAAATTCGCAAGCAGCCTTTCCATAAGCCTCGCTCCATCGTTTACATGCGACGGGCCGAGGACATTGATGGCAGCACCATTCTGTATTTCGATGCCACAACTTCCTATCTCGAATCCTTGAAGAAGGATGCGGTGTGGGAGAAGTATGCAGAGAAGTTGTTGGTCGCTGCGATGAAGGGTCAAGACGTCGAAGTCGGTGCGTCAGTTATTCCACCGTCGAAGAAGTCTAAAGCAATTGCCGTCCTTTTGGTACGTGTGCCATGATTTCCCTAGCGGAATTGGAAGCAGGCTCGTCCGGTAAGTACGAGCCGTTTCTTTCTCACATGTGGCGAGTTGCGCAGATGCCTGCTATCGGGGGGCAATCTCTTCCAGTAACTTTTGTGGAAGGCGTATCTCTGCCGTTCCCTACCTTCACCGAGAGATCCAAAGCTGTAGCAAGCACGGAAATCTATCTCGCCAACGGAACCCGTCCCGGTGAGTTTACGATGCAGGTGGGCATTGACCAATTTCAATCAGCGTGGCGTTACTTCACCGACTGGATGAACTTGGTGCAGAACCCGTACACTGGCGGATTCCGATTGCCGTCCGTGTATAAGAAGCATGTTCCGGTGTCGCTGTATGATGTGACAGGCAAAGTCATGGTGACTGCAACTGTCCGCAACTGCTGGCCTACTGGATTTAACCTTGGCGAACTTGGCGGCACCCCGAGCATTCAACTCGGACAAGTGCAGTTCAAGTGCGAGGCACTAATCCCATCTTGGAGTCGTTAATCATGATCGTAGTACACACCAATTTGCTTGGCTCGCGTATGGCGCAGCGTGCGGGTATCGACTCGTTCGCAATGCGGCCTTTCAATGGCGCGGCCCTTATCAGACTGAAAGATTGCCCGCGCGGAGACCTCAACGCAGAACTTCGCGCATTCATCGAGTTGCTTGAAGAGAACATCGACGCAGACAGTTGCGATACTGATTTGCTTTGGCAAAACCTGACCGTCTTCGACGTGTGGCAGTTGGTTGTGATGATGTGGATGGAAAGTAAAGTGCCACTGGTACTCGGCGGCACCTGCACGCATCCGGTCTACAACTACGCTCATGATGGCGATCTTCATCGTACCTATCACGCTCTGGAAATTCCAGAAGGCGGCACCGTCACTCACGTCGAGCAATGTGGCGGTGGTGCAGCGGGGCATATCGTAAACTCTGACGTTCGCATTCGTTATGTGCGCGACGACGTTTGGGATACGCTGCCGCATCCTGACGTGACACTTCCGCTCGCCGTTGACTACCTGTCCGGTGAGTACGACTACACCAATCGCCGCGACATGCTGTTGCTGTGCTTGAGTCGCATCGAAGACCTCGACGATCAGGATCCTGCTCTGTTCATGAAGACCGTGCAGTGGTTGAACGGTAACTGGCACGGCGTTGTTTCTGATGCGCTGATGGTGTGCGGTTCCTGTGGCCGCGCGCTGGAAACTCAATGGCATATCGGCATCGAGACCTTCTTGGGATGATGACCGAAGCAGTAACCAAGTTCGGGGGATTTCCTAGCGGGCGTGAGGACGTCACTGTCCGACAGATGCACACGCAGGAAATGCAGGCGTTGTATAACGCGCTGTATTACAACGACCCCGATTTGTTCCTTGCCGTCATTCAGAACATGACTGACGCCAACGTTTATGAAATGGAAGACGATGACTTCCGTTATCTGCTCGCCTTGTTCGATAAGGTGTCGTACACCGATGACACGCGAACAATTACGTGGCGTTGCCTTGCCCCGCGATGGGTTAAGGGCACACTCGGACAGGCGGGCTACGACTACACAGACCGCGACCCTCAAGATCCGCACTACCACAAATCAACGTGCGGGTCTCTCGTCACCAACGAGGTGCGCTTCCGTGTGAAGACTGTAGGCACGCGCCGCAATCTCCCGCATGGTATCCGTCACCCGCTCGTTAAATCGTATCCCGAATCCGTGCGCTTGATCGAAGACGGTGTTGACCGTGATTTGGTCGAGGTAGCGCGCTGGGTCGATACTGACCTTCCGCTGATCACTACGTTACGTGAAATGACGCTGAGTGAAATTGCGGAAGTGCGTCGCGTGATGTATAGCTGTATCGAAGTGCAGAAGACTTTGCAGTGCAACTTCTGCTCGAACAACCCGACAATCTCTGAGCCACTTTCCTTCACGTCGTACCTGCGCATCTTCTCTGAAATCTCAATGATGAATATGGAGTTCAACCTCAACGTGCATTTCGGTGCCGTGATACCGAACTCCATTCCGTTGAAGAAGTTGCTTTACATGCACGGGTGTTACGTTCAAGACAAACGTGAAGCTGATAAGAAGCGAAGGGAGCGTCAAGCCAAAGGAGCCAAGTAATGCGTAGATCGCACAAGGCGTTGCTTGCCGAAGCCGCTGACGCATTGGTGTTCGGGGGCGTAATCGGTGCGCCCGCAGAGAAGCCCGAACGCAAAGCTCGAACCCCGAAAGCCAAGGCCAAAGCACAAGGAACGAAATCGAAGCGCGAGGATAATGTCACACGTCTCGAAACTCCGAACGTGCAGCGTGCGCCGTCAATCGAGGAAGAGGAAGAAACCCCTGTACCTGAGCGCGTCGATGATGCGTATCAGAAAGTTTTCCAAGCGTTGAACACGCAAGGACTTGAATCACTGCTCGCCACCCAGAACGACAAGCTGGATAAAATCTTGCTGGTGTTGTTGCGTTGGTGGAAGTGGGATCGCGACCAGCTCCGCGAAATGATGGTTGAATCGAAGAAGCGCCAACGCCTCGCGCAGTTGGAACAGTCGCAGGCAGAGAACGCCGCACGTCAAGCCAAGCAAGGCGGAAGCGGTGGCGGTTTCCTCGAAGCCATGTCCGACTTGTTCGGTGGCGGTGGCCCTGATGTTGATTTGCCTGATGGCCCCGACGGTAAGAAGCGCAAGCGTCGCACTCGCAGACAGCGCACACGTCCTACCGGAAGAGGTGGGCGGTTCGGTGGTCTGTGGCGACGCACTGTTGAACGCGCGAAGACATTCGATGGCAAAGTTCGTAACGCCCCACGCGCACTAGCCAACAAAGTCGATGACCTTGTGCGTGCCGGAGGTTCGCGTGCGATGAGTGCGTTGAGTTCCGGCGGTAAGCTCGCAACTCTGTTAGGTGCAGGTGGTGCTCTTGTTTACTCTGGTGCCTTGAATGACGGTGAGGATGATCTCGTTCGCCGTATGCACGAGGAGGAAGCGGAGAAACAGCGTCCGAAACCAAAACCGAAAGCCGCAACCACTGCCGATGTTGCTGACGACTTGACTCCGGCAACCGTTAAGCGCACTGCGCAGGAAGCGGTTGACGACGTTGATGCAACTGCGAAAGCCGCGAAGCCCAATGTCAAAACTCCCGACCTGCCGAAGTCTGCTGAGAAAGGAATGTTCAGCAAGGTCGCGAAAGCCGGAAAGGGTGTCGGTAACGCAGTGAAGTCCAACGCGATTATCTCATCTGCGTTTGCGGCACTCGACGCTTACAACATCGCATCCGACGACACGATGACCGATAAGGAGAAAGAGAAAGCGTACTCTGGACTCGCTGGATCTTCTGCGGGCGGTATCCTCGGAGGTATGGGGGCAGCGGCAATCGGGGCAGCAATCGGACAAGTGCTGATTCCAATTCCCGGTGTAGGTGCCGCAGTAGGTGGCGCAGTCGCGGGAATCGCAGGCTCGTATTTCGGATCCGAAGCCGGACAGGCCGCAGGTGAAATGACTTACGACATTGTGGTCACGCAACGCGATGGTGAGAAGGCGAGCGAAGAGCAGGACGCCGCAATCAAAGTGGACGTCAAGTCTCCCGCAATTGACAAGATTGCAGAGGCAGCCGATAAGCAAGAGCGCACGACAGGCAACTGGTTCACGCGCACTTTCGGCAGCATGTTCTCGGCCAAGACAGGCCCGCAGTCAACGCCATCGAACTACGCAATGGGCGGCGCATCCAGTTATGCGTTCAGCGGAGGTGGCAGCAACTACAGCTATCAGACCCGCAACCCAGCGGCAGGCGCAAGTTACAATGGCGGTGCCAGTACGTCGTCGGTTTCCAAGATTGATTACACCAGCGACCCGCGCTATGTGCAAGGTCAAGGCGTATTGAAGAACTTGGCGAACAACGACAAGGTTGAAGCGCGTCTCTCCAACTGGTCGGGGCTGATTGAAGACAAGGCGAACAGGCACGGCGTCGATCCATTGTTGGTGCGCAGTATCATGAAGCAGGAGTCAGGCGGCCAGAACAAAGTCAGCTCACATAAAGGGGCTGCTGGGCTGATGCAGTTGATGCCGGACACTGCGCGCGGGTTAGGGGTGCAGAATTCTTACGACCCCGCGCAGAACGTCGAAGGCGGCACGAAGTACATTAGCCAGATGATCAAACAGTTTGACGGCAACGTTCCGGTGGCACTCGCAGCGTACAACTGGGGCCCTGGGAACATGCGGAAGTTGATTAAGCGCATGGGAACCACGGACATAAATGAGTTGATGCCGCATCTGCCTGCTGAGACTCGCGGGTACGTGACCAACATCACCCGCAACCACTCGCAGTACAAAGCGCAGCTCGACGCGCAGCAGGCGGCGGAAACCGCGAAAGCATCTGACACGAAATCCTCTGTCGATGTTGCACGCACCGATACCGCGACCACCGAGCGCGACACCAGCGAAGTGAAAGTTGACCGCACAGACACCAGCGATAACATTGTGGCCGCTACAAGTCAGCCGCAAGTAAATGTTACCGTTCCTCCGCCTGCGCCTGATAAAAAGGCCAAGGTCAAATCAGCAACCAAAGAAGGCCAGAAGCCGCCCGCAATGTTGGCGCGTCAGGGCGGATCAGCTCCAACCACGCTCGACGATATGCCCATCCTTATTGCGGATCACGGCCTCGGCAGTCTTCTCTCTGGGAGGATTTAATGGCGAATTATCTTGTAGGTTCGGGGGCCGGAGGCGGCTCCCTCAACCTCGGCTTGAATCTCGGCGGCTTGCTTCCGTCGCGTGAGGATATGCTTCACGTTGACAACATGTACCGCATCAAGATTTATAACTCTGCGAACACGATTGCGTTCAGCGGTTACGTTCCAGAGGATTTCAACTTTAGTCTGGCGAGTAACTGGTCGTCGCCTTTTGAAGGCATGTCGTTAACCGATGCCGCAGGTGCTACAGGTGCGGCCCTCGGCGGCGCGCTGAAATTCGGGGGCATGTCGTCACAGCACAAGTTGCTGACCGCACGCATCTGGGATTCTCCCGGTTACTTCACGTTGGAGTTGCCGATATTCCTCGACGCATACCGCGACACTGAAATCGAAGTCATGCGTCCGATGGTGCAGTTGCTTTCAATGGCTGCCGCCGACGAAAATGATTACGGCTTCCTCGTCCCGCCTGGGCCCGTTCCTGCAATGGAAGTTCTGAATGCCGCAACGAGTTTGATCGGCAGCCGCCAAGACCCTACCGCAGGCGGGGGCCAGTTCGATTCGAAAGAAGCGTTCACTATCCAGCTCGGGAAGTTCTTCAAAATGTCTCCGGCGATTATCACCAACGTAAGTGCGAGCGGTGATAGCGCGTTCGAAGATGAGACAGGCAACCCAATCTCGGCCGACTTTATGCTGACCATTGAAAGCTACTTCGCGGTTACTCGTCGTGACCTCGCGCAGTGGTTCGGCACGGGCGACGTTCTCGGCTCAAAAGTGAACAACATGTTCGGCACTGGGCTGTAAGGGGGCACCGTGATTGATGAGTTTGGTTTTGATCCGCTGCGTGATGACTTGATGAATGTGCTCGACGCTGACAGCTTCCGCTGGCATACCGTCGCACAAACCGAGTTCAGCAATCCGCAGACAATCGCGTACCGCTACTTCAACTCGCACCGTTACTTCGATGCCATCTTGGCCTTCAATGGTCTGGTGCATCAAAGTGAAGTGCGCGTCGGAATGCGGTTGAAAATTCCTGTAATCAAATCGGAAACCAAGGTACAAACCAAGGTGTACGAACTGTAAAGGATCAATGTCATGGCAGAAGGTGGCATTAGTGGTCAGTTTTATCTGTCCCTAAAAATCAACGGGCAAGACCTGCCTGCCCTGCGCGACTGCGTTCGTTCAATCACAATCGTCAACGGCGTTTTCGCTGTGCCGTCTGCAACGTTGGAGTTGGATGACAGGCATGGCGTGTTCAACGGCGCTGCCGCTCTTGTAGATGGCACGAAGATAACGATCACCCGTGGGCGCACTGGCGCAGTGAAGACGTCCACGTTTACCGTGATGGGCAGCACGCAAAGGTCAGAGCGCGATACGCGAATCCGTGTTACTGCGCTGCTTGATGTGCCGAAGTTTTTCGTCGATGTGCGTGCCTACACGAAGCAAGGCCCGAGTTCCGCAGTGCTTCAAGATGTGGCGAGCAAGCACGGACTGACGTTGGAGACAAACGTCAGCTCTTCCGACGACAACATGCCTTGGCGTTCCTTCAACACCACACCGCGCATGTTCCTCGAAACCGTGGAACAGCACATGTATCTTCCGGACGGCGGCTATCCGCAGATTGTCGTCACCGAAGATAAGCGGTTGCGTGTGATGGACGTCATTAAGCAGATGGACAAACAGCCCGCCAAGTTGTTCTGCTTCAACTACTCGCCGCCAAGCGAAGCCGCTATCATTGCGGAGATTTCGTCGAAGAGCGTCAGTGGCGCGATGAACATGAACGTCAGTTACGGTACGCAAACGCGCGCCACTAACTCCGACGGGAAAGTCGAGCGCTACGACAAAGGCAAGATCAAAGCCCAAGGTACGCCGAACGTTAACAGCGAACAGCGCAGCCAAGTTGCGGGTGCCAAGGTGAACTTCGAACACCACATGGCGGTATCCAACGGGGCGAGTGCGAGCGTTCACAAAAACTGGGTGAAGGCGTCCGACAACTGGCGCAGACAATTCAGCGCATTCAGTGAGTTCCAACGTATTCGCGTTGAGGGTTCACTGTACGACGTTGACTTGCTCGAACCCATTGAGGTTTATGCTGGTGTGATTCGCCCGAGCGGTGAGACGTTGAACAAGCGTCAGTCCGGCAAGTGGCTGGTTGCTGGGTCAACTGAGTTGATTCGCAAAAGCGGCATGAGTACCGCGTTGCTGCTGATGCGGAACTTCACAGGTGAGAAGGGAACCACCGAGTTAGGTGGCGGCAGTAATGAAGGCGTGCCGAACTCGCCGTCTGTTGCTGATGAGGTGCGGCCACCGCAGCAAAACGATAGTGTGCGCCAAGGTGCGGACGGCATGTCTGCTCTCGAATCTACCTCCGATAGTCAGTGGGGGAAGATCGACAACATGCTCAACGCATTCGCCAACGGCTCGCAGTCTATCCTTGAAGGCATTCCGGAACTCGCCAACAAGTACGGGCCGAACACCGATTTCCTCGATGCGTTTATGAGTGAGTTCAACATGGCGACGATGGCAAACAGTCTGTGCTCGATGCTGTCCCCGCTTGAGAAACTGGTGCTGAACTTCTCAATCAAAGACCCGGGATCAATCTTCGCGATGTTGAGTGGCCGCCTCGATATGATTGAGGACTTGCTCGCGTCGTTCTTCGATGATCTCAATTCGTTGATTTCGAAAGGCGACATTCCGGAGAACTACCGCGACGTTCCCTCAATCAACGTGCCGTGCGCTGAAAACAAAATGTCCGACCTCAATGCTTCCATCGGTGACAAGCTGGGCACCCGCTGTCTCGATGCGCTGTCGCTGGACAGACTGCATGGCCCGAGCATTGAGCTGGGCGGCTTGCTCTCCAAGTGGGAAGAGTACCTTCGTAAATATGCGTGTGCGTTCGGCAGCGAAAACACCGCAGGCATGGAGATCGAATGATATGCGTGAAACCGCCGCACACCCTAACAAGGGGCTGCGCACCGACCAGCCCTATGAAGCAATTGTCGTGGATGAAAACGATCCTGACAAGCTCGGGCAGATACGTGCGCGTGTCCCAGGTTTGATGGATGGAATACCTGACGACCAGTTGCCGTGGGCACGTCCGCGCGATTGGAATCATCCGTTCGGTCAGATGGCGAAGAAGAAAACGGGAATCGGCAAGACCAGTTTCTTTGGCGGCATTCCACGTCGCGGGAACAAGGTCGAGCTGTTCTTTCCCACGGGTGATGCTCACGTCGCACAATGGTCGGCAGCGAATCAAATCGACAAGCTGTCGAAAGACCAAGTGTATGACGTCAACTACCCGAACCGTTTAGGTATGCGTTTCCCCAACGGGTTTCAAATCCTTGTGGATACGCAAACCAACGAACTCATCTTCATCAATCCGGGTGACTATCATTGCGTGTTCTTCGGCGACGTTAACCAAACGATTGTCGGCAACCAGCAATTGATCGTCACGGGCGACAAAGGTGAAGTGCCGTCATACATTTCGAACGACCCGAACCTCTCGGCGAAATTCTTGAAGCATGACGGCAAAGGTAAAGTCCCATTCAAGGGATTGCTCGGCAAGAAGATGGGCTCGCAGCACACACTGATCAAGGGCCATCAAACTGTCGAAGTCCACGGCGACCGCAAGGACGTCATTAAGGGCAAGTACGATATTGAAGTCGGCAAGGGCCTCAATATCAAGGCCGGAAAGGATATTGTCATCAAGTCTGGTGGTGACATTATCGAGAAGGGCAACAACATCAACCTCAACTAAGGTGACACCATGCTTATTGCTGAGAACGCGCTGAACGTCGTCAACATGAAAACTCACGCCGCTATCGCGCACCCTGCGCGTGGCCTGCGTCATGTGCGACTGGACATAGCTGCCATTTCCTCGGATCCTACTTACAGCACCACGGCGCTTGAGCTGAATATCAGCGCCCTGCTGCAAGGCATCATCTTCTACGACAACGACGCTCTTGTTGAAGACACGGAAACCGCAGGCTGGTCGATCATTGCGGCGGAGCACATCGCAATTCCGGTTCCGTCGAGTATGCTGAAATACATAGAGTATTCGAAAGACAATGGACGCCGCTGTGTGGCGTGCGCCATCGCCGAATACCTTACCAACTACCTCAACGCGAACATGGTGCCGTGTGCGCTGACTGCATCTATCGACAGTCGCAGTCTGGTTATCAATGACGCAGTGAAAGGGATCGGTGAGTTGGAGGGCGACAACTTCGCATACACCACCAACATTCTGGGCTACGGCATTTCCAAGTCGCGCGTTGTGTTCACTCGCGCCGTTCTGTCTGCGCAGATGCCGCGCCCGATTGCGGACGACGATACTCCGCCGAGTGACGTCTACGTGTTTGAGTTCGGCGAGGATACTCCCGAGTGGTGTGAAGACCATGTGCGTCGTCACTTCGACTTCGACTCCGATGCCGAAGACCTGCGCATCATGAAGCGGGGCTCGCGCTCTATCCCGCTGAGTTCGCTGAGTGCTGCAACTTCGGTGAGCCCGTACTTCATCCAGAAGTGCGCACCTGAGATTTACCTGAAAGAAGCCAAGTCACTGGTTGCGGTTTCCGCAACTGGCGGCGGAACTTTGCTGCTCCTGTAAGGCGGCAAACGATAATTTAGGGTCGGAGGACACCATCATGAAAGTACACGTAAGTCTTAACGTGGCTTCTGAATCTGGTGTCACCGACCCTGTTGTTCGTTTCGTGCGAAATTTGCGTGAAGCGGCATACGGGGCCGGTGACAATGCGATCAAGAAGCTGCTATCGAAAATTGATCCTGACCATGCACAGGATATGAATATCGCAGTGGTCGGCAACCCATCGCTGATGGCAACTGAGCCTGTCGGGTTCATTGTCGAAGATACCGTAGACGATTCTATTCCGGTCGCCTACTTCGGTGAACACAAGAAAGTGGCAGACGTTAAACTTGGTACGGATGGAATTCGTGCGAAGGTTGATGGCCGTCAGGCTTATTTCAAAGTGCTGATGCGGATGCCGCTCGACTCTTTCTAAGGAGAAGACATGAAGATCAACGTCAATGCGCGTATCGCAAATCCGCAGATGGAAAGTCTGAGCACGCGCCGCCGTGGCCGCCAGAATGATCCTGACCGCCACACTCCGGCTGGTTACGCTGCCGTTCACCCGACGGTGCAAACCCGACTCTACATCGAAGAGCAGTTGCGTGAATGCAAACTCGAAACTGACTTCGACATGGAGAAGCTGCACGTCACGCTGATGTACGACAAGGCAAACCCTGCGTTGTTCCATCCCGGGTCGCCGCTCGAATACGAAGCGCGTGTCGTTGACGCCGATCTCTATGGCGATGAGCGTGACACTCTGGTGTTGAAGCTGTCGTCGTCCGGTCTTGAAGCGCGATTCAACTACCTGCGTCAGGCAGGCTACCGCCATTCGTATCCGACCTACAGCCCGCATCTGACGATCAAACATCCGGCAGATGAAAAGGATCTGGCGCTGGCAAAAGAAATGCTGGGGCAGGGTTTCTTCAATGAGCCTCTGGTGTTCGGCGGTGAGACGTGGGAGCCTATCGTTGAGAACTACTACGCCAAAGACTAACGGCGAATACTCGTCACTGTCTCGCAATCAAGTCGCACCTAGCTTAGTCAAGCAAGTAACGGCAGTGTTTGCGAAAGAGGTGGCGAGTGTCCACTTTGAAGTTGGTGTTGCCCCGCGAGGTAGACTTCGTGCTGACATTGTGGCGTTGAACATGAAGCGCCACATAGTCATTTGTGAAGTTAAAAGTTGCTGGGCCGACTTCTCCACCGACAACAAGTGGAAGCGCTATCTTGAATACAGCAACCAGTTCTATTTCGTCATCACCGACGCTCTTTGGGAATCTCACGGTGAAAAGCTCAAGGAGCAGTTGAAAGGTTCTGGTGCTGGTATCATGGTTTGCAGTCTGCGCAGCGGAGTTCGTCGCGTCGTGTCTGCATCGAAACGCCGTGTGCCGCCGCTGTATAAGTTGTGGCTCATTACCAAGCTCGCATGGATTGGCGGACAATCACGAGCACGGAGAATCAATTCATGAAAGTTCACATGAGCTTGAATGTCACTCGCGGCCCGCATCCAAGTTTGTCGTTTGGGCTAGACTTGGAAGAGGTGATCGAGTCTATCGCCCACAGCGATACGCAGGTGCCTGAAAGCGTTAACCTTGACGACGATGCTTCGCTGTCAACCGCACGCGCTCCGGATTCTGAAACCCGTAGCAGTGTGGTCAACAAGTTCGGGCCGCTGAATCTCACCACGAAAACCGAAGGCACCGACAAGTTCTCACTGGTCTGGCACAACCGCATGAACAACGCATCCATTGCACTGCACAAGTTCTCTAAGGGATCTTATGTTGTGGAATTGCGCGTAGCGGGCGGTGCGCCGGAACTCGTCAACTTCAAAGCCGTCGAGCACGCTGTTGCATTCGCGCTTCTCAACACTGACGTCAAAGGTGTGCAGGACGATCACGCGCTCAAAGCGCGCCGCTTCTTCTACCAGTATATTTGCGGACGTGAGCCGCGCGCCAAAGACGCAATCACGTTCACGAAAACCGCATGGCAAGTAAGCAAGCTGCGCGGCGAGGAAGTGAAGTTCAGTGAAGGCACGCTCGAACACATGGGCCGCCTGATGTTCCTGCTGCCGAAAGACCGTGCCATCATCTACACCTACGAAGACGGGAAGCAAGTTCGCCACACCGTCCCGTTCACCGAAATCTGGATGTGACCTATGAAAATTTCTGTAAGTGTGGCCCTCAACACCAAGGGGCCGAGCGCAAAAGTTAAAGAGAAGATGAAGGTAGCCCGCGCGGCACTCAAGCACCTCGTCAAGGTCGGCATGGGGAGCGGCGTAATCAATGCTGCCACTATGGATAAGATCATCGCATCACTCAACTCGCTGAAAGGCTACGACAAGCTGCCTGTCATCGGTGCGCAGATTGAAGTGGGTGAGCACTTCCGCGACGTCCTCAACCGCGATAAGGTGACGCCCGCACGTTTCGCCAAGTTCGTTGAGCGTGCTGGCAATCTCGCCTCTGCACTCACGGAGTTGCAGAAAGCGGCAGTCGCACCGTCCAACCATATCATCAAGTACCCTGCTGCGATGGGTGGCATGAGCACTGTGCCTGCTGACTTCTTCAAGGAGCTGCAAGCAGTTGCTCCCGAGAAAGCTGCGGCAATGTTCGAGCGCAGACTGAAACCCACCAACAAGGTGATCGCAGAGAAGAAGGTGCCTCCGTATCTGCGCACCGCACTTCGTAAGCGTGGTCTGAATCTGAAAGCTGTCTACAAGCTGATTCAGAAAAACGGTTTGACCGCCGAAGTGAAGAAGCAAGCCCTTCACCAGTTCGCCACTTGGGATGAGTCTTTCCAAGTGGCGTTGCGCACTGCAATCCGAGAACTCTAATGAGATTGCTCATTGAAGTCGGTGGCTTTCAAAGTCAGTCTGCCACCGACCCGCTGGTTCCCCATCATCGTGAATTGGTGAGTCGCATCCACCGGATGTTCAAGTCCGGTGACATTGCCGACCCCAAAGAAGCGCTGCGAGATTTCGAAGACTATGAGCGTGCAATCATGGGAGCGCAACACCATTGCGACCTTGGTTACGCACAACAACTTGAGCTTCCCGAATTCTCAAGGGGCGGTTCCTACGGCAATCGTTCACGCAACTGGACAGTGAACGTAATCAAAGGTCTCAAGGACACTACACTGTCGCGCCACGAACTTTCCAAGATCCTGCGCGGACAGAAAATCTACCGGAGCAAGAAATGAAATATCTCGTTATCGAAGGGCCAGACTTTAGCGGCAAGAGTTCTCTGATCAAAGAATTGGAGCGCCGTCTCACTGCTGCAAACTGTCCGGTCGAGCTTGTGTTTGAACCGGGTGGCACTCAATACGCAAATCATCTGCGCCGCTTGATGCTCGATGCTGAGTTCCGTAACTCTGTAGGTATCGAAGAAGCGCCTTGTGCCGAAGCCGAGCTGTTCGCAATGCTGTCTGCGCGTGCTGACCTCGTTCACCGTCGCGTGCTCCCGGCACTGGCCGAAGGGAAGATCGTTATCAGCGACCGTGGTTCACCGAGCACTGACGTTTACCAGTGCCACGACGAACCGTTGCGTGCAATCTTCCGTCGCTACAAACCGCTCGCGGTTCCAATCACCCCGCTCTACGTTTTCCTGACCATCGACTATGACACCTACGCCGAACGCCGTGCGAAGCGCGACGCTGAAAAGGGTCTGGATGAAATCGAAAAGCGTTACGTGGGCCGCCCGCGCTTTGAAGCACTGGCCGCAAGTTATCGACAGGCTGCGCTGCGTGAACAGAACGCCGTTCACATCGACGCTGTTGGAAAAACCGTAGAGCAGATCGCCGACGAGGTTATGCCTTACGTCACCAGCGAGGCGCGCGAATTGCAGTAAGGGTTAAACATGAAATATCAAAAGTCAGCATTCGGGGCGCTACTGCGCTCCCAGTTTTCCGATGTGATGGTTTCGGAATCCGCTGTTACTCCCAGCATTCGACTTGTGTTCCTCGGACGCAAACCGATCAAGTTGGACGGTAACGATGAGTGGGATGCCGAACTCGAAATGAATGACACGTTCGGTCTGTTCCGTGCTAACACTGCGCGATCCAAGCCTGCCGTCCTGTTCAAGATCGAGCGCAAGTGGGAAGCGTTCACGATGCCCAACCATGCAGACTTCATGCGTCTGCTGTGTGCGTCGAAGTTCCCCAAGAAGCTCGACCTCACCAACCTGCTTTATGCAGCCAAGACCCTTCCGCGCGGTCTGCAAAAGTTGTGGACGATGCAGGAAGATACCGACGTGGGCCGCTGGCATATCCGCGCTGGCGTCAGCATGTGGGTAGACAAGAACAAGCGCACCTATCTGGATTTCGATCTGCGTACCCCGTTGGAAGATTCAGTCGCCAAGACCGTAATCACCCAACTGCGCCGCGCGTTCGAGAAGAGTCAGTTGGCAGCAACCGAAGGCGGCGGCACGAAAGCCAAGCGTGTCACCCGTACCAAAGTCGAGACCGACGACACTCCGCTGCCGACCAGCATTCCAGAAGTTGAGCCGCAGGCAGGCACACGCAAAGACAAAGTTGTGGTGCAAAACAACTTGGCCTATGTCGCAGTGATGCGCAGTAAGAGCCGTGCCGATAGCGTGTGGGCCGTTTACAGCCCGACCGTCTCTGGTCTGACTGCCGCAATCACCAGCAAGGCCGTGGGCAACACCGATGCCGATTACGAAACGTACGAAGTGCGTCGCGTACCGCGCAAAGGCAAGCTGATCGAGCAACTGGGCAATCGCTGTGTGCTGCTGCAACGTGCGAGCGTTGAACCGGTATCCGAATTCGTGCGCATGAAGAAGCTGAACGTTCCGGTGGTGGATAACACCGAGCATGAAGTTGAACACGAACGTGATTCCAGCGAGATCGATTTGGACAAGTACGGTCATGTGAGTTGGAGTGAATACGACTCCAATACTGTGAACCTCACACTCGCCAAGTTGTTCAACGAAGGCTTCTTCGATGCCAAGATGCGTCCGCGCGTCACCACGAAGGGTCTGGTGTTCGACTACCCGCACGGCGTTGATGGCCGCTCTGCTGTTATCGGTGCTGCGCGCCGTGTCTATCAGTGGTTCTCATCTATTGGTGCCCACGTTGCGAACGTCCATGCCAAGTTCGCGCCGTCGAAAGCGCTGATTCGTTTTGAGTTCCCGCCGCTGCTGGATGCACAACGCGAGTCAATCCGCCGCCTGCTGGTAGACCCGCCGAAGCTCAACGCGCCGATGTATAAGCTGGACAAAGACACCGACATTCGTACCTTCCAAGTGTGGGACGTCAACATGTCAACTGGTGAAGTCCATCTGTACCCAGTACGTCAAGGCCGGACGCTCAACACCGAGCCAATGGTTGCTTACTACACGCAACTGCGCAAGATCATGGCGTAAACGAAAAAGGGAGACACCGCTCAAGTGTCTCCCTTTTCTTTTATCCGATCCGGAACGATTGACGGCGGTTGTTCACAGGCACATGGCTTACGTGAACCCAACCGCTGCGCGGGTCGTTCTTCTTGTGGAACTCAAGGATCAGTTGGTCGAATTCGAGATTCGCTTTGATCCAGTTGAACAGATCTTCGTTACTGACGCCTTTGACTTCGAAGTCGATTGCGTCGCCCTTGGGGTGCTGCTTGGCTGCGAAGTATCGCTTCCAACTTGCTTCTGTGTCGGGCAGCCCGAGTCGCTTTCTCCACGACGCATATGCTCCCGCACAAATCGCTTTCTCCAACGCCTCGCAGCGGAACCACGAATTGATTTCGACGTTTTGGACGCCATAATGTTGAGCCACTCTCTCCAATACGTTGACCGCGACGTTAATCGCGCGCTCGATTACTTCGGCAGGCGGTGTGTTGTTGATACCCAACTCTCTCGCCTTATCACTCTTCATAACATCAGCAAGTGTGAAGTTAGCACTGAGTTGCTGCATGGTTGTCTCCAAATACTGTAAATAGAGGGTAGGATTACAAGGAGCCTACCCATGTTGAAACACGAACATATTGTCGGAGCGTTGGCTACGGCATTCACTATCGCACAGCATAGCCCAAGCGAGCGGCGCAAAGTCGGTGCCGTTGTCATAGCGCGTGATGCGGTAGAAAACCGTCCGCACATTCTGGGCTGGGGAGCAAACGGAATGCCCACGGGCCACCAAACGAATTGCTGCGAGATTCCCGCACCTTCTGATTACGTGCCTTACGCGGGCGACCCACACGCCGGACTAGCCACGCACCCTGACGTTGTTCACGCCGAGCGCAGAGCATTGCGACAGGCAGGCGACCGTGCAAAGAACGCGATTGTCGTATGCACTGATACGCCGTGCCCCGACTGCATGGCAGAGCTTAACGCGCAGGGCATTTCGCAGTTCTACTATATGTTCGATTACCGCTTGCAAGGCCACTTGGCCGATGCACAGTTCGAAATTATCAGGATCGAGCCGTCAGAAGTTTACTCGTTCTTGTCACGCGCCGCTCACGCATTCGAAGCGCGCCTGCAACTGCAATCTCAATTCGAAGGAGACAAACAATGAACAGCAACGTACGCGCCGAAGTGGAAGGCACCGCCATCCAACACGTTATCGACAAAGCGCTCTACACCGACCGCCAGTACATGCGTGTCATGCGTCGCCTGCAAAGCAATGAGGCACTGGCGAAAGAGGCGCGCGGCCATCAACGCATCGGGATCCCCTACGTGTCTGTCTCGTTCCCCGACGTCGGAAACGTAATGCCGCTGGTGCGCTGCAAGAAACTTTTCCTGCTGCCGATGTTGCGTGAAATGCTTTGGTTACTCTCCGGCGACACCACCATCGACTACCTCAAACGCTGCAACGTTCACATCTGGGATACGTGGGTAATCCCTGGGACTGAGCGCTGGGTTCCGTTGTCGTGGAATGAGCGCTTGCACATTGTCGAGAAGCGCGGGCTGCTCGAATCGTTCAATGAACATTGCGGCGGTGACGATTCGGATGAGGCGGCTGCAATCTGGATGGCGTACAACAACATTCCGGAACGCCGTCTGATCGGCGGCGACCTTGGCCCTGTATACGGCGCGCAGTGGCGTAAGCAACGTGACGTGCAAACCTTCTTCACTGGTGCTGCATCGCCTTATCACGAACGTGACTCCAAACGTTACGCTGAACTGCTCGCCAAAGGTTACGTGCGTCTCGGCGATATGCCTGCGGGTGAAACCGGATACGATACCGTGGTACTCACCGGATTCATCGATCAACTCGGCGACGCGCTGGATCTGTTGGAACGTGACCCGGGAAGTTCGCGCATGGTTGTCAGCGCATGGAATGCTTCGCAGATTCCGGAAATGGCGCTGCCTCCGTGCCACTGCCTGTTCCAGTTCGTTGTCGGCAAACACCCGAACGCGCACCTGCTCCGTGAGTCGGACAACACACCGCACCTGAACCTCGACGTGGTGCAACGCAGTTGTGACGTGCCCGTTGGCGTGCCCTTCAATTGGGCATCGTACGCGACAATGCTCAAGACTATCGGCGCGGTAACTGACTTCGCAGTTGGCGGCCTCAACTACACCATGCACGACGTTCACTACTACAGCAACCAGAACGACGAAGGTCAACTTCGCAAACTGGATGCGCAGTTCGACGCGCTGCACCGTGAAGTGCATGACAGTCACGCAATGGCTGACACCGTGGAAGAAGCGATGGCGTGGTTGCCGAATCTGCATATCAACATTCCTGAGCACTTGAAAGCACGCTGGGCGAGCGAGAAATTCAGCTACAAGCAGAAGCTCGACATGTTCCTCGGTGCCGTGAAGGATTTGCCGGATGCCGAACTTTTGAAAGTGTTCGAGTACACTTACGAAGATGCGCAACCGCATATTGCGTTCCCTGTGAGCAAGTAACTATGAATGCACTCCCGCGCGGAGAAGATGGGCGGCTCGACGTGGCCGCCTGCCTTACCTTCATCCGCTACATTGAAGGTGAACACCTCAAGCCGCCGCAGTTGCGAAACCTTGCGCGCTTCCTTCGCAAGCGTTACGGCACACACGAAGAGGTTATTGCTTATCGTTGGTTCGCGTGTCCGGTACGTCCGCCCGTTGGTGCGCATATGCCCCTCAAGGTATCCGAAGTGTTCACCTCGTTTTCTGAGGG
>Ga0114982_1000605_pt1 | contig 19162 bp, 12 predicted proteins | sample Shrwel_input2_FT_FD_87183 | JGI IMG/M metagenome (GOLD analysis project Ga0114982, IMG submission 87183) | Subsurface microbial communities from deep shales in Ohio, USA - Utica-3 well 1 S input2 FT | ecosystem: Environmental > Aquatic > Deep subsurface > Shale gas/oil reservoir > Produced... | reverse complement strand
GCGCAAATGACAGCACAAAAGACAACAAAGTGTGAGGACTATGGTTCGACCCCCGCCAATGGAACTTTTCGGGGATGGCTTTTCTGATCAACCACATCTCCCTTCTTGTTGAATTTTCATTTCTATTGTAAAAATCATGATGACTAATATAGGTATCAAAGCTGAAGGTATCTTCAATTACTAGATCGTCAAAAACAACCCAGAATAATTCAGTAGACGATGTCTCACTAGCTTTCAAATATTCAGTGTACGAGCTAATATTAAAAATTTGAAATTTCTTTGGCAACGATGCAATAACTTCAACTTCTTTCTTGTTAAGATAAAATCTGTGATCAAACTCTTTTTTTGTCGGCTCGGAGTTTTTAGAAAATAATACCACACCGTCGTAAGTTGATCCATTTAACCATACATGTATGTAATCTTGATCCCATTCCGGAACTTGATAATCAAATTTAAAATTTGAAGATATTTCTGTATCGTCCCACACTACCCAAAATAGTTTTGTAAATGCTTTTTTCTTAATATCGCTAAAAGACGTTACATTATCAATTTTTTGTGCCGAAGGAAAACGCAAACGAAACTGTTTCCAATCTTGCTCGTTAATATTATGGTTGCTCACATAAAAAATATCATAGACCATCTGTTGTCCTCATATATGTGTTTGTTAGTTTAATTGTTTCTTCGTATAGATCTAGCGTATACTTACTATGGCTTGCATCTAAATAGGGATAATCAAATCCCAGTTGATGCTTAATTTTAATTCCAAGATCCTGAATGCTTTGTTCTAAGCAGGAATGATCAACATTTTGTTCATAGATATTTTTTAGCACTTCGAAATCTCGAACATCGACATAGTTCCAGTCAGTACAGTTAGTCATCCATGTCCCTAGCCGAGCGCCGGCAACGGCGTATATACCGTTTTCTTCATGTGCGCCAACAGTGCTCCACATGCGAAGTCTATGTAAATTATGCCACCAAATGCGTTCTTGTATTTCATTTGCAGGAATTTTAACTCCGTCAAGCAAAGTCATTTTAACACCTTCACGGAATCCTGCTCGCCATGCTTGGAATGGGCTTCCTGTAATCACAGTTTCACTATAACATTCTTTAAATTGCCGATACCCGTCTTCCCAACAAAAGTCTACCTGTGCTCGATCACTGTCGCTAGCTTCATGACTTTTCATATTAAGGATAAAATCTCGTTTCCAGATTTTTAATCCGCCATTACCGTACAGTAACCCATTTAATTTGTTTCGAGCTAGCCAACTGTAAACTTGGATTTTAGGGTTATCTGTATCAATGTCTAGATTAAAAAACTTAGGATCAACAATATTGTCTGCGTCAACCGTGATCACCCATTCGGTTTCTGATAATTCAGCAGCACGTTTGTGGGCAGCATCACTGCCTTTTACGCCGTGAACACGTTTTGCCCAAGGTAGTTTGTTGCAGAGATCTGCATAATGCTTATCTGCATTTGGTTCATCGTAACTTAAAAATACAATGTCTAATTCTACTGTTTTCATTTAACCTCAAATACATACTTGTCAAAAATTCTTCGTGTGTAGATGCTGAATTTTTTTGGCAACTCTACATTAAAAGATTTTGTATTTTCTGTAATATCTCCTGCTCTAATATTGATCATTTCAAGTAATGAGTTAGGATCATTATATTCAGTTATTAAAAAAATCATTACAGTATCTCCATCCCAAATAATGTTATTGGAATATTTTTGATCCATAGAAAAATTTAGCATACTAGTGCTAGTATCATACTGGACAGTGATATCCGGGCTATCGATATTTGACCATTTTTTATCTATAATTCTATGCAATACATCATCAATTTTTATCAAATTGTGCATTGAGAATTTGTTTATCTTGAGAAGTTTTTGCGTCGGAACATCAACTTTATAAGAGAACAAATTTTCAACACCACTAGCAATTGCCGTTGCAATGTCCTCATCAATTTTTATTTTATTTCGAACATCATTAACGGCGTGTGACGGATACACTCCTATCAAGGATCCGTCGTCTTTGAATGTTACATAATATTCAATGGTCTGATTAACTGGTAATCTAATCCATTCGTCAAAGTCCATTAGTTCTTGTTCCATGCAATCTCCTCCAACATACTAATAACTTCGTCATTTATTAAATCTTTTTCGACATAATGCACAATGCTATGCTGTTGATAATTTCCAATTTTTAAATTGCCAGATGTGCTAAAATAAAATCCTGCATGTTCTGTAACTCGATCAGCAGTCCACGGCCAATTTTGTATCATAGGTTTCATATGAACGATAGTTGGGAATTCTAAGTCGTAACTAATTTCGCTATCGATATCTAAAATTTTAGCACTTAACGCAAAGGCTTCATCTGTACCAACAATCTTTGGTTTATGTTTATTCAAATACAAATTACTAAATTCTATAGGATTTTTTATAATGTATCTACCTAAGTCAAAAAATTCTTTTGCAAGAATAGAATCTTTCTTAAAAAATGTAAACATAGAATACAAGTTAGGCAACTTATTTTTTGTAAAAGTTTTACGATAGTAATCGTTAGTGATTACTTCACCCCTGTAGGTAAATGCTCTAGAAGGAACATACAATTCAGAATTTTCTAGAAAGTAATCAATCCAATGACTATGATCTCTTAAGAACAACATATCAGCATCAAGACATACTGTATTATCAAAAGGACTCAGTTGATCCATATAGCTTCGACCGTCCCAGTGTGTCTCTTTATCCCAATGGATAACATGATCAAATACCCAAGGACTTTTTAAACTTTTAACCAACGCAGGATTGTCTGTTACTAGTGCAACTTTATCGTATCCGGGCTTTTGAGTATTTTTAATACTCAAGGCTAATGCATAGGCCAGCTTGAGATAATCTACATCTGGATTTGAAGCAACTACAATCAAATAACCAAAGTTCATATTAACTCCAGTAATTTTTCTTTATGTCTCATTATACTTTGTTTGTTCATAATGTGTACATCTAAACCGTCCGTAGTAGCGGCCCAGAAATCACCGCAGTTAAGAGGTTTATCAATTAAAAATGTTAATTTGGTATCTTCTACAGATTCTAACATGTCTTTGTCGAATACTGTTAGTATAGGAGGTAGTGTGTAAACAAACTCTGTTTCAAATCCGTTCATTATATGTTTAGCAACACTAAATGCAATATCATTCCTATATTGTTTAGGATTAAATCTAAACAAGTCGGCATAATATATATAATTGTCTTTGATAAAATCTACCAATTTAAAAAAGAAACGACTTTCTTCATTTTTAGTAAACATTACAGTGGTGGCCCAAAACATATGCACACTAGTTTCACTAACTCTCTGATCTAGTATGCCGCTGCGTTCACCAGTAATGTCGTTCATTGAATGCCCTAGCATTACACTGCTGTCTACATTCCAGTATTCGTTTAGACGATCGGAAAAAATTAAATAATCACTATCAATTAATAAAGTCTGATCATAGGGACTAATATCCCAGACTGAAAATCTGTTTGAATTAACAAAAGGAATTACTTGGCTGTGAAATCCGTCATGTAGTTTTCTTGTATTTTTTGTTCGAGGCTTTTCGATTTCGATAATTTTATCAAACACTGACTCGGCCTTTGCATACATATTAGATTCTTTAAGCCAAGCAATCGTCCACTTATCTGTAACAAGACTTACTGGTAGTCCTAGATGTTTTTTTGCTAGGCCTCCTGCAATAATACTCATGGTACCGTAATCAACCTCGGGACCATTATGGGCAAAGATTAATATACCTTTAGTCATAGATTCAATAATTTTTCTACTGTTCTACTAGACTTAATTTTTTCGTACTCTGCGTGATATTCATAGGTTGATGTAAAGTATCTATCTAATACTTCATCTCGAAATTCTTCTAGATTAGCAATAGGAATCGGATTCTCATTTTGATCGATTAAAGGAACGTTTTCTGTTCGCCCTTGGTCAATTAACATTTGAACAAAAACTAATAATGTTCTGTCAATTTTAAATATACCACCGGCATGGCCGTAGGTTAATTTACCTTCAATTTTTTCTTTAAGGGTTTTTCTTTGAATTGCTAGAGTTTGTCTATAATTTGAAAAATCTAAGGCTGCTTTTAGACGGTCGTCCATAATATCTCCTATAAAACACGCATATTATTTATATGATGTTTTATAGGGGATTATTATTTATGAACCAGAGATTGCACTAACTACTGTAGAAGATGGGCCAATCGAATTGAACGTGCCGCTGGGTTGCAGAAATCCAGATGGACGTACTTGATCCACTGTTAAGGTAAGGGTGCCGTCTACTAGATCGCCTGGTGCAGGATTTGGATCACCGCCTGCGCCTGAGTCGGTATATGCGTCTAGCCAAGTTATCCTAAAATTAACTACATTGGCTGTGCCTGAAGAATTATTGGCAACGTTACACGATGCTTCTAGGCGCCATTTGTTATTAGAATATGCACTCGTTCCCGACGATTCAGAGAAAGTTTGAAATGCACTAGTTAACGAAAAGAAGTGTACACCTGTAGGACTACCAGCAAAAGACTTAGTACCTGCACTACTTAGTAAATTACTCCAAGAAGTATTTTGAGCCTCGCCGGATCCGCCAGTTCTAGTGCTAGCAAATCTAATTTTACCGCCTGCATTGAAGAAAAATCTTGCTTGTTCTGCTGTAGCAAATGTAATCGATGCTGTAGCACTAACAGATTGATACCATGAAGAAGAAAAAGACTTGCTGTCTATTGCTTCTGTTACAAACTGACCTGTTCCTAAATCAAATCTATTTGTAACTGCTGTATTTGCTACAGTATCGTATTGTGTATTAGGATTACTAGCACCGTATCTAATAACGTCACCTACTGCCACTTGTACTAAGGATGCTGCGGATCCAGTTTGATGCAAGATAGCATTGTAGATATCGAATCTAAGAGCATCCCATTGTGTTTTTGTAACAGTATTTCCTGTAGTCACTAAAGAACTAAATGTTGTTTGCCCGTAACCGGAATTACCCGATCCGGTGCTCATAACATTAACAATTTTAGTTCTAATTGCATTGTAATCTACCGCAGAAATGAAATCACCGATTGCCATAATTTATCCTTATAATACCAATGCTTCTATAACGCCCGGGCCAGACTGATGGTCTTCGAGGGCAATAGCAAAATAATCTGTGTCAGATTTATTAGCAGCTGATGCAGCACCGTACATATTTTGGGCCGGGACAAGTTTGTCGCCTTTCTTAACTGTACCTTGTACTTTTACAGGTACTCGACCCTTCAATGCTATATATGTTCCGCCTTCTAAATCTTTGTTCATCATGAATCCAGGATTGGCAGATACTATGCCAATTGCTCTATCACCATATGTAGCGGCTGTAACTTCCTGTTCTCCGCCAATTGCAACCACTGTTCCAACTTCGTATTCTTTATCAGCAAGATATTTTTCAGCCAAGTCAGCATATTGTGCTGCGGTTGCAGTGCCATCAAATGTGTTTGCTAATAAATTACCAGAACCGTCTCTAGCTGCAATTGTATTTGCTGTTTTTGTTGTTTTTGCTGATCGATAATTTACATCAGTATCAACTGCTGCGTCATCTATTTTAAGTCTATCAGATCTATCAGTAACTCCGATAAATCTAGTTGCTGTTAAGTTTCCGGCGCCGTCTCTAAGAGCGACCGATGTTGCTACTGCACTCTGTTCTCCTACTAGGCTATTTAAACTCAATGCATTAGTTGATGTTCCAGTAATATTTCCAATTACACTGCCAGTAAGCGTACCTGTAAAACTACCATTAAATGTCTGAGTCGCTGCGTTAAACGCTACTGTTTCGTTATTGGCAAGTAGATTTCCTTTGTGAACTCCTACTGTGTTGCCTGTAAGATTTCCTAATACATCACCAGTAAATGCTGTAGAGTAAATATTGGCCCATTTTGATGCAGAAGAACCTAAATTAAAGAAATTTGTGGTTCCAGGAACTATTCCTGTTGAAGAAATAATTCCAACATTTCTTAAGTCGCTATCACTAATTCTAATTCTGAAGGTAATTGTATTACCTAAACGATTTTCAATTACAGGCTCGTCACCATTTTCGACTCTAATACGTAGGTCGTTTTGGTCACCAATTGTAAGTCCTGCATCTTTGAAAGAAATTTCACTGTCAAACGCTACTTCACCAAGTCTAACATACTCCGAAGCAGGAAAGCCACCAAGTCTTGCTGCATTACTTGCTGTACCCCAGAAGTAATGATCTGTAGAAGTAACACCAGTGGTACCATTTGTGTTAACTAGGTTAACACCTTTCTTAATTGTAGTGAATCCTGTGATAGGATTAATTGTGCTGTTTAGTGTAAATGCGTCTTTACTGACAACAGATATAACATCGCCGCCTGCTTGAAATTTAACAATGGTATGATTGTTGCCAATTGTATCTTTTACTACTTGAGAAACTACTGCACTTGCTCCTAGATCAGGAGGAGTTTCTGGACCGATTAATACAAATTCACTGCCGTTCCAAGTATATAATTGTCCTGCACTAGTATCGAACCAAAAATCGCCTTGCTGTAATCCAGAAGGTGCTGTTGGCCCCACTTCTGCGCCGCTTGCCGTTCTAAATTTTGCACCGTCGTAGAATCGTAATTTTTTCTCACCGCTATCATACCAAATTTGACCGGTTACTGCCTTAGGAGGCGCAGAAGTATTTGCAAAATTTTCCATTAAGTGCAAGAAATTTTCGTTCTGCACTTCGCCGTAGCCTGCGTAATTTTTTCCTACAAAGCGTAGATCAGTGGTGGTATCAATGGTTCCGTCGTCAACTGAGACCAGAAAAGTTCCATTAAATTTGTCTACTTGATATGCCATTGATATACTCCGTTCTAACTATTATTTATCGCTATAAAGCTATTTAAACTCTGCCTACAGCTACTTCAATAACACCACTTGTGCCATCAAAATCAGCTAGAGCCTTGCCTATAATCGTACCTATTTGCGGGTTTGTTGCTTTGCGGGCATAACCACTACCGCCGCTCATCAACATATCGCCCTTTTGTATCTTGCCTCTTACTTTACAAGGTACACGACCCTGTAATGCAAGTGCAATAGTGTGTTCACCTACACATTCGCTATTCATTAAGTATGCAGGATTAGTAGAAACTACTCCAGCTAATCTAGTTGTACCATCTTCTGCTAGTGTTACTTCAAATTTTCCACCAAATTCTAGTACTGTTCCTGCTTCATAATTTGCATCTGCTACATACTTTTCTGCTAAGTCAGCATATTGTGCTGCGGTTGCAGTTCCAACAAAAAAGTTAGCGTATACACTATTCCACTTTACAGTCGAAATACCTAAATTTGTGTTTCCAGAAACATCTGGTATAAGTGCGGGAGCATTTGTTCCGCCTGCTGCTAGAGAGGTTGCTGAGTTAATTAATCTTATTGATGTTTTATTAGCCGATTGCGTAGTATCAAGTGTTGTAAAATTTATTCCTACATTTCTAGAATACATCGTTGGGATAGTATTATCATCTAAAAAGGTTCTAAATGGAGCAGTATTTGCGTCGGGGCCGCCTAGTGTTATACCTAAGGTACTTACATCTAAGCTAGTAAGTGTGCCTAAACTAGTCAAATAAGACTCAATAACATTAGATGCTAATCTTATTCCGGTTATATCTGCTGCGTCCGCTGGAACTGTTATATCAGTAGTACCATCAAATAACACACCATTAATTGTTCTTGCTGTTTGTAGTTTTGTAGTCGAAAATGCATTACCCGATAAGGTAGCACCAACAAACTCGTTGGCTTCTACTCTGATAAAAGTACTAGTTCCGGTTGTAGCTGTTACATTTCCGCTAACATTTCCTACTAAATTAGCAGTTATTGTGCCTGCTTCAAAATCGCCTGCGCTGTCTCTAGCAACAATTTTACCGATAACATTAGATGAACTAGCGTCCACAGACCAGGTTGTTGCCGCTGAACCATTAAAGTTCGAACCGGTTAGATAGGTGCCTCTTGTCAACAAGTTTGTTGTATTTGAACCAATAGTAATATCTGATTGGCCATCGAAGAAAATCCCATTAATTCGTCTACCGGGTTCTAATCTTGATGCACTGGTAGCATTGCCAACTAATGGGCCAACTGCCGGACGATTAGCTGAAAAATTTGTACCTGCTTGTAAGCTGGTAAATCCTGTAACTAGATTGCTGTCGTCTATAGTAAACGCTTCGTCTGCACAAATAGCAAAGGTTGTACCGTCTACTAAAATTTCTACTACTGCGTGTTCTACACTAGCGTTGTCTAAAATTGTCCTAGCTCTAACCTGTGTAGCACCGTATCCTTCTAACGCTTCTGGTCCTATTAATTTCCAAAATCCAGAATCAAATATAAACAACTGATCAGTAGTATCTTTGTACCAAAGAGCGCCGTCAAAGCCTTCTGGTGCTGAGTTGCTGGTTGTTGCTGAACCCACAGGAGTCCATGCTGTACCATTGTAAACATTAAGTGACCCCAATGCTGTATTGTACCATGATTGCCCTGTTAGCGGCCGTGATGGAGGATCTTCGTTAGCAAAATTTTCTAGTAGGAATACAAAATTTTCATTTTGCACTTCGCCATACCCAGTATAGTTTCTACCAAGCAATCCTAGACTAGTCGAAGTATCTAGTGTGCCATCTTCTAGCACTACTAATTGCCCGCCACTAAACTTGTTTATAATATATGACATTTATCGCTCCCTACATATTTAACTGTTAAGATACAAATACCCATGCGCCTGTTATAATCTGGAAAGTTTTAACTGTTCTAGATACTGCCAATCCAGGAGCTGCAACGGTTGCTGTTGAAAAACTAACGTTGTTAAGACCAAATGCTGTACCTGTTGGAGTAACAAACTCTGTCGAACTTGTAGACAATAATGGATTAATATCTAAATTCGTAGTACCGTTAACCAAGAATGAGCATAATACTCTAGCAATTGTTCCGTTATTATACTCAGCTACAGGAGCAATTTGTTCCAATAAAGATGCAACACCCGCATTTGAAATACCGTCAGAGATATCAATACTGAGTACAAGATTTCTAGATCTAACAGTATTGTCAACATAATTCTTTGTAGCAGCATCTGTACTTGTAGTAGGATCTGCAACACTTTTAATTCGTTTACTTCCTAAATTAAGACCGCCTGTTCCGTTAATTGTTAATGTTAGATCAGTGTTAGAAGCAGTAACTTCAATTGCGGCATCATTAAAATACAAGTTATCAACTGTTAATTGAGTCTGTGTACCGAAACTAGTAACACCCGGAATACTAGTAATACCGGGTCCTAATGCAGTTCCAGATAAAACTGTAACACCGTCAATTTTAAATTCTTTTCCTGTTGCAAGATTAATGTGTTCTGAACTAGTCCATGCTTGACTTGCAAGTGCAGGAATAGCATCATTATATCCACCAGAGGTGGCCTCAGAAGTAGATGCCTGTGCTGTTTGTCCAACATCATGCCATAGGAATATGTGGCTTGCTGCACCTTGCAGAATCATGCCGCCGCCGGCAGCATTGTTATCAACAGGAGTTACGCCGGTTTGTTTTGCTAATACAATATTTTTATCTTCAACCGTCATTGTGCTAGTATTAACTGTAACAACATCACCGTTTACTGTAAGATTTCCTTGTACCGTTAAGTTTCCACCTATGTCTACTTCACTAGTTAAATAACCGTCGTAAATATTAACTGTTCTAGTGTCTGCACTAATTGAAATTGCTTCTTCTGCAATAACGTCTCGACGAACGTTAAACACCATCTTCTTGTTAGAAGCAATATTAGCAATAATTAAATTACCATCTTGTACTTGAAACTGTCCTTGATTAGCATCACCGATAATTAAACCTAGATTTGAAGAAACAATAATCTGTCCGTTAACAATATTTGAGGTATCGTTTCTTACATATAGACTTGCAGGCTGACCGCCAAGTTTTTCACTGTTAGTTGCGGTAACATTAAATTTTAATCCAGTTAATGTACCTGCATTAAATCCAGGAATGATGCTGCCACTAAACCCGTCTATTGGTAGCTTTGGAGTAAATGCATCTTTTGAAAAAATACCTATCAGTACACCGTTGGTATACAAATAAGTAATGACTCGACTTTGATTTAGAGAATCTAATATATTGGCTACACGTAATCCGCTTACCCCTTGGCTGACAGAATAATCCGGGCCAAGCAAAATTGTATTGGTACCGTCAAAGAAATATAGTTGTTTATCAGTATCATTAAACCATAAATCACCGACACCTAAATTAATAGGCTGCTGACTAGAAATTGTTGCCGAGCTCACTGGCACAAATCCTGTTCATTATAAACTTTTAATTTTAATTCGTTTGCATCAAACCAAATTTGTCCTCTAATAGGACTAGATGGTTGCGAGGTACTGGAAAAATTTTCTAAAATCTTAATAAAATTTTCATTTATAGATTCGCCAAAGCCACTATAATTTTTTCCAATGAGTGTAATATCTGTCGACAGTTCATCAACCTGTCCGTCTGCAACGGTAGCTAATATTGTTCCATCAGTTTTATTAATTGTATATGCCATTTGTGTTTACCTTAGAATGCCGGTGGGCCAGATCGAATAATATAGTTTAATGTTAAAAACGGATTCATAACACTAAATTCTTGACCTAATGTTCCAGCTGTTTTAATGCCACCCGATGTTGGAATATACTGACTTTGTCCAACGGTTGTAGGACCCTTATCTGATAAAGATCCTGTATCGCTTGGAATTGCTGTATCAATTCGGGTAGCATAATATTGCTGTCCCGTAGATCCTTTCATATTATGCTCGTGATCGGGTAAGTTCGAAACTGTTAAAATGTTCGAACTTTGGCCGCCTCCGTCGCCTAAATTGTCAGGCGCTGTACCCGATACTCTGTCAACGTTGCCGCCGCCGGCATCAACATACCCGCCTAGTGTATTTGGTACCGTAAATCCGTTATCCATGTTATCTTTACCTAGAGGGAATCGACCTCTCATATCAGGTAATCTAAATGTTCCCACACCTACTAATGGTATTGATCCATTATATGTAGTTCCTAAAATATCAAATAATTCACTAAATTTAGTTCTTTCAACTTCACTGCCGTCACATAACAAATATCCGTAGGGTGCTTCACTACCTGCATACGGCAATACAGAACCAATAGGTACACCTAGATCAGCAACAAATGCGTCTCTGGTTTCTTTAATAAGACCAGAACCAGGTCTATATACCAATATGGTATCTGCTCTAATTGAGATATTAGGAAAAGGCTCGTCTTTACTACTAATCAATCCCGATGTAAGAGTTGTTGTAAATGTCTTTGTGTTACCGCCTAACTGTCCGTCAAACTGTATATTAGGTGCTGTAACATCTCCTTCCATCTTGAAAGTTGTAGTAAATTTTAAGTTGGTCGCTGTAGATGCATTACCTACGATGTTTCCGGTAAGCACACCTTCAATTGTTTCAGCAACTAATGTTTTTGTCCTAACGGTATTCCAACGTTTTAAAGGAGTTCCGCTGTCGTAAAAATCAGTAGCGGAAGGTTGTAAATTATCAACTTCACTTGTACCTACAACTTTTAAGCCATCACCTACTAATAAATTTTTTGTAATAGCTGCGCCGCCGGCTGTTCTAAAAGTACCGTTGTTAAAATTACTACTTGGTGTAGTATCAGTTAAAATTATTGCGCCATTTGATTTAATATTTCCGTCAACGTGTAACGCTTCGTCTGGTGATAGAACGTTAACACCTACAGTATTTCCAATCACTCGTAACACTGTGGAAGGAATTCCGTCTTTATTAATCTGCAGATCAATACTACTACCCGGGGCGGAATTATAAATTTTAGAAGCTATCTCAGAAGTAGTTAAACTAAAAGTTCCATCGACACCCAACGTGATACCTTGGTTGTTTCTAATGTTAATACCAAATTCAGTGGTATTAATGATATCAGATCTTAAAAATCTATTCGCTGGGATTTCAACATCTAAAATTACTAATGATTCAGCGGATGTTGCGGCACCGTAAATTTTTGTCGGAAAGCCGCCTAGACCAACATCATTTTCGGTTATGTTGAGACCAGACTTAATTGTAACAAATCCCGAAATGGATATTTTTGGGGTAAAGCTATCTTTACTAAAGATAATAACCGGAACATCTTCAATATAAAATATTAAAATAACTCTAGAAACGTTGTCCGAATCAACGACTGCTTCAACGATAGGACCGCTTCGCAATCCTGTTGAAAAATTAGGACCAACTAAAATCCAACGTGTTCCCGAATAGACATACAACTGTTGATTAGTAGTGTCTACCCATAGTTCACCGACCTTACTTTGTTCTGTAGGTGGCTCAACACCGCTTTTTTGAATATTACTGGCTGCTTTCCATGTTGTACTATCCCAGATTTGTAGAATGCCGTCGGCAGTATTATACCACAACTGACCTTCTACTGGGTTTACAGGCTGCGACTCTTTAGCAAAATTTTCTAACAATGCTAGAAAGTTTTCAGCAATAGTCTGTCCGTAGCCAGTTACATTTCGTCCAGGGAATGTTAAACTGGTATCAGTGCTAGAGGTATTATCGTAAACCGTAATCGGTAACTTATTATCTTTGTCGGTAAAATTAACAATATATGGCATCTATTATACCTCTGTAAAGCTAGTTAAGCTCTGGATTCTAATGGTGTAATCTATTTGCAATAGTCTGTTTAAGGATTTTTGCACAGGATGAAAAATAACATGTGTTAGCAATTTTCCCGTTCCGCTAGAATTATAGGATTTCAATCCAAGTTCGTCAAATACAAAGTTACCGCTCATATCTTGACTGTTATCAAATGCTTCTTGACCGTCTGGCTCGCCGTAGTCTAAGATGCAACTGATTATTATATCGCTATATGTTGCACCGCTAATATGTCTAATTTCCATCTTGTTCCTAACAGGATCTACGTTTTCAGCAGCATTTTGATCTACCACTTTGCTAAATGTTTGATTATAAAGACTGGTATTAATGCCAACAGTATTAGGTGTTAGATAGGTAATTAGTCCGGTAGGGTCAACGTTTGTACCACCGTTGCCAAACACCATTTGATAAATCGTTCCCTGACCTTGGTTACTTAGACTATTAACCATGGCCACACTCATATTTTCATAATGTATTGCGTTCCGTTTATCAATAAAGACTTCTCCGCTTTGCGGATCAAAGATTTTTATATGACCTTCAAAGTGAAAACCGCTAACTTCGTCTGGCGATTTCTCAGGAACCGTTGATTTTTCTGGTATATTTGACATATTGGTTTCTTCTTGGTTATTCATGATAGTGTATTTATTCGGGCAGCTCAGTGGTCTTTACAGCAATGAAACTAGCAATAGGTGTGTTGTTAGACAACAGCGTAATGCCTTTACTAGCTGCAAACTCACTTTTCTCGTACCAAATTTTTCCTAACTTTCTAATAATTGTTATTCTAGTTCCTGCAGGTACTGCTTCTGTTAATCGTACATATGCAGAAGTTCCATTGACTGAAAATTCAGCTTCTTGCATAACATCAGCATTAGTACTGCTGGCACCATTTTCTTCTTGATAAACATCTATAGGATTCTTACGTAATCGTTTTCCGCCTACAAATACTTCAATTTCATCACATGGTCCGTAGCTAGTTGGAATTGATTCTCTATACCAATTATTTCTAGCAGATTGTGTCGGAGTATATTCTAATGGTCCAACTAATACTGTACTACCATCACTAATAAAATTAGATTTCTCTTGGGTTTCAGTATATGGTAAAGTTTCAGTAGCTCCAACATCAACTACAAAACTGTCAACTGGATGCAATTCAGCAATCCCTGTTCCTAAACTACCGCGTCTTAATTGAGATAGAATGTTTCCATTCTTTTCAAAGTATTCAATTCTTTCATTATTAATGATCACAACCCCAGGAATACGTCTAGAAACAATCGGGGTCGAAAGTTTACTAGCATTTGATACTTCCATTGTTGTGTCAAAATAATTTAAATCTTTAACAAGTTTGATTTCACCATCTCTAGAATATCGTTTGTAATGATAGTTGTTTAACATATCTTTAAAGATTTCAAATGCTCTATTACTAGAATAAACAATATTACTAAATTGTACAATTTTAATACTGTCAGTAGCTAATGAATCTTCAGTTAGATAAACAATAGAAGATTGCGATAATCTGTAATCTGCATCTTTAGTTAATCGTATGCCGTTTTTGTAAACCCACACATAATTAATATCTAGCGGATCTCTTGGCAATCTATATTGCAGCTTACCACCTTGATATTCGTCTGCAATAATATTCATTGTGGGATACTGACTAAACCAAGTTATTTGAATATCGTCATTAGTGTTTAATACAACACTATTATCTAATACTATAGAATTTCCAACTACTGAATATTTTGATCTAACGTTAGTTTCAACTCTAATTATATCACCTAGTGCTAAATTTGCAGCTGGAATATTGATTAGATTGTTGTTTCCATTATAGGTATAATCAATAACGAACTGTTGTTGAATCTCATTGATGTACACCTTGACGTTGCCCGATGTAATTGTACCAATAGTTTCAGCTGGATCAACTCCTACAAATATTTCATTATTAGTGCCGTCATATTCTATATAGGTAGTATCTACACCTTGCAAATAAGTTCCGTTGATATTGACTATGATAGAAGCAGCTTCGGATGATTGTTCTAAGTTTACAAAATTATCTAATGCAATAGTTCTATTAACTCCGTCGTATACCACTGTTTGTTGATTCACTCTAACAAACGAAGAATTAAGAGAATCCGATACGTTAGATGCACCAAAACAAATGATTTTTACAACTTGTCTAAATGCAGGGGTCAATCCAAACTGTATCATTGTTTTGTTTTCAGCATCAATAAAATCTGAACTATTAACAAATCCAACATCTATAGCTATACCATCAACTGTTACTAAAACAGTCGCAGTTTGATCATAGATTGCCTTGGTTAAAAATAAATTTGTTTCGCCATCTGCTACAAATTCTTGATAGTCTAATAATCCAATACCGCCGATGCCGATAGCAATAATTTCAATAATATCCCCTGTTGCAGGAGCAATGTTAAATTCAATTTTGTTTTCAACAAAATCTATAACATAATTTATAGTGCTATCTCCAATGTATTCTTGTTTAATTTTATTAACATAAACCATTATCGACGATGCTTCGAAAATAACTAGCCCTATATCAAATCTAGTTGTTATACCGTTACCTACAATAACAGTATTTTGAATTGGCGCAGCTCCGGGATCAGTCTTGTTGAATACTTTAATACTTAAACTATCTAATACTTGTCCTGGAACGTTTTCTTCGGGTGCCGGTACTTGATCAGGGCTTACAAATTTTTCGCCGTCGATGACGATTTCTTCAGGCGTTAGTCCCGAAGCAGTTACATACGCTCCGCCAATATTTGATAGTGTGCCGCCACTAATTCGGGTATCTAACAAATTCACATCACTAATAACTACAGAACCATCACTTTCTAATTTTCTAAAGATTAATGTGTCTCCGGGATTAGTACTCAAATATCTATGAATTTCAATTATATTTGTTGATCCGTCTCCGATAAATGTTGGCATTTCTGCATGAACATTGGTTGCTACACTAGAGTCCCAACTTGGGGTATAGTTCGGATCATCAATTCTTACAGGTCTCTGTTCGCCCATTCTTTTAATGTAGATTGAAATAGGTTGATTGTTTTCTGGAGTATATGGAAGGACAACATATGTTGTGCTACCGTCAGCTACATAATAAAAGTCATTGCTAGATTCTACACTATCCCAACTGTCTGTAAACCACGGTAGTGCATCCCATCCGCCGGTAACATCAAATGTTGTACCTTGAACTTGAACTCCTCCAAAGTCAATACCTGTCATTAATTGTTCTAGATCACTGCCTTTCATTCCAGAAGTAGGCGAGTAGAATTTACGTATTCTATCTATACTATTAAAGAGTTCGGTATTCTTTTCGTAATTAATTACTATTACATCTCCTGCATTAGGGTTAGTGAAGAATTTTAATTTGCCTTTTAACAGATCATAAGTGTCTACTGTTGAAGTATACAAACTAATTTCATAGTCGGTAGTGATCACTAATTGATTATTTTTAACTACTGTAATTTTTCCCTTGTCTCGAGTCGGTGCATAGTTCAAATCAAATACTGCACTAAATCCTGTAGCAACAAAAGTTTGCGTGTATTCAAAATTGTTATAGGTTCCAATTTTGTTTGTTCTATCAAACTTCATAGTTAGATCAAATGATCTAACAGCTGATTGTCCAAGTATAGGTACAGCCCTAGCAATATTAGTTGACGATCCATTGCCGCCTACTAATGAAACTATTGGGGTTTGTGTATATCCTTTACCCGAAGTAATAACTCTAATTCCCGATACTCGTCCGTTAGATACAAATGCCTGAGCAGTAGCGCCGGTACCGTTACCTGTAATTAATACTGTTGGCGGCGTACGATAATCTGCGCCAGCATCAGCAACTTCGATAGCCACTATAGAATATCCACTATTATCAAACCACGACTTCCACGGATACTCATCAAATCTGTTGTAATACTGATTCACTGGCAATATCTTACCGTCTCTAACAGAATATGCAGGTGGTAGATCAAAATCGGATACTGCTGAATTAGAAGAATCAGTTTTAGTATATCGACTGGTGTATTCCCTAATGCTTGTTCTATAGGGTTTTACTTCTTCAATATAACTTTGGAAACTTTCTAAGTTATCATTTTTGTAATTAGTTTTCTGTTCAAGATCGCCCACATTATGAATTGCATTTAAGAAACTGGTCTTAAATGCCCAATCAATATAGGTTTGTTCCGAGAACGCATATCTCACCGAAGAGAAGAATAAATTATTCCACTCAACTCTTAGATCGTCAACAAAGATATTTTCTTTTGCTGCTTGTAGAATTATTCTTAATTCTTTAGTTGGCTGTAGATCATATAATGCTGCATCATAGGATCCCACATTGTCATATCCTAAACTATTAATTAATCGATTGTAAAGTGTGTCTTTAATTCGTATTGTGCCGTTTTGACGCCCAACTAAATTATAATTATCTAACAGGTCGCCAGCGCCTTGTGCAGTTTTTTCTAGCACTACCCAGCCACCGCTGCCATACTCTTTAACTTTAACAAGGTCGCCGGTTTCGAGTTCTAAAGTAGGTTCTTGGTAAATGTTAATGATCTCTTTAACTATTCTAGAATTTACAGAATACTCAGACTTCCACCAATCAATGAATTCCCAATAGACTGTTGTATCATATCCTTGAGATTTACTACGATAGAAAATCTTGCGTTGTTGATCCCATGCATAAATGCTCCAGAATCCGTTTAACGTAGAATCACTTCTTACTAGTACAGAGAACGGTCTAATTTTTACGGTAGCCGTTGTATATTTTTTTCCTTTAGATGTTAGTGTAATAGAGTTTACCTTACCCTGTGCATTTAAAGTAATGAATGCTTTTGCACCAACACCGTCACCTTGAATTTCAATATAAGGAACGGTGCGATATCCGAATCCAGCATCTGAAATATCAATTGTGTCAATTTCACCGTTGATAATATTTGCAGTAAATTCTGCTTGGCGAATTTTTACTGTACCAACTTGTTCTAGGTCAATGTAGGTATCTACTGCCAAATCATATTGATTCAACACTTCACTAGGAATAGGATCCAATTTGTTAAGATTTTCAAAGTCGATTAAATCTGTAAACGGTCTAGTTGATAGTACAGTATTAATATTATCTAATGCAATTTTTAGAGCCTTGTCTCTATCAGAGAACATTGACTGTCTTGGTCTAAAACTTAATCCTAATTGTTTCTTAACTGGCAGTCTAGAATCAGGAACAGCGTTTCCGGCTTCGTCTGAACCTACAAGACTATCAATCCATTTCTTTTCTAGATACTCCGACGGTAGGCTGTCGGCAATACCACTGGTCAATAACTGATACTCTCGATGTATAGGGTTAACTTGCTTTTTAGTTTTAGTATATTCAAAGTTTATCAACGCGGTATCTGTGTTAACAACCGAAGTTAAGTTATAAGCTAAAAATTTATCCGAACCTAAAATCCCAATAAACGGAGTTCCTGAACCGATCGGATTATCAATAAAATCTCTAATTGATGCTGCTGCTATTCTTCTGTTTGGATTATTACTAGGCAATATTGTTTTTGATGCTACCCAGTAATAATATAGTGTGCCGGTTGCAAGCCCGGTATTCGGATTGTACAATACCTTAGTATTATAAACTGTGTCATCGGCAAACTTAGGTTGACCAGATATACCTTCGGCAAGACCATCTACAGTATCTGCAAGCAAACTCCATTCAGAAGGTAACAGTACTGATTCCACCCATTCATAAATGTCAATCGACGAACCTTCTGCTTGTGCATTCCAATTACCGATTCTATAGGCAGCATCACTTTGTTCATAATTAATAAATTTAACAGTACTTAGATCCCACCAAATTCTTCCTGCATTTTTTTCAAACCAAGGTTGAGATTCGTCAACTACTTGCTCATCAGTCCCGAGCATATATGTTGCAGGATCATATATTGTTTTATAAGATATTTCTTGTTCAGCAATTCCTAATATTTTAAGTTTAAATCCGTCTACAACATCCAAGTCTGCAATTTTCTTATTGTTTATATTGTCGTATAACTCAACATTTTGTAATAGGTCAATGTCTGTCAACGGAATTTCTTGAGAAATTACATTAAAACTATTTGTATCTGTTGACTTCTTAAATAGTCTAACTATACCCGCTGGCACCCCTTCCACTTGATATGTTGGAGATCCTACTACAATTATAGAGCTTGTACAATCAATAGAGTAACCAAATGACTCACCTGATACTAGATCAGCTTCTAATTTTTCAACTAGGAAATAGCCTTGGTCTTTTCTTTCGTAAACATAGACTTGACCCGGGAATCCTCTAGTAGAAGAGAATGCTGTTCTTCTTCTATCAAATGTTGTACCGTCACTAAAGTATGCATCGACTGCATATCCAGCATTTTTTGCACCAATTACGATTCTTTCAGTAGCCGGACTTATAG